>Ga0118677_10010942_pt1 | contig 13732 bp, 13 predicted proteins | sample AliMusrvi5mmetaG_FD_86154 | JGI IMG/M metagenome (GOLD analysis project Ga0118677, IMG submission 86154)
GGCGGGCATCACCGTCAACAAGAACGGTATCCCGTTCGATACCGGCAGCCCGATGAAACCCAGCGGCATCCGCATCGGGACCCCTGCCGTCACCACCCGCGGCATGAGGGAAGCCGATGTCGAACACGTCGCCGATTTTATCCAGGAAGGAATCGCCAATCGCGCCGACCTGACAAAACTCGAGGAGCTTCGCGAGCGCGTTTTCGCCTTCAACCGCGATTTCCCGTTGCCGTGGTGAGGCACCGCATCCTCGTCCTGGAATATTTTCTCCGAAGGAGCCATTCTAGCCGGTTTCCATCCCGGGCGTGCCGGATACGGGCGTACTCCAGTCGCGTTCAGACTCGCGGTCGGAAATCTCCACAAAAAAAGAGGCCGCGCCCCCGCGCGACCTCTTTTGCTGTCATGAAAATCTGAAACCGGCGACATCGCCTCGTGACGAGAGAAGAATGACCGAAAACCGGGATCTTGTCATGTCCCTAAGATTTGGGACATGGGGAAATCAGTGATTCAGGTCAGTCGGGAGACTCGCGGTCCTTGGGAGCCTCACGAAAGATCGAGGAAGCCACGGCGGATGGCTTCGCTGACAGCGGCGGGCAGGTTGCGCACGTGGAGTTTGTCAAAGCTGCGCTGGATGTATTCGGTGACCGAATGCGGGCTGAGGTTCATCGCGTCGGCGATTTCCTGGCGGGTCAGGCCCTTGGCGGCGAACTGGAGTACTTCGCATTCCCGGCCGGAGAGTGACTCGGCGTCGGGGATCGGGCTGAGTTTGCGGAACGTCTGGAGGATCATGCCGGCGATTTTGGGATCGAGAGGCGTGCCGCCCGACAAGACTTCTTCCAGAGTTTCCAGCAGGCGGATCGCGCTTCCGGCCTTCACCAGGTAACCGTGCGCGCCCGCTTCCAGCGCGGCGAAAACCTTGGCTTTGTCGGTGAACGCGGTGAGCACGAGAACCCGGGCCTCGGGCAGCAATTCGCGCACTTTGCGGATGCCCTCGATGCCGCTCATGCCGGGCAGTCCGAGGTCCGACAGCACGAGATCTGCCGTCAATCCGCCACGAAACGCCTCCAGCGCATCCTCCATGGTGGAAAACCCGCCCACGCATTGGTAACCGCCGCGCTTTTCCAATACCATCGACACCGACTCGCGGAAATCGGCATGATCTTCGATCAAAACCAGCCGGATCGGTGTGTCCTTCGGTGACGGGGTGTAGGCCATGGCTTGATTTTTGGCAAACCGGATAGGAACAACCGAATCCGCTCTCAGTTCAGGCAGAACCCGGTGAAGATGCGTTGTTTCATTGCTCTTCCAATGATTTGATTTATCTCGTATTCCGCTGTCAAAAGCAAGGGATTCAAACACACCTGCCGCAGGTTGCCAAGGGATATGTGGGGAATCATGCCGACGCCAAAGCGCAAATCGCCAGCCCGGAATTATCCGGTCTGGCGATTTGTGTGGAATGTGACTTTCGGGGATCCGGCGGTCACACGGCGTCGGCAAGCAGCTTTTCAGCCTTGCGGATCGTGGTGGGTGACAGTTTGCCGTCCACGCGTTTCGCCCCTTCGATAAGGGCCTTGAGATCCGCGAGGGTCTTCTCGGCCGCTACGAGGGCTTTGTCACTGCCACCCAATTTCCGGTCAGGGAAATAGCGGGTGAAAGTGGTGCCGGCCCTGCTGATGGACAGACGCCATCCTTCAAAAGCCGAGTTTTCGTAGGTGAATCTGGTTAGATTTTTCTTTGATTTCATGGTAGTTGGGGTTTGGATCTACCTGTAATTTTACCGCATTCCTGCTAGGAATCCAGTTATTTTTCAGCTAGGAAAAAATTTTTTTGTTTTTTTTCACGTAGGGTTTAGGGGCTGGGTCCACACATCGCATTGAGCGGAGGACCGACTACCTGACAGTTGTGGTCGATGGGCGTCTGTTGTTTGTCACCCATTTTTACGGGGCTGGAAGCGGCACATTGGCTTGTTTCGCACAGCTTCGGTGGTAGTTTGGCGGCATGATTTTCCGCGGCATTGGATTGGATACGTGGTTCGGGGTGACCATGATTGTGGTATTGGAAGTGGTGGGGTTGCTGCATGTGTTGCACGCCTTGATGCATGTGCGGACGTCGCAGGGCACGATCGCCTGGGTGATTTCCCTGATCGCCATGCCGTATCTGGCGATTCCGCTCTACTGGATGTTGGGACGGACGCGGTTTTCCCGGTATGTGGGCGGGCGGCGCAGGATGGACGAGCGGTTGGGGCGGCTTGCGGAATCGATGCACCATCATTTGTGGCGTTTGGAGGTGGATATTCCTGAGGAAAACGCCTTTGCGCGGGCGGCCCGGGTTCTGGGCGGATTGCCGTTCACCCGTGGCAACAGCCTGCGATTGCTGATTGATGGCGAGGAAACATTCGAGCGGATCTTCCATGCGATCCAGGCGGCCGAGAACTACCTGTGCGTGAATTTCTTCATCGTCAAAAACGACCGCTTGGGCACGCGCTTCCAGCAGGCGTTGATCAACCGGGCTCGAGCCGGGGTGAAGGTGTACTTCCTGTTCGACGAGATTGGTTCGCACAAACTGCCGCGTTTTTATCTGAGGGAACTTGAAGCGGCGGGGGTCGAGTGCCATTCGTTCGGCATCAACCGATATTGGTGGTCGCGGCTGCAACTCAATTTCCGCAACCACCGCAAGCTCGTCGTCAGCGATGGCAAGGTGGCGTTGATTGGCGGGTTGAACGTGGGCGATGAATATCTGGGTCGCAGCCAACGTTTCGGCGAGTGGCGGGACACACATTTGGAAATGCGGGGGCCGGTGGTGCAGGCGGCGCAATTGGTATTTCTGGAGGATTGGTTCTGGGCCGCCAACCAGGTGCCGGAGTTGTGGTGGGACACCCAACCGGAAGCGGCCGATCAAGTGGCGGCGGTGATTCCCACCGGCCCGGCCGATCCAGTTGATTCATGGCAGCTCATCGTCGCTGAGGCCGCGAATTCGGCCCGCCGGAAACTGTGGATCACCTCACCCTATTTCGTGCCGGACGAGGGTGTGCTGACCGCCTTGCAGGCCGCCGCCATCCGCGGTGTGGACGTGCGCATCCTCATCCCCGAACACCCCGATCACCTGCTCGTCTGGCTGTCCACGTTCGCCTACTACGAACAATCGATCCCCTACGGCGTGAAAATCTTCCTCTACCAGCGAGGTTTCCTCCATCAGAAGGTCCTGCTGATTGACGAACACCTGGCCTCTGTTGGCACCGCCAACCTGGACAACCGCTCATTCCGCCTGAATTTCGAAATCACCGCGTTTTCCACCGACCGCCGGTTTGTCGATCAGGTGACGGCCATGCTGACCGCTGATTTCGAGGGAGCACGGGTGGCGCGGGTGGCGGACTTCACGGGCAAGTCCTTCCTGTTCCGGGCCGCCAGTCGTGCGGCACGCTTGTTCGCACCGATCCAGTGAGGAAACAAAACGGCACCGACACCGGTCGGCGGCGGAAGGATGGTTCATGTTGGACCGCCATCGGCACCTGCCATGGGCCGCTCTTCCGCATGCGCCACAGGAGTGTGGCGTCTCCTTACGCTCAACGCGATGCCACGTTGAGATCCGGTTTTTGGCGGATGATGTTGGAAAGCATTTGGCGGCAGTGATCGTAGCCGGTGCGCTGCTTGAGCAGTTCGGCACTGCGGGTGAATGACCCCCACTGCACGATGGTCAGCTCGACATTGCGGCTTCCCCACAGTTTCATGATCTCCTTGTTCGGCTTGTAAATGTCGATGGTGCCGGTGCCGGTCAGGGCCGACCCGTAATCATCCACCACATAGAGATAGGGCAGACCATTGATCCGGAAGGTGGTGCCTACCGGGTAGAACGACCAGTCAGCCGCAGCGCTGCGCACGCGGTTGGTGTAACGGAGTTCGGTGCCGGTGGCGTTCTTGTTGCCGTAAATCAGGTGGTCGGACTCGCTGTCGGTGTAGGCCGTGGTGCGTACGATACGGGTGCGTTCGCTGAATGCGTAAACCGGCATCGAATGTTTGTCTCGCGGTTTGTTGGTCGCGGCGGCCACGGTGCTCGAGGAAGGACCGGGCAGGTCGAACTTCTCGTAGTTGGCGAAACCGGATGCGCCGGCTGAGGATGAACCGATTTTCGATTTTGGAAGGATTGCCACGCCGGTACTTCCACAACTGGTGAAAAGCGCCGCCACAATGGCGATGGAGCTAAGGGAAACGAGTCGGGCTATCATGCTTATGGGTCTGGGATTGGCTGGATGAGTAAGAGCGCTGGCGCGCACGAAGTTTCAATTTCGCTTCTCAAATAGGAAATTCGCCGGACCGATGCAAAGGAAAAATCACCGCCCCATCTCAAAAAATCATGGTTATAATTGATTTGTAATTAGTTACAAAATCTAATTGTACTGAAAATTCGACCTATTGAAAATACAATGTGAATACACACTCCAAAATTCTCGACTCCTGAGGGGGTTTGGGTGCAGGTTTTCGCGCATGAAACCGCGACCTGGCGCACCGCATGGAGATTTTGGGAAACAGGCACGTGAGAACCGCCACGTTCAGGTGGTGGAAAAATGTGCGCCGCCACTGGATGAGGACGGTCTGTTAGAACTGGTGTCACGCGAGGCGACGCCCTTTTTGTTGATGTTGGATTGCGTGCAAGACCCGCACAATCTGGGGGCGATCCTGCGCACGGCGGATGCCGCCGGGGTGCACGCGGTGGTCACCACCAAGGACAAGGCGGTGGGCATCACCGAAACCGTGCGGCGGGTGTCGGTGGGCGCCGCCGATCATGTGCCGTTTGCCCAGGTGACCAATCTGGCCCGCACCATGGAAAAACTCAAGGCCGCCGGGTTGTGGCTGGTGGGCACCTCGGAGCGGGCGACCCGCTCGGTTTATGAAACCGATCTGAAAGGACCGCTGGCCCTGGTGTTAGGTGCCGAGGAAAAGGGGATGCGCCGGCTCACCGAGGAGAACTGCGATTTCCTGGCGGCCATTCCGATGGCCGGCAAGGTCGAGTGCCTCAATGTTTCGGTGGCGGCCGGGGTGTGCTTGTTTGAAGCGGTGCGGCAACGGCGGACCGGGGCGTGAAATCAAAACCAATCCGTGAAACCCGTGGTTCCTCATTCCGGTCCGATGGTTGCAGCCGCGGAGTCCACGCTCACTGAACCGGTGCGGATTGTTTCGGACTTGCATCTCGCGCACCGGGTGTCGCGGATTGCGCGGGTGTCCGCGTTGCGGCCGCTGCTGGCGGGCGCCGGGACGGTGGTGTTCAATGGCGACACCTGGCAGGAACTGGCGCCGACGGTGGTCGCGCGCTCGGCGGAAATGTTGGACGAGTTGCGCTCGCTGTGTGCCGAGGAAGGTTGCCAAGCGCTGTTCCTCCCCGGCAATCACGATCCCGGCTGGGCCGGTCCGGGCTGGCTGGAACTGGCCGGCGGACGCATCGTCGTCACCCACGGCGATGCCTTGTGCTTCGATGGCTCGCCGTGGAAGCGCGAGGTGCTAACAGGCAGGCGGCGGGTGCTCGAGTTGTGGCGCCAGCACCCGGCGGCGGCCACCGATGCGGTCGCGCGGCTGCGGCTGGCGCGGGAGATGGCCCGTGCCCTGCCCTCGCAGGAGGAACCTTACGGACGGCGCCTCTGGCAACAGGTGTGGGATGCCGCCTATCCGCCGTTGCGGGCGTTGCGGATCCTGCAAGCCTGGTGGGGCCAGAGCGCGGCGGGGATGGCATTCTGCCAACGCTATTTTCCGCGGGCGGAGGTGTTGATCATCGGCCATTTCCATTGGCACGGCTGCTGGCGCAAAGACGGACGCATGGTGATCAACACCGGCTCGTTTGTCGGCTCGAACCGCGCCCACTGGGTCGAGTGGCAGGCCGGGTGGCTGCGCCGCGGCGTGATCGACGAATCCGCCCCCGCCTGGCGCCCCGGCAAGGTGCTCGACGCCTGGCAGTTATGAAGCGCCCGCTCACACGGTCACCTGGAAAAAATCCCACAGCACCTGGCGGTAGACGTTGCGTTTGAATGCGGGCAGCCAGTCGAGATCGAACTCGAGCGGTTCAATCCAGCGGTAGGCGGAAAACTCACGGGCTTGCTGGTTGACATTGATCGGCGGCGCGCCAGCCCGCAGACGGCACAGGAAATAGGTTTGTTCCTGGCCATGATTGCCGTGTTTGAGGAGTTTTTTCGAGCGTGCGTCGGCCGGATAGAGATAACGATAGCCGCCGCGTTGGGCCAGCACCTCGTAATGCCGCGGCTCCAAGCCGACTTCCTCGCGCACCTCGCGGAACAACGCCTGTTCGGGGGTCTCACCCGCATCGATGCCACCTTGCGGAAACTGCCAGGCACCCGGAACCATCCAGCGCTCACAAATGAGCAACTGGCCCTCGGGTTTGACCAGCAGCGCCGCAACATTGGGCCGGAAACGAACCATGTGCCAACCTAGCCCATCCCGCCATGCCTGACAATCCTTCACTTTTGCGAATCTCCGGTGATCCGGCTGGCCAAGCCGCGTTTTCCATGCTAGCCTCCCCACCGCCATGAAAGCCATGCTCATTCCCGTCCTTGCCTGCCTGCTTGCCGCCACCGCCACCGTGAGTGCGCAAAAGGCCGCCGGCGGTCCCGCACCCGCCCCCGCCGCCGGGTCCTCGGGGGCGGCTGCGGCCAACGGTCAGAAAACCCCCGGCACCGAAACCGATGGCAACCGCCGTTTCTGGCAAGCGAATCTGCCCGGGGGCAACTACATGGTGGCACTCGAACACGTCACCGCCATCAGCCGCCACAGTTATGCGATTCCAGAGGCGGCCCTGCTTGTCGATGAGGTCACCATCGACACCAACGGCCAGGGCTTGGCCCGCTTCTATTTTGCCCGCCCCCTCACCGAGGGCGTCAACAACAATGCCGTCGGCAATCTAACCGAACGTGCCAAGGAACTGGTCGATTTCGCCGGCCAGCGTGCCGGCACCGATCTGCACAAGATGGTCATCAAGAAGTATCCGGAGACCACCCATGCCCGCTCGATCGAATACCGCCTGCTCTCCGCGGAAGAACTCACCGCCCTCTATGCCAGCATTCACACCGCATGGGAAACCGGCCGCGGCAGGGTGTTCACCTTGAATTGACGGAAGGGCCAAGCCGTTCAACGATTGGCAAATAGGTTAGACCACAAAAGGTTGGACCGCCGGATATTGCCACTGAGGACACTGAAATGAAGATTTGTAGCGCTCTGTGAGCGTCGCAAGTTAAACCCTGAATCCATCGCGGGTCTGAGGTTGCGTCATGCTAACATTTTTTCGCGCGCAGGATGAGCAGGGGAATCCTCGTGTGATGTCGGACCTGCGTGATGGTGCTGCCGCGGAACAGGTCGCCAAGGAGGCGGTGGCCGTGGCTGGTCATGGCGATGAGATCGCAGTTTTCGGCATCGGCGATTTTCAGGATCTCGACGGGCGGATCGCCCAGGGCCAGGGTGTTGGTGACGGTGAGATTCCGCGCGCGCAATTCGCTGGCAATTCTTTCAAGATAGGCGCGGTCTTCTTTCATTTCCTCGGACTCGGTGAGTTCGAGCTTGTTGAAATTGCGTGCCACCCAGCCATCGGCGACGTGCAGCAACAGCAGAGCCGAACCAAACCTCGCCGCGAGATCCGCGACGTGCGGCAGGATGGTTTCGTCCGCCGGGCCGTTTTCGAGAGCGACAAGGATTTTCTTATACATGGCTTTGTTCTATCAGTGAGTGAGGATGCGCCAGAGTTCCTTGAGCGAGTCCGGCAGGCTGAAAACATCCATCGCGGTAATCAAGATCGCACTGCCCCAGCCCAGGCTCAGCAAGAACCAGCCGTTGCGCCATTGGCCCATGATCTTGCGCGAGGAGGTGAAATGCAGCAGCGGGAACAGCGCGAATGGCAGAATCAGGCAGAGGATGACCTGGCTCAAATTGACCAGGTCGGTGACGCTGCCGCTGCCGCGGATGCTGACGATGAAGATTGCCGGCAGCACGGCAAGCAGGCGCGATGTCATCCGGCGCAACCACGGACGCATGCGCCAATTCATGAATCCTTCCATGACGACCTGGCCGGCCAGGGTGCCGGTGATGGTGCTGCTTTGTCCGCTGGCAAGCAGCGCCACGGCAAACAGCGTGCTTGCCGCCGTGGTACCTAACAATGGCGCCAGCGTCAGGTGAGCGATGCGTATCCAATCACTGTCCGGACCGAACGTGACGACCTGCCCGCCCGCCACGGTCACGCTTTCCTTGCCATGGAAAACCAGGGCGGCGAGCACGAGGATCGCCGCATTGACCAGAAAGGCGATGCTCAGGGCGACGGCCGCGTCGATGGTGTTGAAGCGGATGGCGTTGCGGATGGAGTTGGCGTCGCGTCCGACCTTGCGCGTCTGCACCAAGGCCGAATGCAGGAAAAGATTATGCGGCATCACTGTCGCGCCAATCATGCCAATGGCCACCAGCAGCATGCCGGTATGGCGAAAACCGGGCCGAACCAACGCGCCGGCCACCTCCGCCAGATCGGGCTGGGTTTGCGGCAGCACGAAAAGCTCGATGCCATAACACACGCCGATCGTTAGAACGAACACGGCGACCACCGCTTCAATCATCCTCATGCCGAGACCTTGAATTGCCAGCAGCAGCAGCACGTCGAAGGCGGTGATGACAATCGCCCACGCAATCGGAATGTGGAAAAGCAGATTGAGCGCCACCGCACTGCCGAGCAATTCGGCGAGGTCGGTGGCGGCCACCGCCAGTTCCATGGCAATCCAGTTCGGCCAGCGCAGCCATTTCGGATAGAAATCGCGGCTGCATTGCGCCAGATCCTTGCCCGTGGCCACCCCGAGCCGGGCGGCGATGACCTGCAGAATCACCCCCATCAAACTCGCCAGCGCCACCACCCAGAGCAGGCCATATTTGAACTGCGCCCCGCCGGCCAGGTCGGTGCCCCAGTTGCCGGGGTCCATGTAGCCGACGCTGATGAGAATCGCCGGCCCGGAAAACGCCAGCCATTGCCGCCAAAAGCCGCCCTTGGCCGGCGGCACGGCAATGCTGCGATAGGATTCCGGCAGACTGTGGTTATCGCTGCGGGAATCGTGCGGCGCGGCGTTGGCGTCATCGCGTTTCATCGGGACGGACCATAACCGCTCCGGTGGCGGAATCAATCGTGGCTTTTACGTCTTTTTTACGCCAGGCGCCGGCCCTTTTACTATGCGTGCGGCAGCACGGTGGCATGCTGGGACGTAGCCACTGCCACCATGACCGACCTCATCTTCATCGCCGCAACCCTCGCCTTCTTCGCAATCGGCGCGCTCTACGCCCGCTATTGTGGCTCCCTCTAAACCACCATCCCCATGGAAACCATCATCATCGGCCTCATCGCCCTGTGCCTCGTCGCCTACCTCGTGGTCGCGATGCTCTATCCGGAAAAATTCTGACTATCCACACCCATGCACATCAACGACTGGCTTCAACTCGCCCTCTTCATCGGCCTGCTCGCCGCGATCACCAAACCGCTCGGCATCTATCTGACCAAGGTGCTCGATGCGGACGGCAGAACCTGGCTCGACCCGGTCCTGCGGCCGCTTGAGAAACTCACCTATCGCCTGATGGGAGTAAACCCGTCACGGGAGCATGGCTGGAAGGGATACACGCTCGCGATGCTGCTGTTCAGCGCGGTGGGCGTGCTTTTCACCTACGCGATCCTGCGCCTGCAACACCTGCTGCCTCTCAACCCGCAGGGTCTGCCCGCGCTGAGTCCGGCACTGGCCTTCAACACGGCGGTGAGTTTCACGACCAACACCAATTGGCAGAGTTATGGCGGCGAGGGCACCATGTCCTATTTCTCGCAGATGGTGGCGCTGACCATCCACAACTTCACCTCGGCCGCCGTGGGCATCGCCATCGCCGCCGCGCTGGTTCGCGGCATCGCCCGGCACTCGGCCTCCACCGTGGGCAATTTCTGGGTCGATCTGATCCGCTCCACCTACTATCTGCTGTTGCCAATCTGTTTGGTGTTTGCGGTCTTCCTAGTGTCCCAGGGCATGATCCAGAACTTCAAGCCCTATGACACCGCAAAGCTTGTCGAGGCGGTGACCGTCCCCGCAGGCACCCTCGATGCCGCCGGCAAACCCAGCACCGAACCACAAACCATCACCGACCAAACCATCGTCCAGGGGCCGATGGCGTCACAAATCGCGATCAAAATGTTAGGCACTAACGGCGGCGGCTTCACCAACGCCAATGCCGCCCATCCGTTTGAAAACCCGACTCCCCTATCCAACTTCATGCAGATGCTCGCGATCTTCGCCATCGGCAGCGGCCTGACCTGGTATCTGGGCAAGACCACCAAGAACCAGGCCCACGGCTGGTCGGTGTGGGCGGTGATGATGATCCTCTTCGTCGCCGGGGTGCTCACTTGCTGGTGGGCGGAAGCTCACGGCAATCCCATCCATCAGGCCATGGGCGTGGTCGCAGGCGACGGCAACATGGAGGGCAAGGAAGTCCGCTTCGGTATCTTCAACTCCTCGCTGTTTGCCACCATCACCACGGCGGCGTCCTGCGGCGCAGTCAACTCGATGCACGATTCCTTCACCGCCATCGGCGGACTGGTGCCGCTCTTCATGATCGAGTTGGGCGAGGTCGTCATCGGCGGGGTCGGCGCGGGACTGTATGGAATGTTGGTGTTTGTGGTGCTGGCGGTGTTCATCGCCGGCCTGATGGTTGGCCGCACCCCGGAATACCTCGGCAAAAAGATCCAGGCCTTCGACGTGAAAATGGCCATGCTCGCCCTGCTGGTTCTAACCGCCAGCATCCTCGGCTTCAGCGCCTGGGCCGCGGCGAGCGCGTGGGGCCAGGCCGGCCTCAACAACGCGGGACCCCACGGGTTCAGTGAAATCCTCTACGCCTACAGCTCTGCCACTGGCAACAACGGCAGCGCCTTCGCCGGTCTAACAGCCACGCCGACCGATGGCGACCCCCACTATAATGTCACCCTCGGCTTTGCCATGCTGATCGGCCGATTCCTGATGATCATTCCGATCATGGCGCTGGCCGGTTCGCTGGTGAAAAAGAACATCTCGCCCCCCAGCGCGGGCACCTTCCCGGTTGCCGGGTCCACCTTCGTCATCCTGCTGCTGGGCACCGTGCTGCTCATCGGCGCGTTGAATTTTCTCCCGGCCCTGGCGCTCGGCCCCATCGTCGAACACTTCCTGATGCTGAATGGGAAATCGTTCTAACAATCACCCCGGACCTCGAACATGAAATAGGTTCTACCGACTTTGTTTACCACGGATTTCACGGATTTGAACGGATTACACGGAAAAGACCACAGCATTCCATCAAGCTTTTGACTCACATAAATCGTGACATCCATTACCTTCCTAACTCTTTCATAATCCGCGTAATCCGTGCAATCTGTGTAATCTGTGGTTTTGATTCTCCATTATATAACAACTCTCCCGCTTCAACCATGTCCCATACCAATCCGTCCCTGTTTGACCAGTCGATCCTTGTACCCGCAATCGGCGATGCGTTCCGCAAGCTCGATCCGCGGCTCATGATCAAAAACCCGGTGATGTTCGTCACCCAGATCGGCGCCGTTCTAACCAGCGTCGCCATCTTCACCTCCAGCGTGGACCGGGCCTTCGTCCTCCAACTCGCCATCTGGTTGTGGTTCACCGTGCTCTTCGCCAATTTCGCCGAAGCAATGGCGGAAGGACGCGGCAAAGCACAGGCAGATACGTTGCGCAAGACGAAAACGGAGACAATTGCGCGCAGGCTCATTGACGGAACACGTGAAGAGCTAGTGCCCGGGACGGCACTGCGCAAAGGCGACCAGGTGGTGTGCGAAGCGGGGGATATTATCCCCGGCGATGGCGAGGTGGTGGAGGGCATCGCCTCGGTGGATGAGGCGGCGATCACCGGGGAAAGCGCGCCGGTGATCCGCGAGAGCGGCGGTGATCGCAGCGCGGTCACCGGTGGCACTACGGTGCTGTCCGACCGCATCGTGATAAGCATCACCTCTAATCCCGGCGAAACCTTCATCGACCGGATGATCGCGCTGGTAGAAGGCGCGCAGCGGCAGAAGACGCCCAACGAAATCGCGCTCTCCATCCTGCTCTCCGGCACAACCATCATCTTCGTGCTGGCGGTGGCGACGCTGGTGCCCTTTGCCATGTTTGCTATTCGTGCCGCGAATCTGGGCGCCGTGCCGGGTATCCCGGTACTTATGTCCTTGCTCGTATGCCTCATTCCCACCACCATCGGCGGATTGCTTTCCGCCATCGGCATCGCCGGCATGGATCGCGTGATGCAGGACAATGTGCTGGCGATGTCCGGCAAAGCTGTAGAAGCTGCGGGGGATGTGAATACGCTGCTGCTGGATAAAACCGGCACCATCACGCTGGGCAACCGCCAGGCGGTGGAATTCCTTCCGCTGCATGGCGTTGAAGCGAACGACCTCGCGGATGCCGCACAGCTCTCCTCGCTGGCCGACGAGACTCCGGAAGGACGCAGCATCGTGGTGCTGGCGAAAGAAACTTATGGCCTGCGCGGGCGCGAGATGCATGACCGCGACGCGGAATTCATTCCCTTCACCGCGCAAACGCGCATGAGCGGCGTGAACCTGAACGGCGTGCAGATTCGCAAAGGCGCCGGAGACGCGGTAATGAAATGGATACAGGAGCTGGGCGGCACGGTGCCGGAAGACCTGCGAACGATAGTCGAGAAAATATCCAATTCGGGGGGAACTCCGCTGGTAGTGGCGCGCGATACGCACATCCTCGGCGTTATTCACCTCAAGGATGTGGTGAAGGGGGGCATGCGCGAGCGCTTCAACCAGTTGCGCGCCATGGGGATTCGCACCATCATGATCACCGGGGATAACCCGCTCACCGCGGCTGCCATCGCCAAGGAAGCCGGCGTGGATGATTTCCTCGCCGAGGCGACGCCGGAAACGAAGATGGCGCTTATCAAAAAGGAGCAGGCCGGCGGCAAGTTGGTGGCGATGACGGGAGATGGCACGAATGACGCCCCCGCACTGGCGCAGGCGGACGTGGGCGTGGCAATGAATACCGGCACGCAGGCGGCAAAAGAAGCCGGCAATATGGTTGACCTGGATTCCAATCCCACCAAACTCATCGAAATCGTGGAGATCGGCAAGCAACTGCTGATGACGCGCGGTTCATTGACCACCTTCAGTATCGCCAACGACGTCGCGAAATATTTTGCCATCATTCCGGCGATGTTGATGGTGACCTTCCCCGCAATGAAGGCGCTCAACGTGATGAAACTCGTCTCGCCGCAGAGCGCCATCCTCAGTGCGGTGATTTTCAACGCGCTGATCATCGTCACGCTCATCCCGCTGGCACTCAGGGGAGTCGCTTACAAACCCCTCGGCGCGGTCGCCGTGTTGCGCCGTAACCTGCTCATCTATGGCCTCGGCGGCCTGGTCATTCCCTTCGTCGGAATCAAGGCCATCGACCTCGTCATCACCACCCTCAACCTCGCCTGATATGAAAAACATCCTCTCCGAACTCCGTCCCGCCCTCGTTTCCACCCTCGTCATCGCCGTCGTTTGCTGCGGCTTCTATCCACTCGCCGTCACCGGCATTGCCAAACTCGCATTTGCGCACCAGGCGGACGGCAGCCTGATTGTGGACAAACACGGCGTCATCATCGGTTCGTCATTGCTCGGCCAGAACTTCACCGGCGAAGGGTATTTCCACCCCCGCCCATCGGCCGCGGGC
>Ga0118677_10010943_pt1 | contig 13732 bp, 10 predicted proteins | sample AliMusrvi5mmetaG_FD_86154 | JGI IMG/M metagenome (GOLD analysis project Ga0118677, IMG submission 86154)
TGTAACGCTTCGAAATAAATACGGGAGAAACAGCACCTCCGCTTCGAATTAAAAACGGGGGCGGCGAGCGAGTCTCGTGAAGAAAGCGAAAAAGCTTTTTGCTCGCAAAAAGCCATACAGGCGCTTCAGGTAGGGGCCAAGGGGCAGTCAAGAGGCAAACGGAATAAGTGCCGCAGGCCGCGCGCAGCGCGTTATGCCGGATTGCCTCTTGACGGCACCGCCGTGCCCCGGCCTATCCCCCGTGGGAAATTCGACGTTCCCCGCCCACAATGTGAAAAATCCCCGTGACGATAATCCCGTGAAAAGCGCGTCACGCTACAAAATTATGCAATGAGGCGAACTCGTGAAGACGCTGCTGGAGATTTTTTGACATGAGAGTTTAGGTTGATCGCCAACGGTACCAAAAGGTTATCGACTAGGTGTTTGACAACCGGAACTACGACGGCGTCTCCCATCGCGTTGTACGATTCATGATAGGAACCGGACAGTCGGTAGCGCTCCGGAGCGCCCATCAGGCGAGCTGCTTCGCGCGGGGTGATCAACCGCGCGTTCCATTCTCCAGCGGCATGAAGCAGAAGGAATTGGCAACTGCTTCCGCCCTCTGCCGTGCGGAGGCAGCCGGATAGGTCATCGAAGCGAAGTTCAAGAACCTGTTTGCCGCTACGGGTACGCCGATAACCAGGGAAAACAGCTCGGGTGCTCGACGGGAGCTTGCCAATCAACTGTCGGTGTTTTGGGGCAAGCAGCGAAAACAAGGCATTCGCCCGCTCTTCATTGAAGACGGGTGCATCCCATTCGACTAGATCGGACAAGGTCTTGGGACGCTTGATTGGACGACACATCGACCAGAAAACGACGTCATCAAGCGGCGCGGTGGCTTTAAGAACCGGCTCGGGGTGTAGCCAGTTCGGGCCGATGTCCTCGTAGGCTGAGATATCCACATGATTTTGAACCGCGATGATGAAAACCCGAGGCCGGGACTGGGGCACCCAGAGGCGGGCATCGAGAACCATCGGGCCGACGCGGTATGAACGATCTCGAAGTGCTTTGTGGAGAACTCGATAATCAAGTCCGCCATTCGCCGATAAGAGCCCCAGTACATTTTCAAGTGCAATGACGGTAGGCTTCACGGGCATTTCATCTAAGACACGGAGCCATTCCCAGAATAGGCCGCTACGTGCGGCGGCGAGCCCTCCCATTTTTCCGGCAAGGGAAAGATCCTGACAGGGGAAGCTTGCCCAGACGATGTCCCCTTCGGGAATCGCGGAGCCGCTCACATGCTCGATTGAGCCAAGATGAAAATGATCCGTGCCGTGGTTTGCGGTGTAAATCCCGGCCTTCTTCGGGCAAATGTCATTGGACCACACCGGGACGCAAGCATGTTTTGCACCCTGAGTGACGAGTCCACTCCCGGCAAAGAAATCGACAAAGGAGGGAAAGTGCGCGTTCATAGGTTCAAATGAACACACCACTGCTCTGGTGTCAAGCTGAAAAATCGGCTGCCAACGGAATCTGGAATCGACCGGTGCATCCTGCGATAGTTCAATATCATTGCCAGGCGCGTCGGCAGCCCGGTCATCACGGCATTGGTCAAGATGTCAACCTTCGGGCCTTCGGTCCAAATCCGCGAGCTCCGGCCAGCGGGTCGTGACACCTCGCGGAAGGGTGCCCCGGTTTGCTCTTCGCGCGAGGTTATTTCCCTCCACATCCTGAACATCGGCAAGGCGACCGGCAGACCTGTCATCATAAAAAGGAGCCATAATTTCCCGAACACGACGGGACCCTAGGGAGTGCGCGGGCGGTTGACAATCGATAACGTCGGATCCATGGCCTGATATTGGTTTTCTCCTAATGGCCACACTCGCAACCTGCCTAGGTTGGCGGGCTGGGGCAATTGCTTCCGTTGACGCATTTGTCAGAATGGGGCAGCAAACGTCAGCTTCCCATCCACGCCGGCTGAAGCCTGTGCTCCGACCGGCCGCCGCCGGCGCTTTTCTGCTATTTTTTGCTTGCGGGGCGCGCCCAATCCCCCGAAGTTCGGCTCATGCGTAAACACATCACTGCCCTTGGCATCTGGAGTCTTTCATCGGTGGCGGGGTTTTCCCAAACCACGCCGGCACCCGCTCCCATCGATTATCCGGCGCGGATCCAGTCGGTGGCAAATCTCAAACAACACCTCGCCCAACGCGAGGAGCGCTTTGAGATGCTCAAGAAGGATTTGCTCGCGATGGATGCGCGGGTCGAAAAGCAGATCGATGACATCGTCAAGAACCTGGCCTCGCTCAAGGATTCCGTCGATTCGAAGACCAAGGTGGCCAATATCAAGCAGGAGGCGATGGATGCGTTGGTGCGCACGATCTGGCTCTATCGGCAAAAACGGGTGGATGTGTTCGAGCGGATGCGCAAGGATACCAACGTGCCCAAGGAGGAGTTGGAAAAAACCCTCAAGGCCTTCGATGACCACATCGGCAAGCGCGTCGATCAGGTCATGGAGCTGGCCAAGTCCTTCCCGGGTCATGAGGATGTCAAAAAGTATGAATCCTACGGCGCCTCCTACTACAATGGCTGGTATCAGGAAAACACCCGCGTCACCGACGAATGGAAGCAAAACCGCCGCGCCAGCACCGCTGGCCGCGTCACCCGCCGCGATTTGCTGCAGGAACTCGACAAGGCCATCGACACCAATCGCTCCCGCCGCGCCTCCATTGCCGACGCCCTCGCCAACCGCAAGCTCAGCGACAAGGAGCGCACCTTGCAACAGGAAGAACTCGGCCGCATCGATGCCACCCTCGACAAACTCAGAGAGGATCGGCGCGAGTTGGTTCTGCCTGACGGCGGCGGCGCCACCCGCGAGATCGGCGCCGGCGAGGCCCATGACGCCGAGCAATTGCTGGACGACGAGCGGGCCGACCTGGCACGGGATTTCGGCGACATCATGCGCAAGTACACCGAACTCGACGCCGAACGCACCCGCATCTTCGACCTGAAAGCCAACCTCGCGGCGCGCGAGCAGTGGCTCAAGGACAACCCGCCACCGGCGAAGTGAGCGGAGTCAAGAGCACGCCTCGTGGATAAACCGGCCCCCTGACTGGCCGCGGCGCGGTAAAGTTTTTAGATTTCCGCCCGTGTCCGGCCCCCCGCCGGGCCGGACACGGTGGATTTTTGTTTGACTTGTCGAAGATTTCCCCTTATCCCTAGGGCTCCCCCCGGCGGGGCCCTGCCTAATTCTTCATTCTTGCCGCCCCGCGCGGCCGGGACTCGAACCACGCAGCCGCTGCCGACTTTTTCAAATTTTCACAAGTCCTTCAGTTGCAACCTTTTTCAATGTTTAAAAAACTTTTTGGAAATTTCTTTCCGAATGACATCGGGATCGATCTCGGCACGGCCAATACGCTCATTTACGTCAAAGATCATGGCGTGGTGCTGCGCGAGCCGTCGGTAGTGGCGGTCAAGGCAGGCACCAACGAGGTGCTGGCGGTCGGTGACGATGCCAAACGCATGCTGGGCCGCACGCCTGGCAATATTGTAGCGATCCGCCCGCTCAAGGACGGGGTGATTGCCGACTTTGAAGTGACCGAAGCGATGCTGCGCCACTTCATCCGCAAGGTCAACAAAAACCGCCGCTCCAACCCGCGGGTGCTCATTGCCATCCCCTCGGGCATCACCGAGGTGGAGCGCCGCGCGGTGCGCGAATCGGCCGAACAGGCCGGTGCGCGCGAGGTCTACCTCATCGAGGAGCCGATGGCCGCGGCCATCGGGGTGGGCCTGCCGGTGCAGGATGCCTCCGGCAACATGATCGTGGACATAGGCGGCGGCACCACCGAGGTGGCGCTCATTTCCCTCTCCGGCATCGTCTACGCCCGCAGCGTGCGCACCGCGGGCGATGAATTGGACGAGGCGATTGTCTCCTACATGAAGCGCGCCTACAATCTGATGATTGGCGAGCGCACGTCCGAGGATATCAAAATCCGCCTCGGCTCGGCCGCCCCGCTGCCCAAGGAAATGACCATGGAGGTCAAGGGCCGCGATCTGGTCGCCGGCTTGCCCAAGACCATCACCATCACTTCGCAGGAAATCCGCGAGGCCATGGCCGACCCGCTCAGCACCATTGTCGACGCGGTGCGCACCACTCTCGAGCGCTGTCCGCCCGAACTTGCCGCCGACCTCGTGGACCGCGGCATCGTGCTGGCTGGCGGGGGGGCCCTGCTCAAAGGGCTCGACCGTCTGCTGCGTGAAGAAACCGGGCTGCCGGTCCACATCGCCGAGGATCCCCTCAGTGCGGTGGCCGAAGGCACTGGCAAGGCACTTCAGGAAATCGCCCTCTTGAAACGCGTCACCAACACCGACCGCAGGGTCGAGCGCTAGCAGGCCCCCGGCCATGAAGCCGCTCAATCTCATTGCCATCCTGCTCTTTCTGAGTGGTGCCGTGTGGGCCCTCACCCGCAGCGAGCGCACCGTGCGTGAAATCCACTTCCTCCTCGGTTGGTTTGGTGCCGCTGACTTCCACGAAATCGCTGAATGAAGTCGCAATCGCGAGGTCGCTAAAAACCCAGCCCTCGCCGTTGCCGCCGTGGCGCAGCCGAATGCCATCAAAAGTCGCCTTGGAAATGAACCGGGTGATGAGCGTATCCGGCTGGGCAATTTCGGTCGCGCCCGGACCCAGGTCCGGATCCAACCATACCGTCACCAGGTCGTTTTCGTTGGGAATATATTGCACCTTGAAAACCAGCGTCACCCCGACACCGCGCCGGGGGAGTTGATAATTCGCCGAGGTTCCTCCCGAAGGGTTGGTTGGCTTGGAGGAGTGCAGGTCCATGTATCCGGCGACATGGTTGGACCCACTTAACACATCGGAATGAACTAACACACTGTAGGCCCAGGCGTCCAAGGCATTGCCCAAGCCCAGTTGTTCGGTGTCCCCGTCGTAAAGTTCCAGCGCGGCAAAATAGGGCTCGGTGGCACCATCCGACAACGGGTCAACGTGGAATTTGAAATACAACGTGTCGTTGGCCAGGTCATCGCGCTTGACCGCGCCGCCCAACACATCCGCGCCGGCGCCGTTGGTTCGAACCAGTGTCGGCCCCAAATCGCTCCACAAAACAACCGCCCCGGCAGAGGACGCCCAGGCCAAAGCCATTGTCGCCAGCAAAAGCGCGCAACGGTTTCTCACAAAGCTTTTCCGCCGTCTCGGACTAAATGAAAAGAAAGAAAACATTTTCCCACCGTTTCCAGCAGTGTGGATTCAAACAGGAAACGACTCAAGCAGACAGTCTGTCGCCACTTCATGCGACTTTCGCCGGACGGCTGCCGGGCGTATTTTCATCGCAGACCCTTAACTGAACGCCATCCGGATTTGGTTCGGATGTCATTATCAAACAGGCCTGGTTAATTATGAAAATGCACATTAAATGGTTTGCAACCGCCATCGCGCTGGTGGGCGGCCTGGTGTTCACCCACCACGCCTCCGCCGATGTCACGATCACGACCTTCGCAAATTTCAAATCAGACAGTTTGTATCCTTCCTGGAGTCCGGAGACGGTGAATGCAACCTCGACAAATTACATCATCACGGCCACCGGCTACGGAGCCAATTACAAATACATCGGATTCCCCAAAATTGATGGTTCCGGCTGCACGAACATCGAATTGGATGTCACCTTAAGCGGTCCGCAGGCGGCGGATGGTGAATTGGGGCCGATTGTAACTTTGATTGATGCGGATGGCACGACTTACAGTTACTGCTGGTATGGCCAGACCCTTGGCCATCATGTCCTGACCATGCCCATCAATGCCCCGACGCTGGCGGAGAAGGCTGGATCGGCTCCAGGCCTGGATCTCGCCAACTTGCAGCACATGCACCTGAAACTCGACCCAAGCCAATTTGGAAAAACAGGCGACTACACCATTGCCTGGAATAAACTCCGCCTAGTTGGCGGCGAGACCAAGGCGGCAAAGCCATAAACATCCATCAACACCTTGTTTTCACCATCCCTGAACCTCGAAAACTAAGCGCAATAAACTAAACCTATGAAAATACCAATGACACATATCAATCGGGCCGCCCTCGCCCTCGCCGCAGGCTTGTCCCTCGCCAGCTCGGCGTATGCCGACACGTCACTTTTGACCTTTGACACCCCGCCGGGGTTTTCTCCTGGTAGTCCCTACGCTTCCTGGGCTGGAGCGGGGTTGACCACTGGTTCCACGAGCTATGACGTCAATGTGGCGGGAGGCGGGTATGGCGGCCAATACATTCCCATTACTCCAGCCGTGGACGCGTCAGGCAACCTCGCCATTCAGTTGACCGTCAATATGACGACGACCGGTAGTGCGGCGGCGATAGTGACGCTTGGAGACGCGGATGGAACCGAACAAGTTTATACCTGGTATGGGCTGTCATCCGGTCCCCAGATACTGAGCAAATCCCTCGGCGCATATACTTACATTGCGAATGTGGGGGCGACCCCAGGGTTGGATCTCAGCAATCTGGCATATGTGCATATTCAGGGAGATGGCGATCCCTACACGATTCAGTGGCAGGATCTCCGGCTCACGGGGTCTTATGCGATGAAGGCGGCAAGTCGGACCGTCCTGCTTGATTTCGGGAACGACGACTCATTCCGCGGGGTCAGTGTGGTGAACCCGGATGTGAATGGCAATTACTGGAACAGTGTTCGGCCAGGAGCATTTTTCCCGGACCTGATTGACACCGACAACAACATCACGACCATTGATTTTGGTTTCGACAGTGCGGTTGGCACGGATAGTTACAACGGCCCGGCTGGAGCGACTTCTATTCCGCCAACGCCAACAGAAATTGCCGCCACCGACATCGACCCGACTGCGCTGGGAATTCTCGGTATCACCAACGCCGCATTTGATTATGTCACCGGGACCGGCGTCAAATTTCAAATCCAGCAGTTGGATCCTGCGAAGAAATACAATCTGACCCTCTTCGGCTCCCACAAGTTTAACTCTGACTCCAACACGGTCTATTCAGTTTACAGTGACAACACCTATACCACGACGATCGGGCAGACCACTCTCAGTGTGTTTAAACCCGGTTCGCCCTGGTTGAACAACCGAGACAAGACGGCCACCATCAGCAACCTCACGCCGCCGGCGGACGGCATTTTTTATGTCGGTTTCATCGGCTCGGCGGGCGGCAGCGGCTTCCTGAACTCCCTGCAGATTTCAGAAGTGGTTGCTCCTTTAATCACCACGCAATCTTTCAATCCGGCCACGCACGCTTTCACACTGACGTGGACCTCGGCACCGGGCAAAATCTATTCCATCCTGGGTTCGACCAGCTTGTCAAGCGGGTTCACCGCCATACTGACAGGTGTCAACTCCGGCGGCATCAGCACCACGAAAACCGTGACGCTCCCCGATGCGCCCGCCTACTTCCTCCGCGTGCAGCAGGAATAAACCGGACATGGTGTCATGAAGTTTGCAAAACTGGCGAGGCCCTCCTCGCCAGTTTTCTTTTTGACCGCAAGCCTTCGCTCAAATCCAACGCCAGCAAGATTGCGTTAGGTATTTGTGCCAGTTACAGTGTTTGAAAATGAAGCCAAAACAAACCATCCTGCTGGTATTGGCACTTTTTTTTACTCTCGGCATTTTGGATTTCCCGGCGCGCGCCGGCACCAAAGAAGTGATGGTTTATTACATGCCGTGGTATGTGGCCAAACCCTACAGCAGTAATTGGGGCTGGCATTGGACCATGAACCATTTCGATCCCGACACCCTGAATGCTTCCGGGGAACGACAAATCGCCTCCTGGTATTATCCGCTGATTGGCCCGTATGATTCCTCCGACCCGGCGGTGATTGAGTATCATGTGTTGCTGATGAAACTCGCCGGGATTGATGGGGTGATTGTGGACTGGTATGGCTCGGCGGATTATCTCGACTACGGGGTCAACAACCTGGCCACCGCCCGGCTTTTCGATTTCACCCGGAAAGCGGGATTGAAATTTTCCGTCTGCTACGAAGATCAGACCGTTCAACACCTGGTTGACAGCCGTCAACTGGCCGCCACCAATGCCACAGTGCAGGCGCGGCAAGACCTGCTTTTCCTGCAAACCCACTACTTTTCTGACCCAAGCTATTTCCGGCTGGATGGCAAACCGCTGCTGCTGAACTTCGGCCCGCAATTCTTCCTGACAAGTTCCAAATGGGAAAACATCTTTTCCGCGCTGGCGCCGGACAATCAACCGGCTTTCTTCACCGAGGACAACCGGCTGGCAGTTGGGATGGGTGCGTTTAATTGGCCGCCGATGTGGATTAGCCAGAAGCCCGGAACCGGCGGTGTTTTGTCCGACGCGGCGCTGAAAAATTATCTGGCTGGCTTTGAACAGAAGGCGCAAGCCTGGCCGGCATTTATCAGCAGCGCGTTTCCCCGTTTTCATGACATTTATCAACGTGCCGGGAACCGCAATTATTGGGGATATCTCGGCGACCGCAACGGCGAAACGCTGCGACAAACCTTGGGCCAAGCCATGACGAACTCATCAGCCATCGTGCAAATTGTGACTTGGAACGACTTTGGGGAAGGCACGGTGATTGAACCAACGAAGGAATACGGTTATCGCGACCTGGGTTTGATCCAGGATTTTCGCCGCCAATATCTCGACCCGAACTTTTCCTTTCGCACCAACGACCTTACTTTGGCGCTTCAGTTTTACTATCTCCGCCGCCAATCGGCCACCAATGCGGCGCTCGCAGCGGAATTGGATAACGTCTTTACCAACATCGTTTCTGGGAACCTTGAAGCCGCGCAACTCAAAATAGGTCAGATTAAGTCCCAAACAGGAGACTAGCACAAAAACGACCCATTGTGGTTGAGTGCGAGCTGAGCCTAGTGCGGAGGCGGCCAGGAAAACTTATTGCACTCGATTACCTCTAATCATGGAGGATTGGAAGCGGATGGGTTAAAAATACAGAAAACTTTATAAAGCAAAGTATCTAAAGGGTATCGCCATTTTTTGTATCGAGTCTGGGGTGGCGATATTGTTGCAACGTCATACATCACGACATGTGCCTGAACTTGAGATCTTCAATGCAGGATTCGATGCCTTCAAGGAGTTCCCAAACCTCGGCCTCGGCTCGCTCCAACTGCCAGCAGGCGGCGTCCCGGGCCGCAGCGTAGGCCAATAATCCATAATTGTGAGTTGCTGATTTCACGATGCGAGGAAACGCCTAGCCAGTATGGCTGGCGATGAAAGCGAAAGCTGTGTCTGCTCTCCGGTGGGAACGTGGGTTGCACCGCGCTCCGGTCATTTCAATCCTTTGGGGATTAGGCCGACGGTCTACCATAGAAATGCAATAAACACCAAAACGATCACAACACCGCCAAGCACCCATTTCAGTCTGTTTTGCCAAACCGGCTCAGGGACGGGTGCCGGCTGTGCTGCTTCTTGTCTGAGCGCTCGTGCCTTCTTGTTGAAAAACCACGATGCAACCAAGATCAATACTGGAATCGGTGTAACGACAATGTAATAGCCAACCGAAGGAAGCTCTCGCTGAGTCTCGATTCTCGTCTGTGCAGGATTCAGGAGCGGCATATAAGCACCTACCAAAAGAAATGCGCCAAATATCGCCAGGAAGGCTGCGGCGATCTCGTATGGCAATGGCTTCTTCATGGAGTCGGCCTAACAGTGTTTTTTACCTAAACTCAGCCGCTCCGTTTCCGAGCTGTTTTTTCGTTGGCTCATGTCGCCATCTTCCGCCCGGACCTGAAATGAGTCAAACTAATTTTCAACGGGTTGCACCAGCTAGCGGACGGTGGCAAAATCCTCATTCGCGCCTTTCGTGGAAACCATTCAAGGCATCATTCAAAAGGTTTTTGATCTGGCCGCGCGCCAAATCAATCCTGCCCTCGCCGGAAAGTAGTAACCAAAGCCGAGCCACCCTGAACCGCTGATGAGATTCACAAAGGGGGTGGCTCGGAGACTGGTTGAACGAAGCCGCTGCGCTACGCAGCAAAACACCCTTTATTGTTAGGCCACGGCATGTCGAATAAAACAATCATGTCTGTGCCGACGGTGGCGGCATAAGCAATGGGCGATACTCCAACAACCAATCCAAAATCTCGTCGGCTGTCAAACCCTGAAGCTTTGGATTGTCAAAAATATCACAATGCGGGTTTCCCGTGCCGCGCTTCAATGCCATAAGCCACTCGCCCAACTGCTCATCATTACCTTCGCCAGACAATAACCGCCGTATCAACTCAACAAGCTCTTGACGGTTAAATTGTGTCATAGCGTGAAGTGGCCTAACTTGTTAGTCGGTCGAATTTTTGCGACCTATCACAGTCGCACTTTTTGGCATATTTATCATTGCAATTCCCGCTTGTCCAGCCTGCCAATGGATTGAATTGGCGCTTCGGTCAATTCCATCCTTTGGGGATTAGGCCACGTCATTGACCAATAATTGATGCAATCACCGCTGCCTTTGCGCCTCGCTCGTCACGCCCGGAGTGAGGTGCGCTGCCGAAACATCCGGCGGCAATGATGGCTGCAACTGCTAAAGCTAGGCCGACGATGCCAGCCTCACTCTGTGCAATGCTGCCGTAGATAATCAGCGAAGCGCCGACGACGCCAGCCACAACTACTATCGCCTTCTTTTTCATACGTATGTCCTTCGATGTTTTGTTTTTTGTGAACTCACGGTAAATCAAGTGGCCTAACGTTTAGATATAGGTTATCCGAAGTTATTCACGACCCGCTGCGCGTGCTTTTCAAGGGCTCGCTGGCAGCTCATGAATAACTTCGGATAACCTATATTTTGGTCGTAAGCTACAATCATTATACTCTATGGCGCTTTCGAAGGCAGTGTCAATATTTACGTTGTGCCTGATTTTAACAAGCGCAGGATGCTCCTCGACTAAGCAATATGACGGCCCCGAAAAACCGTCGAGTAGTGTGTCTATATTGATAAGGCACGAGGGTGGTTGGATTCACACAATTGACGGAAAATGGCGAGGCATAGGTGATCTTAAGCGATACGATTTTTTGCCGGGAGAACACACATTAAAGGTTTACTATGGGCCTGTCGGGAGCTTTGTTCATGCTGCTGACTATCTCACATTGACAGTAAATTTAAAACCTGGGCGCACTTATGATTTGGTTTTCACTGCCGACCTTGCCAAGAAAAAATGGAATGCTTTTGTCATAGATGCGTTATCAGGTGAAATGGCATCCCAACAAGTGGAGCAAAATAAATGAGAGGCTACACGCATTCGCCAACTGTAAATCCCCCGCCTCAATCGCCGGACCTGTCCGTGATTTTGTGTGTGAGGCGGTTCATGGTTTAACAAAACTTGCGGTTCACACGGAGAGCACCGCAAAGCGGTCGGCGTAACGGACGGCAAACTGGTTCAGCGCCGACTTCCAGAACACGGGCGGCATCTTCCACTTGGCCGTGACATTACGCAAGGCCAAATAGATCAGCTTGGTAGCGGCTTCATCATTCGGGAAGTGGCCCCGGTTCTTGATGATTTTGCGCAACTGCATGTTCAGGCTTTCGATAGCGTTGGTGGTGTAGATCACCCGGCGCACTTCCAAGGGATACGCAAAGAACGGAATGACCTGTTCCCACGAACGCCGCCAGGAGGCCACGATGGTTGGATATTTTTGGCCCCATTTGCCGGCGGCAAAAGCGTCCAGATGTTGCCGGGCCAACGCTGCCGTTTCCGCCCGGTAAATCATGCGTAGTTCCTCGGCCACGAGCTTGCGATCCTGCCAGCCAACATAACTCAAGCTGTGGCGCACCAGATGCACGATGCAGGTCTGCACCTCGGTTTGCGGGAACACCGCGTTGATGGCGTCCGGAAAACCCTTCAACCCGTCCACCACCGCGATCAGGATGGCCTGCACGCCCCGGTTCTTGAGTTCGGTCATCACTTGGAGCCAGAACTTGGCTCCTTCGTTAGTTTCAATCCACAGCCCCAGCACTTCTTTTAAGCCGTCGGCACGGATGCCCAGCGCCAGATGCACCGCCTTGTTCTGCACACTGCCACCGTCGCGGATCTTCACGCGCAACGCGTCGAACACCACGATGGGATACAGGCTTTCCAAAGGCCGATTCTGCCACAAGGTCACTTCTTCGTGCACCCCTTCAGTGGCGAGACTGATGAAGTCCGGCGAGACTTCCACGCCGTATTGTTCCAGCAGGAACCCCTGAATCTCCCGCACCGTCATCCCCCGCGCATACAGCGCGATGATCCGCTGGTCAAACCCCTCAAAGCGGCGCTGGCCCTTTTTGATGAGCTGCGGCTCGAAGGTGCCCAACCGGTCCCGCGGAATGTCCAGCGCCACCGGACCGTCCTCGCCCAACACGGTCTTGGCGCTGTAACCATTGCGGTGGTTGCCCACCGTTCCCGCCGGCTTCTGGCCTTTATCGTAGCCCAGATGGACGGTCATCTCCGTGCTCAGCACGCGCTCAATCAGCCGCTTGCGCAGCCGATTAAAAGCCCCACCCGGAGCCAGCAAATCCTCAGGCTTCTCGCAGCCTTCCAGCAGTTGATCCAAAACGGCAGACTCGCGTTGCGACTCCGCCACTTCATTCATTTTCGTTCCAGACATAACTCACTTTACTTTCTTGGTTATGCCTCACACACAAAAATCACGACAGGTCCTGCGTAGATTGATGCCGAGACGTCCTCTGGCCTCGCGCATCTCGTGGTCCCTAAGCATAGCATTGCTGGATCCAAGCAAGTAACCTACAACTGCAAGAGCGAGTGATAAAACGATCGTGAAGATGTTCTTTTTCATGGTTTCGACGTTATTTCCGGAAAATATTTTTTACCCAGCGCTCTTTGAAACACGAATTTTACTTCTGCGGCGCGAGTATTTTCAACGGCTCGATGTGGACGAGCACGTCGCGGACAGATGGGATTTCCGCGCGCAATTTATCCTTCACGCCGTGGCCTATACGGTGCGAGCGCTCCACGGTCATCTGCGGATCCACGACAACGTGGATGTCCACGAAAAACTGGTAGCCCATCTTGCGGACGTGGCATTTGTCAATGTCGTCCACGCCCGGAATGCTTTTAGCGATGGCGCGGATCTGCTCGATGAGTTCGCGGTCGGGCGCGCGGTCCATCAGTTCATTGAACGCCGGGCGCAACAGCCGCCAGCCGTTGAAAGCGATGACGCAGGACGCCGCGAGCGCCGCCCAGTTGTCCGCTTGTTCGTAGCCTTTGCCGCCGATGAGGGAAATACTGATGCCGACGAACGCCGCCGCCGAGGTAATGGCGTCGCTGCGGTGATGCCACGCGTCCGTTTCCACCGCGGAACTGGACACCGTCTCTGATTCGCGCAGCACGAAGCGGAACAGCGACTCCTTCACCGCAATCACGACGACCAAAATGATCAACGTCCATGGCGACGGGGCAACGCGCGGCTCGAGGATGCCTGCGAGCGAATGAAAGGCGATCAATCCCGCCGCGAGCAGCAGCATGGCGGAAACGATGGCGGCGGCGAGCGGCTCGGCCTTGCCGTGTCCGTAGGGATGGTCGTCGTCCGGCGGCGTCTCGGCGACGACCAAGCCGCGCCAGACGATGATGGAGCTGAAGATGTCCGCGAGCGATTCCACCGCGTCGGCGATGAGCGCCTGCGAATGGCCGACGACGCCCGCGAGGAACTTTACGATGGTCAGCGCGACGTTCGTGGCGAGGCCGAGGAACGTGGCGCGGAGACTGCGTTGCAGGCGGGCGGATGACACGTCAAAGT
>Ga0118677_10010945_pt1 | contig 13731 bp, 10 predicted proteins | sample AliMusrvi5mmetaG_FD_86154 | JGI IMG/M metagenome (GOLD analysis project Ga0118677, IMG submission 86154)
TAAAGAAAGAGCTGAAATCAGCTCTTTCTTATTATTTTCACGAATCTATAGTTATTCTCAAAATTATATCTTTTTCAACTCTTTATAAAATTCAATTAGAATAAAAAGTCGGATATTAGGTATTCATTGCGCCACACACGTTGATTACCTGCCCTGAGACATAGGATGCTAAATCAGAAGCGAGAAATAATGCCACTTTTGCGACCTCCTCAGGTAATCCGCCACGTTTCATCGGGATATTTGCTTCCCACTGCTTACGGGCATCCTCAGGTATCTTTGCAGTCATTTCTGTAATGATAAATCCTGGAGCTATTGCGTTTGAACGGATACCTCTGGAACCAAGTTCTTTTGCAATTGATTTTGTAAAACCAATAATACCTGCCTTGGAGGCAGAATAGTTGGATTGTCCGCCGTTTCCGCTTACACCAACAACTGAGCTCATATTAACAATTGAGCCACTTCGCTGTTTGAGCATACCAGCCTGAACAGCCTTTGTGAAATTAAAGACTGATTTAAGATTTACGGTGATTACCGCATCCCACTGATCCTCAGTCATGCGCATCAGCAAGGTATCCTTGGTTATTCCTGCATTATTAACCAGGACATCCACTGACCCAAAATCAGCAGTAATCTGGTTTACAACATTTTGTGTATCTTCAAACTTAGATGCATCCGAAGAATAACCTTTTGCTTTTACTCCCATTGCCAAAAGCTCAGTCTCAGTCGCTTTTGCGATATCATCGTAAAAAAGATCTGTAAAAGCTATATTGCACCCCTCTTCAGCAAATTTAATTGCAATCGCCTTGCCAATACCGCGAGATGCTCCGGTAATAATTGCCGTTTTTCCCTCTAAAAGTTTCATTTTTCAAAATTTAATTAGGGTGTAAAAATACAAATCTTTCCCGAGAATGTTGCTCAAAATGCCCTTCGCTTCAATGCTACCATTTAAATACCTCATATTCAAATAAATCTATTTACAGAGTTAATGGAATTCATTCCAGGTTATGTTCTGCCGACCTGATCTCTGCCAGTCTATTGAGCCTTTGAAGTAGCGTCGGATGTGAATAGTGAAAAAATACGTAATAGGGATGTGGATTCAGATTACTTAAATTACTAACAGATAACTTTTTCAGGGCCAATCCCAGATAATCACTGCTATAAAACTCATTGGCAAATTGGTCTGCCTCGTACTCGTTCTTTCTGGATCTAAAATTCATGACTACACCAATGACAAGAGAGATTGGGGTATAAAGCATTCCAAATGAAATAACGGCTAAATGAAATCCAGGTACTTTGGATCCAAGAACCTCTGAAAAGGCGGGGCTACTGCTTACCAATGCAAAAAGATAAAGCATTACAGCCGTTGAAAAAAGGGAGAAAAGCAGCCCTGTATATACATGCTTTCTCTTATAATGGCCAATTTCATGTGCTAAAACGGCAACAATCTGATTGATATCCAATTCACTGATCAAAGTATCATAAATTACGATCCTTTTTTTGCTTCCCAATCCGGTAAAATATGCATTTGCCTTGGTTGATCGCTTGGATCCATCAATAACATAAATATTATCGAGCAAAAACCCGGCTTTCTGGCAGAAGGCTGTTATTGCATCTTTGAGTTCCCCTTCAGGAAGCGGAGTTTGCTTATTAAAGATTGGGACGATAACACTCGAATAAAAAAGCAACATAAATATAGAAAAAGTGGAAATCACACCAAGGGCGTACAACCAAAACAGATTTCCAGCAATAAGATATATCCAAATTATTGGGATTAGGATCAATCCGCCTACAGTCGCTGCGATAAGTAATCCTTTGACCTGATCAAGGAGAAAAAGACGAGGCGTAGTTTTATTAAATCCAAATTTAGCTTCAATAATAAATGTACTATACCATTTAAACGGGAACGATAAAATCTCTGATAGTAATCCGAATATTCCGAAATAGAGAAGTGCCACATGAATCGGGTTATTCACTAATTCCCTTACTATGCCATCAATAAATCCGAATCCACCTGTTACGAACAAGATCAACATAACAATAAAACCAAAAGATTCGCTTATGGTAGCAAAGTTATGTTTACTTCTTTCGTATTCGACAGATTTTTGATATTTATCAGGGTCATAGATTCCTTTAAGTTCAGAGGGAAGCTCTGATGACCTTTGTTTTGCATTCAGAAAATCGAGCCAGCGCTCAAATAAAAAATCAACAATCAGGATTAAAATTATTGAATAATAGAGTTTTACGACCATTATGGAGATTCAAAATTATGAAACAAATACGATATTAGGGTTGACCTGTTTTTAAAAGGGTATTTAATTTTTCTTCCTTTAATTTTCGGTCGTATAAAATGGCAGCATAGCTTTTAGCTCTTCTCCCCGACTCTCCACTCCTGAGCAGTTTTACGGATCTATCCGACCAGAAAGAAGCTTTACTTAAATCGCCAAGCATCTCCTGGGCGATGGCATAATTTAATGCTGAGATCCCGGCTACCCTTGGATTTGAACTTCGGGTATAATTTTCCCAAATCATAGAAGCCTCTTTCCATTTATTTTGAAGGGCAAATGTAACCGCCTTTTCGAAATCAGGATTATTTAAACTTAATAAAAGTCGGGACGATTCAGACCAAAAAGGGACGATTCTTTTGCTATAATTTCTGGCTGCGATTCCGCTTGCCAGTACGATACCATCTTTGCGGCCGGGAAGTTTAAAGTTTTGTTTAGGATCTTTATTGTTCCATCGCACCACCTCTGAATGTGTAAACCGGTCAATAAATCGATCGCTTTGGGGGGTATACACCGACCAGATGGCGGTAATCCGGGCATTGGCCCCTGCCCTTATTTCACCCCCGGCTGAACCGTTATGACGACTGTAAAAAAAGCTTAACATATCGAGTGATATGACTGCATCGGTTTCATTTTCAGTACAAAGCGACTGAATAAATCCTGAAGAAAGCGGTAATTCCTTCACTCCCGAATGAGGCTTAATCAAATTGTAAGGATATACAAATACCTCCTCAAACCTTCCCGATTTGAGTAACGCTTTTCGAAGTTCTTCGAGACTTTTTGTGACCGCGATACTATCCAGAACCTGATTCTCTTCTTTAGCACCCTTGATAAGCCTGAAATTATGGTTCCAATAACTGCTTAAAGTGTCCATTGAAAATTTAAAATTCCGGGAGATCAAGGTTACTTTTCGGATTTGGGGGGATAAGGGTACTTTTCCGGGTTCCATCTGATCAATTGGAACACTTTGTATGGTAAGGCAAGAGGTCAAAATAAAGCCAATGAAACAGAGCCCTATAAATCGGTCAATTGTGTTCATGATAAGATTAACGTATTAATTTTCTGATTGATAAACATTGTTGATTCATCCATTTTGCAATCAAAAACAATGCCAAATATAGCTTTAATACCTAATTTTTGACTCCTTATTTCTGGCTTTCCTGCTAGTATCCAGAACCTTCAGGTATTCATCTGCAGCACTGGAATAGTTCGATTTATAAGATTTTAAAACCCATTCAATTGCAAGATCCAGGTCACCTGTCATCTCAAAAGCCAAAGCAAGATTAAATTCGACCTTGCTTCGGATCCTTGATGAATTTAAAGAAGAATGTTTAGACCAAATTTGTATAGCCTCTTCCCATTTATTTTCTTTTATCAGTGGTATCGCAGCATCTATATCTTTGTTTCCGGTCTGAAAGTAGTAACGTAATCGTTTGACCCAGGCTGGGCTAATATAGGCAGCCATTTTAAGTCCTGATGCTATTCCTCCACCGATCAATGCCTCCTTGGTTCTCGGCATTTGTAAATAAAGACTGTTTAATTCCAGGTTATTGCTTTTCCAAAAGATCGAATCACCGACCTGAAATCGAATAGCCACCTTATTATTGTCGGGACGGTAGAGTCTCCAATCAGATTTATAATTGATATCTGTAGAACCCTCAAAACCTCCCCCCTCATCAAGCACTCTATAATCGTAATTAGTGCTTAATTGCTCGTTAAATCCTTCAAGGACAAGCACCCCATCAACATTGTATAGTTTGCATATCCGTTGTACTGAATTAATATCTAATGGGGTAAGAATATCACCTGAATCATTCCGGTTTACAATATACTCCCTTGGGATCACAACATCGAACCTGCCTGAATTAAATAGTGCCTGTGCGGCAATATGAATCATTGTATCGCAAGCCATACTGTCCCGAAAGACAGTATCCATCTTCATCTTTTGGTTGATCATTATTTTTTCAAGTGAGTCAGATGAAAGATTGGTAAATCGTAAATTCATGCCCCTGTTGAGCAACGCCAAACTCTGAACATCATCTGCAATCTGATATTGGGGAGAAAGGGAAGTTTCGATTTCAATCTCTCTCAATGATGTGCAAGCAAAAGAAATAAGGCTTATACCTATGATAATTAATTCTTTAATAAATAAAAACTTTATTCTGGAGAACGAATATAAAAAATTGGATTGATAATATTTCATAAAAAAATCCCGCGTAATATTGAATTACAAATAAACTAAATTTTAACCATTAGGCATGAAAAATTAACATCGGTATTTCCAGTCGGAATAATAGTTCTTTAGTCAGACTAGGTCTGAATAAAGCAGTAAGAAGGTTCCGTTTATGTGAGGTTACCGAAATAATATCTACTTCAGAGTCTGAAATATAATTTTCAATTCCTCGTGCCAGGTTTTTATTTACTATCAAATTAAAATCCATCATCACTTTTTCCGTATCTCCAATATATTTTTCCTTAAAATGGGCTAAATCATAGTTAATAAATGGATTATCGGTTGTATCATCGATGTGGACAACACTAATATGGGTTTCGAGTGGTCTGGCAATCTTAATTAATTCCCGAATGGCCATACCATCTGACTTATCAAAATTGGTTGCATACATTAATCGTTTAAACATTGTTTTCTTATAGGAGGTATTTCCTGGCACTGCCAATACGGGGATGGGCGATTTGTTAATGATATCTGTCATAAAGCTCCCGAGCCAGCTTTCAGCTGAACTCTTTCCACGAACTCCAACGATCAGAAGATCGAATCCTCCGGTTACTGCAAAATCGAGAACTGCCTCCTCTGCAATACCTCCGATTAGTTCTTCTTTTATTGAAATATTTGATATTTCGTATTGCTTAAGGTAAGATTTCAGATTTTCACCGAAATCGTCCATCTGTTTACGTGCATTATCAATAATTTCGTTAAGCGTTTCTGCAATATTAGCCGGAAATGCATAAAAATGATCGCTGGAAATTGGGTCCATCACAGGGTTAAAATAAACATGTACCAAAGAGATCTCTGCTCCTTTTTGCATGGCAACATGAGCTGCATAACAGGATGCGTTCAAGGAATAAGAAGAAAAATCAACCGGAACCAGAATTTTTTTAATTAGTTGATTTTTAGCTATATAATTTTCTGATTCCAGAATTGTCGCACTACCCATATTTCCAATAATCTCAAGAGCTTTTTCAGCATCAGGTTCATTAACCTGCAATTCAACCTGACCCTCCATCTGAGTTGCAGCTTCCAGACTGATTCCATGATCCAGAATATAACTTTCAATGCCAGCTGAACTGAGCCAATCTTTCATCATACTTGCCTGATTGATATGCTCTAAGGTGGCGAGTGTAATTAATTTATTTGTCATTTGTCTCGTTTTAGATGTTTAATTTAGACTTGATCTCCCATAAAAATGAAAAAATACTGCGCAAGCTTGTAAAGCCGGAACTAATACTATAAATATACAACTAAAGCGCTAAAATTCAAAATTAATTAGTAATTATCTACCACATCAACCAACAGTTTCCAGAATCTTTCAACAGTTTGGATATTAATCTTTTCATCTGGCGAATGTACACCACGCATTGTAGGGCCAAAAGAGATCATATCGAGCCCAGGAAATTTCTCAAGAAAAAGACCGCACTCCAAACCTGCATGAATTGAGCGAACTAAAGGTTCAATTCCAAAAAGCTTAGAATAGGATGATCGTGTGATCATAAGTAATTCCGAATCAGGATTTGGCGCCCAACCGGGATACCCTTCGCCATGGTAGATATCTGCATCAATCATTTGGAATACAGATTTTACCATATTCGCAGCATCCATCTTTCCACTTTCCAGATCACTTCGCTGACTCGTGGTAATTTCAATCAGATTCTCTCCGGTAATCTTCACAGAAGCAAGATTGGTCGAAGTTTCAACAAGTCCAGGCATTCGTGTACTCATCGTCAAGACCCCGTGGGGACATGCATAAAGTGAATTCACTAATTTAGTCTGGCTTATCCGGTCTATCACCAACTTTGGCAATTCTGTAGACTCGAGTAATAATTTAATATTGGGCTCATTAAGTAATATCTCTGCTTCGATATCCGATCTGAAAACATTAAAATCGATGGTAATCTCCTCTTTTCGTGAACCAGGAATCGAAATTATGGCAAAAGCCTCACGGGCAATTGCATTCCTCAGATTACCCCCACCAATCTCGGCAATGCAAATCTCGTACTTCTCCATTATCTGCCATAGAAAACGGTTTAATATTTTGATTGCGTTTCCCCTGTTTTTATTAATATCATCTCCGGAATGACCTCCCTGAAGACCGCTTACGCTAATTTTTACTGTAAACAAACCTGCAGGCGGAACAACAGTTTCAAAATGAATATTCGCAACTGTATCAATTCCACCGGCACACCCGATAAACAGTTCCCCTTCATCCTCAGAATCAAGATTAATAAGTGCTTTTCCGGTAAAGAATCCAGGTTGTAACGCTTTTGCACCTGTAAGTCCTGTCTCTTCATCAGCTGTAAACAGACACTCGATCGGTCCATGTCTGTGATTTTTGGAAGTCAGAACTGCTAATTGTGCCGCAATTCCAATTCCACAGTCAGCTCCAAGCGTTGTACCTTCGGCAGTTACCCAATCACCATCAATATAAGGCTTAATAGGATCAGTATCAAAATTGTGAGCAGTCCCTGAATTCTTTTCACAAACCATATCTAAATGTGATTGTAAAACTATGGTTCGGCGATTTTCCATACCGGCAGTCGCACCCTTGGAGATTAAAACATTACCAGCCAGATCTTTTTTAAAAGCGAGCCCATGTAATTGTGCAAAATCACTTAAAAAATTGATTATCTTATCTTCATGTTTCGATGGTCGAGGTATCTGACAAATTGCTTCAAAATAGCTCCATATTGCTGGAGGATTCAGACCATTTAGTTTTTTCATATTTTTATTTAATTGAATTTCATAACATTACAAATTATGGTTTTCTATAAACCTAATGAATAAAAGTATAATTTTTCGCGAGACAAGGCAGCATTCAATAACTCGCTTCAGCAGCAATGTTTTCTATATCGATTTAATGAAATTATCATACCCCAAAAAATGGTCAGTCAGCTATCATATGAGATAATTGTACTATGTTTGCGAAATTTATAACTGATATGAATTTCCTTCGCAAGTTTATTGTAATAATTTTATTATCCATTTGTTTTATAGACATTTACAGTTCATTAAAGGCGCAGTCAAATCACAGTTTAGGCGATTGGAATGTACTTACTCTAAAAGGTGAAATATCTCCCCGATTTTCACTTTTTGGTGAAGGTCATATCAGAAATGAATCATTCAATTTAAAGTACGATTATTTCGAGATTAAAGGGGGTATTTCATATGCTATTGCACGAAATCTTTACGGGTCGATTGGCTCCGGTATTTACAATACCTATGAAACCGGTGCATTCTTTCAGCCACCTGCTCTTGAAAAGGAATTCAGAATATGGCAGGAATTGTATTTAAAACAGGGCTACAAACGATTTAACTTCGATCACAGGATTCGGATTGAACAACGATTCATCCCGGAAAATTATCAAAACAGATTGAAATACAGGTTTGGAGTGAACATTCCTATCAACAAATCTCAAATATCACCGGGTAGTTTATATTTTGCCTTTAACAATGAACTATTTATCCATCAGCATGGTACACTCATAGAGAAAAATCGTCTTTTTGCGGGTGCTGGCTATATGACAAATGTAAATACTACTTTTCTGCTTGGTTGCCTAAGTGACACTGATTACCACTATCATAGCCATTCTGTAAAGAATTATTTACAACTAACTCTGATATATAACTTTGCCAGATTGGTTAAGAAACAGGCCTGATTATTCCCCACTCTTTTATTGATAAATTGGAAGATTTTCCTTTTCTTTTATCAAAAACATTACGAAATTACTTACATTTGCAATGAATTGGTGCCTGTTGGGCTTAATTTGGGAATCCGGTGAAAATCCGGGACAGTACCCGCTGCTGTAAAACCCGATTCCGCTAATGCGGAATAGTATGTTTCTGGTTAATAACCACTATTCTTACCAATAAAGGATGGGAAGGTAATCAGAAATCGGGATAAGTCAGAAGACCAGCCATTCAAGGTTTAAGCTTTCGGGATAAAAGCGTACAGATGGCCATTTCCCATTCTGACAAACTTCCGATGAGCTTAAAATCAATTAAGATTTTACAATTCTATTGATTTTAAGTATGAAAAAATTAAGATTCCACATTGTCTCACTGCTGTTACCAGGATTAATTTTGGTCACCTCATGCAGCAATATAGAAAAGTTATCGGGGCCTATAATCACTTTTGAAATACCGGCCAATGGATTTAAGGTTGAAGTTGGAAAGTCATTACCACTTCTTCCGACTATTGTGAATGACAGTAAATCAACGTATACATGGGAATTAAATGGGCAGGTCGTCTCCTCCTCTAAATTATATACATTTACTCCTTCAAAAATAGGCAATTATACACTTCAACTTAAAGTATCCAATGAGGTTGGAAGTGATGATAAATCGATTACAGTATCTGTTTTTTCTTCCAACTCACCATATATTTCAAAAGTATTTGATTACCAATATGGTCCTGGACAACATGCCTCACTTATTCCTTCTGCCTGGAAAGGAGATGACTTTATTGGGCAGCCCTGGACAGGAACCAAAATTTATACCTCGCTTGGTGGTTGGGGCGGATATATCATTGCCGGTTTTGACCATACTATTTCGAACGATACTGGTGCTGATTTTGCAATCTTTACTCAGCCCGGACCCGGATCTGAACCTGGAATCGTCTATGTTATGAAAGATACAAATGGAGATGGAATTCCAAATGACGGAGATTGGTACGAGATTAAGGGAAGTGAATATAATAATACGGAAACAATTCACAATTACCAGGTAACCTATTATAAACCTGCAGGAAGCGGGAACGTTACCTGGAAAGACAATAAGGGAGGCAGCAGCGAACTTAAACCTGTATACACATCTGATTCGTGGTGGTGGAGTGGTTATGGCAATAAATCGGAGGTTGTATTTACAGGTGAAAAATTGCCTAATGCCTATCAAAATATTCCGATACAGGCAGATGTCGAAAACTGGGTTGTTCGTCCGGGATTATTTACTTACGGCTATGCCGAATGTTATAACAATTTGGATTATAACAATTCGTTAAAGGCCAATATTTATGATATCTCAAATGCTGTAGATAATGCAGGCAATAATGTAAATCTTACAGGAATCACATTTATTAAAGTTCAAAGTGGAGTATTCCAGATTGCAGGATGGCTTAATGAAATTTCAACTGAGATTAGTGGAGCGGCTGATCTCTCTTTAGTTGAATATACACCCAACTGATCTACAACGAATTTAATGTTAGAAAGTCATCTTAAACTGTTTTTCCTGAAGCTTAGATATCTGATAATCATTATTATATATTTATTACTCATTATCTCTGCTGAAACTTCAGTTGCCCAGCACCAATCCGACACATTAAAGCTTAAAACAGTCGAGATCTTTACGAAAAAAATCATCAAGGAAGAGGCTGGTAGAACAACCACTAAAATAGATTCGGTATCGATGATTAAAGCACTGACCTCCAATCTTTCAGAGTTAATTGGACAGAGTACACCCATCTTCATTAAGGAATATGGACGTGGAGCGATGGCAACGGCTTCATTTCGCGGAACAGCTCCTTCGCACACTCAGGTTTTATGGAATGGGATCAATCTCAATTCGCCAATGCTTGGAATGGTTGATTTTTCTACAATACCAGTCTACTTTACCGATAATATCAGTTTATTGCATGGTGCAGGCTCACTGACGGAGCGAAGCGGTTCACTTGGCGGTGTCGTTAAACTTGGAAATACGGCTGACTGGCAAAATAAATTATCAGGACGATTGCTGACTGGAATTGGCAGCTATGGAACAAAGGACGAATTTTTTCAGATTAACGTTGGAAATAAAAAAATTCAATCACAGACAAGGGCTTTCTATAATTATTCGGATAACAATTATCAATTTGTAAATAAATTCATTGCTGACATTGATCCAAAAACTGGGAGCTACCTCTACCCTACTCAGCGAAATGTAAACTCACAATATGAGAACTATGGCCTTCTTCAGGAATTCTATTATCATCCGTCCAATAGAAGTGTTTTCACGCTCAGGTATTGGTATCAGCACAATGACCGCAGTCTTCCCAGATTACTCTCCAACGAAACCGATAACAACGCCAATATTAACAGACAATCTGAAAATGCCCATCGACCTCTGATCGAATGGAAATATTACACCAGAAAAGGGACTTTAAATATCACTTCAGGCGGAAATATCGAGCGCCTTGTTTATCAGTTAAAAACTAAAATTTCGGGAGCTGAAGACCTTCTGGTGACAAATTCTCATTCGCGTTCTGCAACCTATTTAATTAAAGCAAGTTATAACTACCAATTATCAGAAAATCTTTCGCTGATTACTGGTGCGAATATGGATTTTAATTCTGTTTATTCAATTAATTCGCCCCAGAACAGTGAAACACAAGGTTATGACGTAAACCGGTTAGATCAATCTGTTTTTATTCAATTAAGCAAAGCATTTAATAATAAGTTGTCTGCCAATCTTTTAGTCAGAGAAGATTTTATCGGAGGCAAAGGTGCTCCTCTTATCCCTTCAGCAGGGATCGAATATCATCCATTCGAAGAGAAGGAATACTTTATTAAAGGGAGTCTGGCTCGCAATTATCACCAGCCTTCACTCAATGACCTCTATTATATCCCCGGAGGAAATCCTGATTTAAAACCGGAAGAGGGTCTTATGGCTGATCTGGGAAACGGCTATTCCGGCGTTTTGGCTGGTAAAACCTCCTTTCATGCTACTTTTAACGGTTATTACTCACGCATTAACAACTGGATTATCTGGTTGCCTACCCCGCAGGGTTATTGGGAGCCGTACAACATGAAACGGGTAAATGCCAGTGGGATAGAGCTAAATACAGGAATTACAGGTTCACTTCATTCGATCGGCTTCCACATGAGCGGGAATTATGCCTTTACCCGATCAATCAATCGTGACGATCCGCGAAACTGGGCTGACGAGTCAATAGGAAAGCAACTTCCTTATATTCCAAGACACTCAGCAAATTTATTGATGGACCTTAACCGATCGGGGTATCATCTAACCTGGATCTGGAGTTATTACAGCCAACGGTTTACAACAACGAGTAATGATAAAACCTTAAAGCTTGATGTGCTTTATCCTTATATAATGAACAACCTTTATCTGGGAAAACAAATTTCTCTGAGCAAACAAAAATTAAATTTTGAACTGAAAATACTCAATCTTTTCAACGAAGAGTATCGTACTGTGCTGCAACACCCTATGCCTGGAAGAAACTATTCATTACTTATCCGATACGAATTCTGAAAATGACTTTTAATACCTCAAAAATAGCTCTTTTGGTAATTCCGCTTTTGCTGTTATCCGCTTGCATGAAGGATGACGAATGGATTAAAAGCCATCAGACCGTAGACTTCCTCTCAAACGGGTTATTTATTATTAATGAGGGAAATTTCATGTATGGCAATGCATCACTCTCATTTTATAATGCTGCAACGAAAAATGTTATAAACGATCTTTTCTATAATACCAATGGTTTACCACTTGGTGATGTTGCTCAATCAATGGTGATAAGGAATAATCTGGGCTATATCGTCGTCAATAACTCTGGAAAGATTTATATAATTAACACTTCCAACGGGAAATATACCGGGAAGATTACGGGACTTATCTCTCCAAGATATATTCACTTTAGCGGAGATGAAAAAGCCTATATAACAGATCTTTATGCAGGAAAAATTACTATAGTAAATCCTATTACCTATCAAATTAAAGGCTCCATTGCTACTCCCGGACACGCTTCTACCGAACAAATGGTTCAGTGGGGCGATTTTCTTTTTGTCAGTTGCTGGTCGTACGATGATACTATATTGGTAATTGATACCCGTACAGATGCTGTAGTCGATGAAATAAAAACAGGTAAGCAACCCCGTGGGCTTGTGCTCGATAAATACAATAAAATCTGGACCTTAAGCGACGGCGGATGGACCAAAAGCGGAACGAATCCCGGAATTCCATTGTTGCAGCGAATTGATCCTGTTTCAAGAACAGTTGATAAGAACTATACCCTTTTGGCTGATGCAAAACCTTCGCATCTGGCAATCAATGGTACGCGGGATACTCTGATTTTTATAAATAAAGGTGTCTGGAAACTGGGTGTGAATCAGCAAACGATGGGTGACCATCCATTTTTGGCAGGAGATAGCCATTTGTATTATAGTCTCGATATTGACCCGGTAACCTCTGAGCTCTACCTCTCAGATGCCATCGATTATCAGCAGCGTGGAATAATCTACAGATATTCAGCACTTGGCGCCAAAATTGATAGCTTTAAAACAGGCATAATTCCTGGTTCATTTTGTTTTAAATGATGCTTTTATTTCTGATTAAAGTACCATTGCAAATGACATCCCTCCGCCATTCCTGTAAATTGCCGGGAGAATTACCATATTCCCCTTCTTACCCCAATGATAACGATGCGTAAAGTAAACGGCCTTTGTCGAAAAAATTCCGATCCCTGCTCCTATTAAAACATCCGAAATCCAGTGTTTATTATTGATCATCCTGTACATTCCTGTTGTGGCAGCTACAGCATAACCTGAAACGCTGATCCAGGGTGAAATATCGCGATACTCCATGTCAAGAATAGTTGCAGAGACAAATGCCTGTGCAGTATGTCCTGAGGGCATTGATTTCATCCCTCCTGAAGGCCGTTGTTCCGGAAGCCATGATTTCATTCCTGTAACAATTGCCGTCATAAGCAATTCAGCTTTTGCAGTAATTGCTACTTGATTGATAAAATCGCTTCGGCTTTTTACTCCAGCAGCTTTTAAGCCATAGACTGCGGCAAGTGGAGCAAACTGTAAATAATTATCTATCGGGGAACCAGCATTGGGAAATGCATTAAGCACCTTGTCATGAATAGTATACCTGCTTAACAGCGTCTGAGATGCAGGAATTAAAGTCATCGTTCCTGCAACAACAAGTACTGCAGGCACAACCGCTGCCCTAATCCATTGCGGGTGAACTGGTTGATTTTGTAACGATTTATTATTCAGTGATTTATCAATTAGACTATCTGAATACTCAATCAATATTGGAGATTTCAGTCTTAAGTGATCACCCATGTCAATGTTACCTGAAATCAGCATGGGATCTGTGTTACCCCTTGCAGTCAGGTCATTGTAATAATTATAATTTGGTTTCTGCGAAAAAAGCGATTGTTGCGATAAAACCAATAAAAACATAAAAACCAAACGAAGTACTTTCATAATCCTGAAT
>Ga0118677_10010947_pt1 | contig 13729 bp, 8 predicted proteins | sample AliMusrvi5mmetaG_FD_86154 | JGI IMG/M metagenome (GOLD analysis project Ga0118677, IMG submission 86154)
TTATTTGAGGAGCAGATACACCTTGAGCAAATACAGCTCCAGGATCAGCTGGGAGAATATGACGAGCGTAATGCCGAGATGCAGAATTTATTCCCTCAGGTAAAGCACGGTGGTGCCAAAGAACACCTGTTTAAACTTGAAAAACTTATATCTAAAGTCTCTATTCCAGTATTTGCAAGCTTAAATGCCACCTACGAAGAGTCGTGGGAGGAATATGCCCTGGCTCTTGAGAAGACAGGAATTGCAGGACTGGAGCTTAACTTTTATGACGTACCGGTGGATAGTGAGATTGCCGGATCAGAGATTGAGGATAAACAGGTTCGCATTCTCTCAAAACTTAAAAGTGTTGTAAAAATACCAATTAGTGTAAAGCTGAGCCCGTTTTATGGAAATCCGCTCAATCTGATTGCCAAAATGGATAAGGCAGGAGCAAATGGGGTAGTATTATTTAATCGGTTCTTTCAGCCCGAAATCAATATTGAAACAGAAGAGTTTTTCTATCCATTCGATCTTACCCATCCAAAGGATTACCAGTTAGGTCTGCGGTTTGCCGGATTGCTTTATGGAAATATAAACGCCGATATCTGCGCGAGCAGAGGTATATCTGATGGCAGTGACATGATCAAGATGTTACTTTCCGGAGCAGGTACTGTTCAGGTAGTCAGTGCAATATACCGTAATAAGGCTAGCCATATCACTGGAATGATTGATCTTCTTGAAGAGTGGATGGATGCCCGGGGATATAAAACGATCAACGATTTCAAGGGAAAACTATCGATGAAAAACTCCAAAGACCCTTACGCGTATAAAAGGGCGCAATACGTAGATATCCTTATGAAATCAAATGAAATTCTGAAAAAGTACCCGATGGTTTAGGTATCTCGTTCCGGGAAAGAAACTTTGAAAACCGGAAAATTAATTTAAATGCAAAATGCAGAGGGCAAAATGCTGATGTCGGATTTCTACCGATTTTCTCCTTGCTCAACTTTGCATCTTGCATTTTTCATTTTGTATTTAAATTATTACTTATGAGATCTCTGTTTGCTTTCCTGTTTATATTGATTTTTTCCATCCCCTCATTTGGACAAAAAGGAAAAGTGATTGAAAGCCTGATCTTTAAAAGTCAGATCGTGGACTATCCGGTAAAATATTCGGTTTATCTTCCTGATGGATACGAAACTTCGCTGCGTAGCTATCCTGTTGTCTATCTGCTACACGGATTTTCGGATGATGAAACAGGGTGGATTCAATTTGGTGAGGCAGGGGAGATTACAGACAAAGGGGTTGCTGAAGGGGCATTCCCTTCATGTATATTAATAATTCCCGATGGAAAAGTAACCTGGTATTGCAACAGTTTTGACGGAAAGGACCGCTGGGAGGATATGTTTGTAAACGAACTTATCCCTTATGTTGAAAAGGAGTTCCGCATCAGGTCAAAGAAAGAGTTCCGCGCAATTGCGGGGCTCTCAATGGGCGGATATGGGGCACTTGGTCTGTCAATGCGCCATCCCGAACTCTTTTCCTCGTGCGTTGCCTTAAGCAGCGCCACATTTTCTGACCAGGAGATCACAAAACAGGGCGATGACACCTATCATGATTTTTTCAAGAATATCTATGGCATTGACCTTAAAGGTAACGGTCGTTTAACTGCAGCATGGAATGCAAACAGCCCCCTCCATCTGATCCATAGCGTTTCAGCCGAAAAACTTAAAGGGATCCGCTTTTATATCGATTGCGGTGACGACGATTTTCTTTACAAAGGAAACTCACTATTACACATTGAGATGCGAGATCTGAGTATTCCGCATGAATACCGTGTCCGAAATGGCGGACATTCCTGGTCTTACTGGCGCACAGGATTATATGACGGCTTAAAATTCATGGGGGAGAAATTTCGCCGGTAGCCAAATTCAGCTTGATTTAATTAAAAACATAATGTGAATGGTCAACAAACCACATTCTTTTGACCATTCACATTTTTGTTGGTTATAATTTAAATGAGAAATGAATCTTACGCAAATACCCTAAGTTTGGTTCCAGCTAAGGAAGTATTATATAATTTTAGTGCTTTGGGTGCCGGACCTGCAGTTACTGCCCCATTGAGTGAATATTGAGATCCATGACCCGAACCTGTATTTGAACAATTAAAACGGTTGTTTACACTATCATAAAGAACCGGCGAACCCTGATGTGTACATAAATTGGCCAACGCAACATATCCCGAAGTAGTATTGGCAATAATTATTCCATTATTTACCAATGAACCGCCTACTGTCATAAGTGCTGCGTTTGCAGGTAATGATAAATCAAGTGTGAAATCAACAGTTCCACCCGGTGTGCCACCTGTACCCGGATCTGCAACAGAACTCCCTTTACTGCAAGATACTAAAAACGGAGCAAACATAACAGTTCCTGCCGAAACACTCAGTGCTGTAAAAAACTCTTTTCTTCTCATATTTTCAATTTTAAAAATAATGAATACTTGAAATAATATATGTTACAACACATACCAATTAAAAAGGTTGACGAAAACAATCACAATTACCTAAATTTAATAAAAATAAAGCAAAATGACTTAAATACCAATCTTTAATCCTTTCTGCTGAAGGGTCGGATAACAGATACAAAGGAATAAACTATTGGTAATACCCTGTATTCGTTAAGTACAGAAATTGCGGTACATCCAACGCCGCTTGTGGCATAGTCAAAATTAAATGTAATTGAATCGGATGGTTTAAGCTGATAAGGGTATTGGGCTCGTGTCAGGTGGTTGGTATCATAGCTTTGGGCACTGAAATTAAATAACTGATCTCCGGAGAAGGTTACCCCCGTCCCTGTTCCGTTTTCGAAGGTCACCCACTGGTTATCTGTCCGGCATCCATAGTCCTGAGGTTTCAAATAGGGCTCGGAAAAATCGCTGATTTTGCACTTATATATTCCCAATTTAGCCCCTGTTTTCCGGTCCGGGTAATTTTCAAATGGTCCCCGACCACTCCATTCAATATGCTGCAGCGACTGGTTCAGTACCCATTTCAGCCCTATCCTTGGTAACCAGGCCGGCATTTCTCCGTGTGGAATAACCTGATGGTTGATTTTTAATTCTCCTTTAGGTGTAATTGTATAGAGATAATGGTTGGAAAAAGCAGTATGATAAGTCGAGCCAAATGCATGATTGTTGACACTGGCTGTAACTTCTCCTGAACTATTTTTTGCACAATGGAACTCATCCAATTTAAAACGGAGATGATTTAGTCCCAAACTAAACCAATTATTAACAGGACCATTCCCCATTCCAGGCTGTCTCTCCTTTAGACGGGAACTATAATTTGCCCAGGGATCGGTTTCATTAACCAATGGTGCCCGCCAAACACTTAGAACAGGCCCCTTTTTAAGAATTTCAAGGCCCCCGTATTTCATCGAACTCAGGTCCCCTGTTTCCTTATCAAAGGAATAGGAAAAATCAGGTCCTGAGATTACAGTTTCCTTTAGCTTATCCAGGACAATAAGTGAATCCTTAACGTCCTTATTTATAGCAATAACTGGGATAAACCATTTTAATGGCAACTGATCCCAGGCCACTTCAAAGCCCTTTTTAGCATAGAATTTATCTTCTTTCGTTTGAAAACTAAGCAATAAACGGTATGATACTCCAGGTTTAAGCTCCGGCTTTTTAAATGGAATTCCGAGTTCGCACCGCTCCCCTGCACCAAGAGAAATTTTAAGATCACCTTGCTGAACGATTTTATTATCTCCATGCAGCTCCCACAGACAATTTAACTCTTTCAGATCTGTAAATGCAAAACGATTTGTGATTTCAATCACACCCTTATTGGCATCTTTCCATTCACAATGAACCGGCTGAGCCGATTTTTTCACCTGCCAAAGTTCAGCCTGAGGCGCACGGTCCGGCCAAACCAACCCATAAGATCTTGCCCCTATTCCCAAACTAAAATACTCCCCAGTGCAATCCTCCCGCTCAAAATCGAGCCAAAGTCTGGACTCTTTTTTCAGCGCTGCAATATCAGCCGACAGCAAACGATCCACCGATATTGCCTGATCAAATATGGCGACTCTGTCAAACCGGGCATTAGACATTTTATCAGAATACTCCGAACCCTCATTTTCTGTACTGTATCCCAATGAAACCGGAAAAGGTTTACTGGTTATGAGTCCTTTGTACGGACGAGTGGCAACTTTATTCTCATCAATATAAAGTGACATGTTTTCTCCGTCACAAATTCCGGCTACATGGTGCCATTCTCCAATCCAATTGTCTGGCAGTGACCCCGACAATCGATACTTCTGTTGATCCGTTACATAGAATTCAAGATTCTTTTCATCTTTTTGAACAATGCCAAACTGATAATCCCCTTTCACGAGGAAGGTTCCATTACCGTTCCATTTGTTTGGAAAGACCCAAAACGACAAGGTCAGTTTGGATCCGGTTATATCGAGGGACGGATCCTGATAAGTCTCAACCCATTGATCATGTCCGTTTAATTCGATGGCTTTACCAAACTTCCCTTCCACCAGAACTCCTCTCCCCTTAATGGAAGTGTTAATCTGATTGGGTGATTCATCGTCTAAAAGACGGATTTTTTCTGTGATCCCGGGGCTCATCCAGTCCCAGATCGCCCCTCCGGAAAGACGGGGGTACTTATAAATAAGATTCCAGTACTCATCGAGTCCGCCAGCCCCGTTGCCTGTAGCTGCAACATATTCATCCATAAAGGAAGGTCGTGGATCCTGACTCTCGGGAACCTGCGCAATCCGGGTTTCCAGCTCATCAGGAGTGGGATAACGTGGTCCAATGATCTCTTCGCAAGGAACCTCATTTTTCCAGGCGACATCATCCGTATTCCCGCCATACATCCATAGCCTTGTCGGATCAAGCCGTTTCCCCTCCTTAATTACTTCACAGATATTTTTCCCAAATCCACTCTCATTTCCAGCACTCCAGAAAAGGATACAAGGATGGTTCCGGTCACGTAAAACCATTTTATTAACCCGTTCAACATACGACTTAGTCCATTCGTCCCGTTCTGAAATAAATTCCGTTGCATGTGATTCGTCCCCTGTTTCATCAACGATAAAGATCCCCAGCTCATCGGCAAGTTCAAGATAATCCTGAACCGGGGGATAATGCGAAGTCCTGACACAATTGATATTGAATTGCTTCATCAGGGTAAAATCTTTGCGGATTGTCTCCACATCCATGGTATGTCTAAGCGTGGGATGCTGCATATGGCTGTTAACTCCATTAAGTTTAATTGCCACTCCGTTGAGATATAAAGCCTGATGTTTAACCTCAACTTTTTTAAATCCGATTTTTGTTGCAATGATCTCCTGTGGCGTTCCAGATGCCGGGATCAACTCAAGTGTCAAAGGATACAGGGTTGGATATTCAGATGACCATTTATCGGGATTCTTTACCTTGGCAGATAGTGTTAGCACCTGCTCCCCTTCTCCATTCAAACTAACAACTGGTGTTATGAGAGGTTCCTGAATTGCCTTATGATTTTTTCCATAAAGAGTGACCCTAACCCGATAATTTTTTTGGGGGGAATTCCGATAATTCTTCAGGTTTATCTTTACGACCAAATCGGCATCTTTATAGTGGCTATCAAGATCAGTGGTCACAAAATAATCACGGATATGTACCGGAGGGGTTGCCATCAGGTAGACATCACGGAAAATTCCGGCCAGTCTCCAGAAGTCCTGATCCTCCAGATAAGTACCGTCCGAATACTTATAAACCTGAATGGCGATGCTATTTTTACCAGGTTTTAAAAATGGGGTCAGGTTATATTCTGCTGGCTCATTAGCCCCCTGATTGTATCCTACCTCCTTACCATTTAGCCATACAAAGGTGGCTGATGTAGAACCATCCATTCTTAAGAAAACCTGTTTCCCCTGCCATTCAGCCGGTAATACAAAAGTTGTCCGGTACGATCCAACCGGATTATAATCGTGCGGAATTCTTGGCGGGTCGACTTTAAAAGGCTGAGATACATTTCTGAACATTGGATCGCCAAAACCCTGCATCTCCCAGTTCCCGGGAACGTTAATTTTTCCCCAGGTGTGGTCATCGAACTGTGGCTGAAAAAAACCGGCGGGTGAAACTGACGGATTTTCGGCATAATTAAATTTCCAAAGGCCATTGAGTGAAAGATAACCTTGAGATACATCCTTGACATTCCTGAATACCTTTTCCAGATCATGACCTGGGATCAGGGGAGCATGACCTGCCTCCTGATTCAATTCAATGACTCCAGGGTTTTCGATAAACTGGTATACATCAGTGGGGAATTTTGCCTGAGAATAACTGACCAATGATCGTAATATGAACAGCCAGAATAAGATACCAGAAATTAGATTTCTCATGATTAGTATAATTTGGGATTGAACAGTCTCTGCTAAAATAAGTGAAATTGATAGTAACTTTACCGAAAATATAAAATTAAGAGTGACGAATTTTCAAAGGTAAAAATGAACGGAGAACATATAAAGAAGATCAAAGAAGTTGAAGAGATGTTACTTGATGTTGGAACGTTGCTGATGAGTAATGGAGCTAGCACAGGCAGAGTCAGAACTACTGTAAACCGGATCGCTGAAGCGTTAGGCTACGAGGTTGAATTACTGATCACTAGCAGATCTCTTATGCTTACTGTAACCGAAGAGAATGGGTCAGATTATACAAGCAGTGTCAGAAGAACCCCACCCCATGGGGTTAATTTTAAACTGGTTTCGGGAATAAGCCGGATGAGTTGGCGAATCATTGAAGACAAACTTTCGGTAGAACAAATAAATCAGGATCTTAGCAGATTAAGGTCATTGCCACATTACCCCCGATTGGTAGTGCTTTCACTTGTAGCGCTGGCAGGGGCCTCATTTTGCCGCTTATTCGGAGGAGATGCTGTTGAGATGATTGTTGCTTTTGTCGCAACTTTCGTTGGACTTTTCATTCGTCAGGAGGCGATAAAAAAGCGGTTTAACCCTTACCTGGCTATCGTATTCGCCTCATTTGCTGCCTCAATGATCTCAGGATTATCAGTCAGGTTGGGAACAGGTAATACCTCGGAACACGCACTGGCCACTTCAGTTTTATTTCTTATCCCCGGAGTTCCCTTTATCAATTCCCTGACCGATTTACTGGATGGAAATACGCTGAACGGAATCGTGCGGGGTGTTAACGGCTTTATTATAGCCTTTTCAATTGCATTTGGATTAATGCTTGCTATGAAAATTTGTGGAATTTAATTTCTGTTAAACAGTTTAGACGATGTCATTGGAGTTTATATCAATTTTTGAAAAAGGAATCTGGTTTGGATTTGCAGCCCTGGGGTTCGGAGTTCTATTTAATGTTCCCCAGCGGGCATTATTAATTATTTGGCTTATGGGAGCAGCTGGAGGTTTAACGAAACTATTGCTGATGCTCTTTAGCATAGATATTGTACTAGCCACCTTCGCTGGAGCAACATTGGTAGGGATATTGAGCGTCTCGGCCGCACACAATAAACATGCGCCGCCTCTCGTCTTCTCGATTCCTGCTGTTATACCAATGGTTCCCGGCGCTTTTGCCTACCGAATGATGCTTGGACTAATTAAATTATCAGGCACCGCTGTAACCAATGAAACCTATTCACAAACGCTTGGAGAAACAGCCAGCAATGGCCTTAAGACTTTGTTTATTCTGATCTCACTGGCCGTTGGGGTGGCGATTCCAATGTTGATTTCACGCAAAGAGACCATTAAAAGAATCAGACATATATCGGATTCAGACGCGGAATAATAAATTGACTTTGTTGCGAATATTCTGATAATCAATTGATAAAACAATAATGAAAAAATTATTCTTTAGCCTTCTGCTGTTTTGTGGCTACCAGGTTTATGCTCAAAATGGCGAAAAATTCTTTCCATTAAAAGATCTGACAAAGGTGGGCGTTTATTATTATCCCGAACATTGGGATTCGACCCAATGGGAGCGTGACTTTAAAAATATGGCAGATTTAGGATTTGAATTTACCCATTTTGCTGAATTTGCCTGGGCACAACTTGAACCTGAAGAGGGTCGTTACGATTTTAACTGGCTCGATCGTGCAGTTGGGTTAGCATCAAAATACAATCTAAAGGTAGTTATGTGCACCTCGACAGCAACACCTCCGGTATGGCTTGTACGAAAATATCCCGATGTACTTATAAAGAATGAAAACGGTACGGTAAACGACCACGGTTCACGTCAAAACGCCTCCTTTTCAAGCACATTTTACAGGAAATACGCTCTGAAGATGGTCGAAGTGCTTGCAAGGCGATATGGGAATAATCCACAAATATTTGGTTGGCAGGTTGATAATGAGCCACGAAAATTTGAGGACTACAATACCGATGCCCAGGTGCGCTTCCGCGGTTGGCTGAAACAGAAATATCATACGATCGATGCATTAAATAAATCGTGGGGTACCAATTTCTGGAGCGGAACTTATTCCGGTTTTGACCAGATCAATATTCCGTTGATTGCCCAATGGGGGATGAATTATCACCAAAGACTCGATCATGACCGTTTTATGGATCAGGAAACAGCCTCGTTTCTGGATGAACAGGCAAGTGTCATCCGCAAGTTTGCCTCTTCATCGCAGTGGATAACTTCCAATTATATCCCCATGTACGACACCGGTTATCCGGGGATGAGCCACAAACTTGACTTTACCGCCTACACCCGATATATGGTTTATGGCGCTGATCATGGAATAGGTTCCAAAGGTTACCGTGTTGGCGAGTATTCACGAATTGCGATGGCGAACGATTTTTTCAGGCCTATGGCCGGATACTACGGAGTGATGGAGTTACAACCGGGACAAGTCAACTGGGGTACGATCAATTCGCAACCCTTGCCTGGTGCTGTGAAATTATGGTTATGGCATGTTTTCGCAGGGGGGAGCAAATTCACCTGTACGTATCGCTACCGGGCTCCCCTCTATGGGTATGAGCAATACCATTACGGAATCGTTGGACCAGATGGGGTTACACCAACTCCGGGAGGAAAAGAGTTCAGCCAGTTTATCCGGGATATTGCGCTTCTGAGAACAAAATACAACGCCAAAAATGCCCTTCCCAAAGCATATACTAACCGGAAAACAGGAATTCTATTTAATGCCGATAATGTGATGGCAATCGACCAGAATAAACAGACTGTTGAGTGGAATACTGAAAACCATTTTCTAAAATACTACAAAGCGTTAAAATCATTCGGTGCACCTGTCGATTTCATAAGGGATACCACCAATTTTTCAGAATATCCCTTCCTGATTGTCCCTGCATACCAGCAAATCGACAAACAGCTGATTGCCAAATTAACTGCCTATGCCGAAAAGGGAGGGCATCTGGTGATGAGTTGTAGAACGGGGCACCAGGATCGCGATGGTCATTTATGGGAAGCGCCGTTTGCTCAGCCAATATACAAACTTATCGGCGCAGAGATTGATTCTTATGATCTACCCATGCCTCAATCGGTCGATTCGGTAAGATTCGAAGAAAAACCATACGCATGGACAAGCTGGGGAGAAATCATCAAACCAGAGAAGGGAACTGAAAGCTGGGGGAAATATGAAGGGGATTTTTATGCCGGCCGCTCTGCTGTTATTTCCAGAAAACTTGGAAAAGGAACAGTTACCTATATTGGGGTTGACAGCCAATCGGGGAACCTTGAACACGATGTCCTTAGCCGGGTATTTCATGAATCAAATGTTGGAATCGAATCTTATCCTGCCGGAATCATCACCGAATACCGCGATGGATTTGGTATAGCGATGAATTATTCTGATAAGATTTACGATATGAAGCTGCCGGATTCATCAGAGGTGATCTTTGGAAATAAATCAATTTCCCAGGCGGGTGTTCTGGTGTGGAAATATTAATTAATGGGTAAAATTAAAGGAACGGTATTCCTGGCTATTATTGCATGCCTGCTTTGGTCATCGGCATTTGCAGTGATTAAAATTGGGCTTAGATACACCACACCGTTACAATTTGCCGGAATCCGTTTTATAATTTCCGGGTTAATGGTCCTTCCGCTAGTCGGTCCATTAACCACTGCTATTCATTACATTCAGGATAATTTCAGGCTGGTTCTGCTAATCGCATTTCTGCAGACATTTGTTCAGTATTCATTATTATATAGTGGGCTGAACCTGATTCCCGGGGCGTTTGGCGCAATCATTATTGGGTCTGGACCGTTGTTTGTCGCATTAACAGCCCACTTTCTGATGCCGGATGACCGGCTTACATTACCCAAATTGGGAATTATCTTTATGGGAATTATTGGAATCGCGATGGTAAGTCTTAGCCACGCTTCCGGCAAGGGGACCGGCAATCTTATTCTGATTGGAATTCTTCTCCTTTTTCTCACCAATATCAATGCCGGATTTACGAATGTGATTATTGCCCGTGATGCGAAGCATATTCCCCCATTGGTATTAAGCTCCTCCGCGCTGATCTTTGGAGGATTATTGCTGTTTCTGACCTCCATTCCTGTTGAAGGATTCAAACTTACAAATCCCCCTGCAGAATACTATTTTTCTTTGGGCTGGCTTAGTTTTTTATCGGCAACGGCACTTTCGATCTGGTTTTCGCTTTTGCAGCGCAAAGGGGTGAAGGTCTCTGATCTGAACATCTGGAAATTTATCATTCCGGTCTCCGGAGCGATCCTCAGCTGGATACTTGTCCCCAATGAATCTCCCGATATCATTTCGGTTGCAGGTATTTGCACCACTGCATTGGCCCTTATTTTATTCAACCGGGAGAATTCGATTCAGCTGAAGGAACCGGGGATATAATTTCATCGGTTATGGCTTCGCAATTCAAGTTACGGAGCGTGAAGCCTTCACGTTTCAGGATTAAATTTGTAAATTAGCCACCTCAATCCTAAGCCTGTGATTTAAATGAGACTTATAACCCATACTCCTAAAAAAGCGCTTAAGGCATTTTTAAAACAGAAACCTTTAAGAAGCGAAATCGACCTCTTTAAACACAATCTAATCGCATTACTCGATAAGATCAATGTAATAGAAAAACAACCCAAAGACGAAAGTGAAGAACACCTTAAAAATAATATCAGGGACTTCCTACGTGACACCTGGTACAAAGAGACTAACGCAATAAATACCAAGGAAAAGAAAGATTTAGTTATTCATTTAGGTAAAACAACCGACAGCGAAGCTGGTGTAATTATTGAAGCCAAACGACCAGCCAATCTGAATGAAATGATTTCGGCTGAGAACCCGAACAAAAAAGCGCTACACGAATTAATACTCTATTACCTCGATGAGCGAAATACAGTTGGTAACACCCTCTTAAAGCAGCTTGTAATAACCAATATATATGAGTGGTACATCATTGATGCCAATTATTTTGACAAGTATATTTACCGCAACACTCAAATTCAGAAACTCTACCAAACCAAAATCAACGATCATAAAGACAATCCGTTTTTCTATGAAGAGGTTGCCAAAATTATTCCCAAAATTGACATTGAAATCCCTTGCATATATTTCGACATCCGTCAATTTGAAAACATATTACGAAATAACAAAAAGGAAGATGACCATGAATTAAGCGCACTGTCAAAAATACTTTCACCCCAACATCTTTTAAAAATAATCACGCCCAACGATAGTAATTCACTCGATGAACGGTTTTACAAGGAGTTGCTTCATATTATCGGTTTGGAAGAGGCAAAGGAGGGATCTAAAAATATCATCCGGCGCAAAAAGGAGAATAGAAATCCGGCTTCTTTGATCGAATTGACTATTGATGCCATCGATACAGAGGATACCTTGCATCGCCTTCCTGACCAAAACGTTTACGGTACGAAGAAAGAGGAACGGATCTTTAATATTGCACTCGAACTTTGCATCACCTGGATCAACAGAGTCTTATTTCTTAAACTGCTCGAAGGACAATTGGTTACCTATCACCAGGGCAATAAAGAGTTGCGTTTCCTAAATACCGAAACAATACAAGACTTCGACGAACTATTCAAACTCTTCCACAAGGTATTGGCAGTTAATCTTCAAAGCCGAACTGATACCATCAAAGTTAAATATCACCATATTCCCTACCTGAATAGTTCTCTTTTTGAAATCAGCGAATTGGAGGACCAGATCATTAAAATCAATTCGCTCGATAATCGTGGTCAACTTGAACTGATTAATACAACGATTCTAAAAGAGACCAGAAAAAAAGTTGACAAACTTCCGACGCTTAGCTATCTTTTTGAATTTCTCGATGCCTACGACTTTGCCAGTGAAGGTTCGGACGATATCCAGGAAGAGGACAAAACGATCATCAACGCTTCGGTACTTGGAAAAGTATTTGAGAAAATCAACGGATACAAGGATGGATCAATTTTCACCCCGGGATTCATTACAATGTATATGTGTAATCAATCCATCCGGCTGGCCGTGGTGGCAAAGTTTACTGAATATTGTCTGAAGAACCGGTTGGAAGATTTAACAGTAACCTCCATTGACGATGTTTATGAGCTGATTGGGAGAAAAATCACTAAACCACAGGCCAACGAAATTATTAATTCTATAAAAATATGCGATCCGGCAGTCGGATCAGGTCACTTTTTGGTTTCTGCCCTGAACGAATTGATTGCGATCAAAAGTGAGTTAGGCATTTTGATGGACAAAACCGGAAAAACACTGCGGGATTACCGTGCAGAGGTAATTAATGACGAACTTTATATTTATGATATTGAGACTGAGGAGCAAATCAAATATATTGTCCCCGACACTAAATCCGGGAATATAAGCTATAATCCCGGAGGCGATAAATCCCGGATAGTAAAGAAGTCAAACAGTGAAAAGCAACGGGTCTTTGAAACACTGTTTTATGAGAAGCAAACCATCATCGAAAATTGCCTGTTTGGGGTCGACATCAACCCAAATTCGGTAAAGATTTGTCGTTTACGTTTGTGGATTGAACTTTTAAAGAATGCCTACTATAAAGAAGATACAGGATTCACCGAACTGAAAACCCTCCCAAATATCGATATCAATATCAAATGTGGGAATAGTTTGCTGAGCAGATTCCCTTTGGATGCAGATCTGAGCAAGGCATTACGAAGCATTAAATACGATATAAAAGATGTCACAGCAGCTGGCAGGATGGGCACCGTTGGAGCAGCATATCAGGCAGTAGGAGAAGTAATTGTAAAAACAGAAGAAGTAAAGAAGCCAACTTCTATAAGACTGATACTGGAGAAGCAACAGGCTACCGGAATAGATAAAATATTTACTGACAGTACTGAATATGGAATAGATACTGTTGCAATATATATTCCTATGGCTGCCATAGCAAAATCCACAAAGACTGTTACAGGAACAATCATCACAAGTGCACCACAACAGGATAAACAAGCATTAACAGAAGAAGAATTCAGAAAACTTAGACTTAGCATGGCATCGGCATCAACAGATGAGGATATGATTGCTGTAGCTGTAAAAGGGTGCAACAACAAAGTAATGGAAGTAAAACATATAAGGAATCTAAGTTCTTTATTTCTTAATGAGTCCAGTAAACTTGCATTCTTTAAAGCCATGAAGAACAACACTAAAGATCCATCCAATTTTTCTTCACTTGAAGGAGAACTGAGTGAGCCAAAGAATGTTGCGGCCTTTAAAACATTACTGAATAACTAGCCCGTAATGAGTAGATACTTTCTGGA
>Ga0118677_10010948_pt1 | contig 13729 bp, 7 predicted proteins | sample AliMusrvi5mmetaG_FD_86154 | JGI IMG/M metagenome (GOLD analysis project Ga0118677, IMG submission 86154)
GATTCCAGAGCTTACAGAGTCCGTCGATGCACAGTTTGTCATCTGGGCGAGTCCAAACTCAGTCCTCAAGCGGCTCTGCTCCGTTTAACTACATGCGCAACCAATTACGACGCTGTGTTTAAAAGGGGTGAGCGACAGCGATTTGCCGACTTCCGTGGCCGCCGCAGTCTTGGATACCAATGTGCTGGCGACCGGCTATCTCTCGCGCACGGCGGATCTCCCGACGCGTCGACTTCAGTATTGGTCCGGCAAATTCGCACAATGGTGGTCTGCCCGCCAATTTCGCCAGGCGTCCGACTTGATCCGAGGGTCCCTGCCGGGGATGGAGACCGAGACGCTGGTGAGCGACCATTCTTTTCTCAATTTCTGGGGCGCGCCCTGGCTCGGAATGGCGAACCGCAACCTCGATCAGTTTGAGTTGGGTTCCCAGCAATCGGTCTCGACGCTGGCCACCGAAGACTGGCTGGGGCTTAACCACATGTACGGCTATTATTATACCGCCAGTGGCGGCCAGACGTTTGGGTGGATGAGCGCGATCATGCGCTCGGCCATGCTCGGAACTCCGGGAAATCTCATGGGTCTCATCACCCCGACCGACGACAAGTATCTTCGCCTCAAGGCCTATTCGAATATAGGTCAGGGTTCGAAGACTATCTATTACTGGACCTTCAGTCCCACCTATGTCGGTACGGAGAATTACTGGTCGGATTTGAAAAGCATGTATTTCGGTATTGCCAAAACAACCCGTGCGCTGGTGGCCACGGAAAACGTTCTGTATCCGGCGAAGACCGTCAGCGATCGGGTGGCCATATTGTATTCGGTCAGCCACGATCTATGGAACCCGGATGCGGCTTGCGCCTTTACCGAGAAGCGCCTCTCCTGGCACGCGCTCCGCCATCTGAGCGTTCAGCCGGACTATCTTTCCGAGGATGCCGTGGCCGGCGGGCGCTTGAGCGGATATGATGTGCTTTATGTGCACGACTGGTGCGTGAGCCGGGCGGCCTCAGCGGCCATCGACGCCTGGGTGCGCGCGGGCGGGGTTCTTTATCTCTCCGCTGGAGCGGCAACGCGCGACGAATATTACGAACCCTACGTGCCGCCTTTTGCCGCAAATCTATGGCCGCCTAATGCGGCAATGAGTCTTGTGGTGCAGTCGGGCGACTTTATCGAGCGGCGTGACTTGAACAGCCTTTCGCCCCTGACGACGGTCACCCTTAATCTGGGCGCCGGCGTGTTTACGTTGCCGGCGATCGGCGCCCGTCTCACCCTGCGGCCGGACGTGCCATCGCCCTTTGCCACGTTTGCGGATGGAACTCCCGCGGGCGTTGAGGTGAACTATGACTCGGGCCGGATCGTGGCGGTCGGCTTCATGCCGATGCTGGCCTATGGACGGCTGGCGAATTTTCAGTCGACGACCCTGGCTGAGGTGTGGCCGTCCAATCCGCGGCAGATCATCGCCCTCCCGCTGTTGGAGGCCGGGATCGATACGGTTATCAAATCCAGCGTTCCCGTGGTGGAGGCAAACCTGCTGGCCGGCACCAACGGCAACGCGGTGGTTCTGGCGAATTACACCTATCATACCATCTCCAACCTCGTTCTGGACATTCGTTCCCCGAACACGACGAATGCCAACATCGCCACCCTCTACAGTTCCGAACTCGGAACCAACCTGCCGTTTACCTTCCTGAGCGACCGCATCCGCGTGCAACTCCTGCTGGACTGGACCGATATCCTGACGATGTCGCTGAACTCCAACGGGCCGCCCGTAAAATTCACGTCAAATCAGTACCAGGTTCCGGCGGATGCTTCTAATGCCGTCGTGACGATTCTGCGGACGGTCGGCGGACAAAGCGATATCATCGCCTGTTATGCCGCCAGCAACGGCACCGCCGTGGACGGTGTTGATTACACGGCCATCAGCGGCACGGTTGTACTGGCGGGAGGCTCCACCACCAACTCCTTCCTGATTCCGCTTCTCAACGAGAGAATGACCGGGAACAAAACGGTTCAATTGACCCTATGGAATTCTCCGACCGGTGGTCTGGCTCAAACGGCAACTTCGGCCATCCTGACCCTGGTGGGCCATGATCCTTGCGGTTTGCAGGTGAACTCGGACTGGGGGATGCCGACCCCGCCGTCCGGTGCGTCCCTGAATCCCTACAAGACCGTGGTCACGAACTCGGTCACCTCCCCCGACATCCGGGGGTGGACGCAGTATGTGTGCACCGGCTGGGCCATGACCGGCAATGAACCGGTGAGCGGCCTGACTTCTCATCTGGAGATGACCATCACCAATCCCGCGATTTTGACGTGGCAGTGGAAGACGCAATACTGGATGGACGTTTCCCGCAGTGGAGCAGGGGACGTGAACCCGTCCAGCGATTGGGTGGACCGCGGGACGAGCACCAATGCCACTGCGCTACCCGGAGACTATTACCGCTTCGAGACGTGGACGGGCACCATCCATTCCGTGAGCAACCCGCTGCCTGTGATCATGAATCAGGCGCAGGTTATCAAGGCGGTCTTTGCCGAAAAGCTGGCCGCTAAAAACACACCGGAGTGGTGGCTGGCCCAGTATGGGCTGACCAATGACTTATATGACTTCGCTGCCGCTGAAACCAACGATAGCGATCGGGACGGGATGCCCGCGTGGCAGGAGCATATCGCCGGCACCGACCCGACGAATCACGCATCCTTTCTGGCAGTTACAAACCTTCCCAGCCCGGATGCTTCCACCTTCGTGATCGCCTGGCCCAGCGTCTCCAACCGGATCTATGGGGTGGACCGGGCCACCAACCTCTTGTCGCCCGGGTTTGAGTCCATCTCAAGCAATATCCCCGCCTCTCCCCCGATGAACGTGCACACGGATATCCTACCGGGAGTCGACCAGTCGTTCTATCGGGTCACGGTGGAGAAGCCCTAGTTCGACGGTAAAATAAGTTCACCATCGAATGAATTTTGTGGAGCCGAGGAAGACCCACCCCGGCCTGCGGCCACCCCTCCGTGGGAGGGGACCCAGCCGAAACTGATCACTTTCGAGCGAGGGAGCTTGATCAAACTGGTCCCCTCCGTGGAAGGGGACCCAGCGGAGGGAAACCGGGGGCACTCCGACTCCAAACTCTACAAATATCGATTAAATATCGATTTAATGGGAAAAAAGCTTGCAAGATCGGGGATATTTTGAAATATTTACGAGTCTATTTGGATTGGACCGGCCTGTCGAGTGACAGAATCCGGCCCATATAAACCGGCCTGTCGTGTGACGGTGTCCGGTCGTTTAAAACCTAAATTAACCCCATCAACCCAAAACTCATGCAAAAACAGAAGAAACGCGCGGGGCGTAGTGGCGTGGCCCATGTCGAAATGACGGAGGCCGAACGCGAGGCAGCGTCCCGAATGTATGACGAAACCCTGCGGGATTTCGTCGAAGGTTCGATCGTCCAAGGCAAAGTCCTGGAAGTCCGTAGCAGCGAAGTCCTGATGGACATCGGGTACAAGTCCGAAGGTGTCATTTCCGCCCAGGAATTCGGGGATATGAGCGCGGTGAAGCCGGGCGATATCTTCAGTGTGCTCTTGGAAGGCGCCGAAGATGACGACGGCATGGTGGTCCTGAGCAAGCGCAAGGCCGAGCAGAAGCAAAAATGGGACAACGTCCTGGAATCCTTCAAAGAAGGCGGGACAACCATGGGCCGTGTTACGGCTCGCGTCAAAGGCGGCTTGATTGTCGATGTGGCCGGAGTCGAGGCGTTCCTGCCGGGTTCGCAGATCGACATCTCCCCCGTACACGATCCGGATGGATTTGTCGGGAACATGTATGAATTCAAGATCCTCAAGATCAATCCCGATCGGCACAACATTGTGCTATCCCGTCGGGAACTGCTCGAGGAACGTCGCCGCGACAAGAAGCGCGAACTGCTGTCCGATCTCAAGGTGGGCCAGGTTCGCAAGGGCACGATCAAGAACATCACCGATTTCGGCGTATTCGTCGATCTGGACGGGTTGGACGGATTGTTGCACATCACCGATATGAGCTGGGGCCGGATCAACCACCCGTCCGAGATGGTGGCGTCGGGTCAGCCGATCGAAGTGGTCATTTTGGACATCAACACCGAGAAGGAGCGCGTTTCGCTCGGGTTGAAACAGCGCACTCCGAATCCCTGGGACAACATCGAGTCGAAATTCCCTGTGGGCAGTCGGTTGCGCGGCAAAGTGGTCAATCTGGTTCCGTACGGCGCCTTTGTCGAGTTGGAGCAAGGGGTCGAGGGGCTGGTTCACGTTTCCGAGATTTCGTGGACGAAGCGGATCGCCCGCGCGTCGGATGTGCTGACCGTCGGTCAGGAAGTCGACGTGGTGGTGCTGACGATCAACAAGGCCGACCAGAAGATCGCGTTGGGCATGCGGCAGACCGAGGAGAATCCTTGGGACGGCGTGCGCGAGCGGTATCCGATCGGTGCCCGGGTTCACGGCAAGGTTCGCAATTTCACCTCCTACGGCGCCTTTGTGGAGCTGGAAGAGGGGATCGATGGGATGATCCACGTTTCGGATATGTCCTGGACGCGCAAGATCAACCATCCGTCGGAAGTGCTCAAGAAGAGCGACGACGTTGAGGCGGTTGTGTTGGAAGTGTCGCCCGAGAATCAGCGTATCAGCCTCGGTCTCAAGCAGGCCCAGGAGGATCCGTGGTCTTCGATCGCCGCGCGTTACAAGGTGGGCCAATTGGTGCAGGGCAAGGTGACCAAGCTGGCGTCGTTCGGTGCGTTCATCGATATGGGTGAAGGCGTCGACGGTCTGGTGCACATCTCGCAGATCAGCGATGATCGGGTCGAGAAAGTGCGCGACGTGCTCAAGGTGGGGCAGGACGTGTCAGCCCGGGTGGTCCGGATTGACCCGGTCGAACGCAAGATCGGCTTGAGCATTAAGGCCGCCAATGTGGCCGACGAGGACTTCGTCGTGAAGGACGAGATGCTCGAAGGATTGCGGCCGGGTGAAGACCTGGTGGATCTGGCCGGCGCATTCGATGCGGCCTTTGGAGCCAGCGAGCAGAAGGAAGAGGACTGGCATCCGGGCGCTCGGAAGGGCAAGGACAAGGAATAAATACGGTGTTAACCGCGGGGTGACCTGCGGATCGGATTGGCGAGGCGCACCGTCGGACGGTGCGCCTCGTTTTTTTCGTAAGGATGGATCTTTATGCCGAATGTGATCGAAATTTTGAAGACCCGGGGTTTGTTCCAGGATATGACCAGTCCCGATCTGGTTCGGGTGGTCGAACAGCCTACTCCGGTTTATGCCGGATTCGATCCGACATCGAGCAGTCTCCAAGTCGGAAATTTTGTAACGATCATGGGGTTGGCCCACTTCCAGCGATGCGGTCATCCGGTGATTGCCTTGGTGGGGGGGGCGACGGGGCTCATCGGCGATCCCTCGGGAAAATCCGCGGAGCGCAATCTGCTCAGCGCCGAGGATGTGGAGCGGAATGTCCTGGGGATCCGGGAAAACCTGTCGCGTTTCCTCGATTTTGATTCGAAAGTCGCGCCTGCCCGGTTGGTCAACAATAATGACTGGATGAAAGAATTCTCTTTCATCGGTTTTTTACGGGATGTCGGCAAATATTTCCGGGTAGGGGCAATGCTCGACAAGGAGAGCGTCAAGGCTCGACTCGAAGGCGAATTCGGCATGAGTTTCTGTGAATTCAGCTACCAACTCCTGCAGGCCTACGATTTCCTCCATCTCCGGGATACCTATGGATGCCGGATTCAAATCGGCGGGTCCGATCAGTGGGGCAATATCACGGCGGGGACTGAACTGATCCGACGTTTGCGAAGCGAAGAAGCCTATGGCCTTACTTTCCCGATCTTATGCGATAGTTCGGGCAAGAAATTCGGCAAGAGCGCCGGTAATTCGATCTATCTCGATGAGTGTCGCACCTCCTGTTATGACTTCTACCAATTTTTCCTGCGGACCGAGGATGCGGACGTATTGCGACTCCTGAGGGTGTTTACGTTTCTTCCGGCGGAAGAGCTGCAAGCCTTGGAAACCTCGATGCGGACGGAGCCCGAGAAGCGGGTGGCCCAGCATCAACTGGCAGAAACGATTACCCGCACGGTTCATGGTGAGGCCGGATTGCGCAAGGCCTTGGCCGCCAGTGAAGTGCTTTTTGGCGGGTCGTTCGGTGATCTGACCGCGGAGGACTTGGAAGGAATTTTCGCCAATGTTCCCTCCGCCATCCTGCCGCCCGATCGGGTATTGGGCGTGCCCTTGGCCGACTTGGCGGTTGCCGCCGGGCTTTGTGCCAGTAAGGGCGAGGTCCGCCGGTTGGCTGCCAATGGCGGTTTTTATGTCAATAATGTCAAAGTGGCAGATCCGCTGGCACCCGCTACGGCCGACCAGGTGATTGGCGGACGCATGCTCGTGTTGCGGTCCGGCCGCAAATCGTACCGGTTGGTGAAAATCGGCTAGGCTGAACTGCATCGGCCGGTCGGTGTCAGGAAAGATCCATGAAAAGCGCTGAAGACGGTATTCTCATCGCCGGCGCCCGGGAGCACAATCTCCAGAATGTGACGGTGCATTTACCGCGGAATGCGCTCTGTGTGATCACCGGGCTGAGCGGGTCGGGCAAATCTTCACTCGCGTTCGATACTCTTTTTGCCGAGGGGCAACGCCGTTATGTCGAGAGCTTTTCGGCCTATGCCCGGCAGTTTCTCGATCAAATGCAGAAACCTGACGTGGACCGGATTGACGGGTTGTCCCCGGCGATTGCCATCGAACAACGGACGGCAGGTTCCAACCCCCGGTCGATTGTTGCCACGACCACCGAGATTCACGATTACCTGCGTTTACTTTATGCTGCGATCGGCAAGCCCCATTGTCCCCAATGCGGTCGATCGGTTGAGCCCCAGAGCGCGGCCCAGATTACGGATCAAATTCTGAAGTTCCCGTCCCAGTCGCGCCTGGTATTGCTGGCACCGGCGATCTCCGGCAAAAAAGGACAGCACGAGGCCGTCTTCGAATCGATCCGCAAAAAAGGTTTTTTGCGGGTCCGCCTGGATGGCGCGATGGTTGAATTGGACGAGTTACCGAAGCTGGACAAGCGCAAGGCCCATTCGATCGATATTGTGGTGGACCGGCTGACACTGGATGGGGCGATTCGTTCGCGCCTGGCCGATTCGGTGGAGTTGGCCTTGCGGGAGGGTGAGGGGCGTCTCCTGGCCCTCCATCCGGACGGGAAGGGGAATGAGGTGGAAACCCTTTTTTCCGAAAAGAATGCCTGCGCCATTTGCGGCCTCAGTTTCGAAAAGCTGACCGCCCGGCATTTTTCCTTCAACAGTCCCTATGGCGCCTGTTCGGCCTGTGCGGGGTTGGGGAGCCGGATGGAGTTCGACGAAAATCTGGTGGTGCCCGATCCCGCCTTGTCGATCGAAGACGGGGCTATTCCGCCTTGGCGGCGCGGAGGGCGGCGTCTGATTCTCTATTACAAGAGCCTGTTAAGGGCGGTGGCCCGCCACTATGAGTTCAGCCTGGATACGCCGTTTGGAGAACTGCCCGAACGGATTCGCGATATCCTGCTTCACGGGTCCGGCGATGAACCGGTAAATATCGGTTACTGGCGGGGAGGCGCACGTCGCCAGTATGCCAAACCGTTTGAAGGCATTTTGCCCAATCTCGCCCGACGATATGCGGAGACCGACAGTCAGTTCACCCAGGAACGTCTTCGGTCCTACATGACTCGCAAGCCCTGCAAGGACTGCGGAGGGTCGCGCCTCAAGCCCGTTTCGCTGGCGTGTACCGTTAATGGGCTTGGGATTCACCAAGTGACAGCCCTATCAGCGGGGGATGCCGCGCAATTTTTCGGGACGCTGCCTTTAACTGCGATTGAACGGCAAATGGTGGCCCTGGTGATCAAGGAAATCCGCGAACGTCTCGGGTTCCTGGTGGATGTCGGACTGAATTACCTGACGTTGGACCGGGAGAGCGGGACGTTGTCGGGTGGAGAAGCCCAGCGAATCCGATTGGCAACGCAGATCGGATCCCGCCTGGTTGGGGTGTTGTATGTACTGGACGAGCCCAGTATTGGCCTGCACCATCGGGATAATGCCCGCCTGATCCGGACGCTTCAAGGATTGCGCGACTTGGGGAATACGGTAGTGGTGGTAGAGCACGATGAAGAGACCATTCGGGCAGCAGATTATGTGGTCGATCTCGGACCCGGCGCGGGACGCCACGGGGGGCGGGTGATGTTTGCAGGGACGGTTCCGGAATTGCTCCAGTCACCCGATTCGGTGACCGCCCGGTATTTGCGAGGGGAGGAGAAGATTGAAATTCCCAAGCGGCGCAAATCGGCGCGGGGTCCTTGCTTGAAAATCCTGGGAGCGGCCGAAAATAATCTCAAGAATATCGACGTGACCCTGCCCTTAGGTTTGCTGATTTGTGTCACCGGGGTATCCGGTAGCGGAAAAAGTACGCTGGTTGACGACATCCTCCAGCGGGCGCTGGCGCGACAACTGATGGGCGCGCGCGAGACGCCGGGCCGCCACCGGGCATTGGAAGGGGTTGAGCACATCGACAAGGTGATCGTGATTGATCAATCGCCGATCGGCCGGACGCCCCGGAGCAATCCGGCGACCTATACCGGCGCATTCACATTCATCCGCGATTTATTTACCGGACTGCCTGAAGCCAAAGTCCGTGGATATGGACCCGGCCGATTCAGTTTCAACGTGAAAGGCGGGCGGTGCGAAACCTGCAAGGGCGACGGCGTCATCCGACTCGAGATGCATTTCTTGCCCGATGTGTATGTGCCCTGCGAGGCCTGTCGGGGACTCCGCTACAACCCCGAGACGCTGGCCATCCACTATAAGGGGCATTCGATCGCCGAAGTGTTGAATCGGACCGTGGACGAGGGGTTGGAGCTGTTTCGGAATATTCCCCGCCTGGCACGCAAATTACTAACTCTGTCCGAAGTCGGGCTGGGATATGTCCAATTGGGACAGGCGGCCACCACGTTATCGGGGGGCGAAGCCCAACGGGTGAAACTGGCGACCGAATTAAGCCGGCAAGCGACGGGTCGAACCTTGTATGTTCTGGACGAGCCCACCACCGGATTGCATTTCGCCGACGTGGCGCATCTGATGCGGGTATTGGAACGCTTGCGGGAGAGCGGCAACACCGTGCTGGTCATCGAACATAATCTCGACGTTATCAAGCGGGCCGATTATATTATCGACTTGGGTCCCGAAGGCGGTGCGGCAGGGGGCTATTTGGTCGCTGCCGGCACTCCGGAAGAGGTGGCGGACACGCCGGCGTCCTTCACCGGACGGGCGTTGAAGCCGATTTTGGAAAGGCGATGAGCGGACGATGATCGACCGAAATTCAGCATTAGACCGAAACGGAGCCCGATTCCCGATCCGTCATTTGAGTGGAATGGTATGGGGTCTATTATTGGCGGTCGGACTGTGGGCCGGGTCCTTGTCCGCTCAGACGCCCGGCTCCCTGACGGCGGCCACGGCGGCCGTGGAGGATGGTCTTTACGGGTTGGCGGAACGGCAGGCTCGCGCGGTGTTGGCGAACGAGCCTGCAACATCAGACCTGTCCGCCGAGGCGACCTTGGTTTTGATGCGGGCACTGAACGGTCAGGAAAAATTCCAGGAGATGATCGATTTGGAAGGTTACCGTCGCCATCCGGGTTCGATGGAAGGGGCCCTGCTGTTCTGGCATGCGATGGGATTGTACGGACTGGGCCGCTATGACGGAGCCTTGTCGGCTCTGGATGTTTTCCATGATCGGTACGAGTCCACGGCGGCGGGGTATGTGTCCCGGGCCAGCCGGTTGCGTGCCTGGTGCCTGTCCAAGTTAGGGCGCAAGGAAGAAGCCCTGGCCCTGTTTGCCCGATTTGCCCGTGAATCCGGGGATACCGCGGAAGGACCGGCAAATCTTCTCGACTGGTCCCGCGCTCTTTTAGATGGGGGTGATCTGGCGGGCGCCCGTAAACCGCTGGAAACGTTGATCAGCCAGTCGCCAGACAGCGATTCAGGGCAGGAGGCGCGTCTTGGCCTGGCCCAGATCCTGATTCGCGAAAAGAAATTCGACAAGGCCTGGAATGCGCTGGATACCTTGTCGGCCGACAAAACGGTCCGTCCGGACCGGCGGGCCGAGGCTTGTTTCGCGCTGGCGGATTTGAATAGTGCCCAGGGGCATGACGAGGCGGCGCTGGCATCGGCCGATCGGGGGCTGGAGATGACCCAGAACCGCGATTTGAAAAAGCGTGGGCAGCTTGCGCGCGGCCGGATCCTGATTCACATGGGACGGATCGACGAAGGGGTGGCCCTGATGCGCAAGGTCATTTCGGAGGAGATCGACACGCCATTGGCCGGCCGGCTGCAGTTGGAGATTGCGCGATCTTATGCGGAAACCGGCCTGATCGATCGGGCGGCGGCCGAATATCAGAATTACCTGGAGACCTTCACGAATCGGGATGGCCAGGCGGAGGCGGCGGCGGGCAAGGGACAGGTTTTATTCAAGGGTGGGCGATATGCCGAATCGGCCGGGGCCTATGCCCGGGCGCTGGCCTTGTTGGATGATCCGGCCGAACGGGCTCAAATTCTTTGTCGGATGGGCGATGCCTGGTATGCGAGCGGTCAATACGTCAAGGCGGCTGAGTCGTATCTCAAGGCACCGTCTGAGTATCCGGAGACGGAACTGGCGCCCCAGGCGGTATTTCAGGCGGGAGAAAGTTTGTTGCGGGCCGGCCAATTCGAGGATGGGGTGCGGCGTTTCCTTGAAGTGACAGAGAAGTATCCGAACTCGCCGTTGGCGGAGCGGGCGGCCCTGCGATGGGCCGAGTGCCACGAGGATAACAATCGGCCGGCCGAGGCTCTGGAAGGATACACCCGGGCCTTGCAAACGTATACGAACGGGCAATTGACCGCGCGAATCCTGCAACGGCGGGGAATCCTGCTCTATCGGATGGTGCGGTTTGATGCGGCGCTCAGGGATTTTCAGGATCTTCTCGCACGGTTCAAAACCAGTACGTTTGTGGAACAAGCCAATTTCATGCGCGGTTGGTGTCTTTACATGATGGGGCACGAGGAAGAGGCGTTGGAAGTTTGCCGGACTTTCGTTGAACAATACCCGAATTCCGAATGGACCCCCGACGTTCTATTTTGGTTGGGGGAATACCATTACAACCACCAGTTGTATCCGGAAGCCGAAACGCAATTCCTGGAATTGGTCAGGAAATTTCCCCAGTCCCCGATTGCAGACCAGGCACTACTCTGGGCCGGACGGGCGGCGCTGAATCGCAAGGAATACTTGCGGGCAGTGGAGCATTTCGGACGGCTGGCGAAAAATTATCCCCAAAGCACGAAACTGGCGGATGCCCGATATTACCAGGGAGATGCGATGACGGAGTTGGGCGACGTGTCCAATGCCATCCTGTTATTCGATGAGATTCTGACCCGGCATCCCAATCATCGTTTGATCCCGGCCGCCTGGATGCGCAAAGGCGATTGCCAGTTCACGCTGGGAGCGGAGGATTCCCGCCGTTATACCGAGGCCATGACCTCTTATCGTAACGTGTTGGGGGGGACGGGGGTGCCGGCCGATCTGCGTTTCCAGGCGGAATATAAGATTGGGCGTTGCCTCGAAAAAATGGCGCGGACCGACGAGGCGTTGGAGCACTATTACACACGGGTGGTCGTCCGATTCCTGGAGGATCCGGCGGTTCGTTCGTCCCCGGATTCGCCGGCGGCCGTTTGGTTCACGCGCGCGGCTTTTGCGGTGGCGGACATTCTGGAGGCGCAGGATAATCGGCGCCGAGCCGTCCGGGTGTTGCAACGGGTGGTCGATGCCGGAGTTCCGGCGGCGGCTGACGCACAGGCGCGGATCGATAAAATCCGCGCCGAATTCTGGGGATTATTTTAAGGAGACTTTTCATGTTTGCATTGCTGAAACAAGGCGGCCCGATGGTGATCCTGATCCTGATTTCGGGGTTGGTGGCGCTGGCGGTTTTTTTGGAGCGGGTTTTGCATTTGCATCGGGCGCGGATCAAGTCTGAGGATTTTTTACGAGGCATCTGCAATAATCTGGCGCGGGGGAATACCGCCGAGGCGGTTACGATCTGCGATGAGACCCCGGGTCCGGTTGCTTACATCGTTCGAACCGCGATTGTCAATCGGGAGGCCGGGCTGGAGGCGATGAGGGAAGCGGTGAATCAAGCCGGCCGCACGGAAATCTCGCGCATGGAGCGGCGGTTATCGGTACTGGCCACCGTCGCGCAGGTGGCCCCGTTGATGGGGCTTTTGGGGACGGTGCTGGGCCTGATCCGGGCCACGCTGGTGGTCCAACAACAGGCGCCCTTGGTGCAATCGGCCGATATCGCCCGGGGTCTGATGGAGGCTTTGGTTTCGACGGCCGCCGGGTTGACGGTGGCGATTCCCTGCTATGTCGCCTTCAATTTTCTGCTGACCCGGGTTGAAAAGATCGTGTTGGATATGGAACATGCGGCCTCGGAGATCCTGGGGTTCCTGGGCGGTTCCCGACCGGGCGGATCCCCGGAGGAGGACCACCAACCATGATGTCTCAAGACCGAACGACCCGATGGTCAGTGCCCGGGTTTCGCGGGTACCGCCCGGATAATCGCATCAGCCGGGGGATGGTGGGTGCGGCACCCTGGGTGAATGTGGTGCTGTTGCTGGGCATGTACGCCTATTTTTCGGCTCCTTACGTTTTGCAACCCGGAGTCCGGGTTGAACTCCCTTCGGCACCCTTCACGGGTGGCTCGCCCTACGGACATAACCTGGTGGTGATGGTTCAGGATGAACCCGGCAAAGGCGGGCGGCGGGAAGTGGTTTTTTTCAATGACGAGCGGTTTGCCCTTTCCGCCACAGGCTCCATTGAGCGATTGATCGAGCATCTGGGACGGGCGGTTCACCAGCGTCCTGACGTCCCCCTGGTCATCGAGGCCGATCGCCAAATTCAGCATGGAACCGTGGTTCAATTATTCGATTTAGCGGGTCAAGTAGGGTTCAAAGAAGTCACTGTGGCCACTCTGCCTGCACGTTGATCGGAGATTTTTCGATGCGGCTGAACGAATCTTATGTGAAGCCAATTTCCTTGCGAAACGGGATCTACTCGGCCATGATCACGGCGGTCGGCTGTTTTGGACTATGGGGGTTCTGGCAGAACGCGATTCCCGCGAAACGAATACCCCTGGCCCGATCAGAGATGATCGTCCGATATACTCCGCGAGCCGCCGGCGCGATCGGGGTGACTTGGTCATCGGTACCGATCGGATTACCGAATCGTATTGGGTTTGATGGAGCCGCGCAACGGGAAGATTCGCGGTTTCAAGCCTTTTTGACGCCGCCGCCACTCCCGGTGGAGTTGGGCGGAAATCAACCGGACGCACCCGCGGATCGCTTCGGACCGGCCTTGGAGTGGGCGAATGGCGGCCGCCCCGCGCCGGAACGGTATGTTCCGGTCCCGGTGGAGCCGCCGGTTTTTGTCCCGACGCCTTCCCGGGATAGGTCGCCCATCGAGTATGACTGGATGGATGAACTTCAGGGAGTGAGTTGGCTGTCGGCCCCAGTGATCGATGAAACGGCATTGCGATCGCGGACCAAACCGATGTCGCTCACGGCTTGGGTTGTCTTGGCGGCGGGAGGATGGGTGGACCATGTATTTTTGGAGAGTCCGACCGGGCGGTCAGAGATCGACCGGGCGGTCGTTCGTGGAT
>Ga0118677_10010951_pt1 | contig 13727 bp, 18 predicted proteins | sample AliMusrvi5mmetaG_FD_86154 | JGI IMG/M metagenome (GOLD analysis project Ga0118677, IMG submission 86154)
TACATCAATAAATTAAAAGGATGTGATATGCTGGCATACCAAGAGAAACACAAATGGTTAACTTTTTCGTTAAAGCTGGACAGGTTTACTCCTGATTTATGGTTTACGCTTGGTGGGTGCCAGTCAAAGTGTGAACACGTCAAGGATGCGCCTATCTTGCCTGGCGTATATAGAAAACTCAGTCGAATATACTTAATAAAGGGCGTAGTGGCTACTGTTGCAATTGAGGGCAATCCAATAACAGAGCACGAGGCTCTCGAGTGTTGGGAAGGGAAATCACAATTACCTTTAGATAGGCAGTATCAGGGGCGTGAAGTCGACAATTTTAAGAAGATTTACCAAAGCCTTATAGACATGATACGGCAAGGGGAAAAGCCCGAAATAAGTATTAAAAATATTAAGGAAATAAACAGGGAATTATTAAACGGCCTAAAGGTAGACACCCACGTTGTTCCTGGTGAACTAACTAAAGTCGTAGTTGGTATTCCTTCTAGTAGGTATCGAGGGGCTCCGCCAGAGGATTGCGAATATCTTCTTGGACGATTATGTGATTGGCTTAACGGCCCCGATTTTGTGAACTCTAATAGCCACATGGCTTTTATATTGTCTATTATTAAAGCGGTCCTGGCTCACCTATATCTAGTCTGGATACATCCTTTTGGCGATGGGAATGGACGAACAGCCAGGCTATTAGAAGCTGTTATTCTTATGTCTTCCGGCATACCTGAACTTTCTTCACATTTGCTAAGTGACCATTATAACCGAACTAGGCAAGAGTATTATGATGAATTGCAAGAGTCTAGTGAGTCGGGCGGGGATGTTATTCCGTTTTTGACTTATGCTGTCAGAGGATTAGTGGAAGGGTTGCGAGAGCAAGTAGACGCCATTCAAAAGCAACAGAGGAGAGCCGTATTTCAATCATTTGCCTATAACGCTATTAAAGGTAAGTTTGGTCCAAACAGAGACAGAAGGTTACAGTTGCTTTACGCAATCTCAGAGGAAGATGAATTAATTCACACCCAAGAGATTGCAGAGTTGTTAAAAGTTAAGGAGTTATATTCTAACCAAAAGGCTCCGGTTTTGCGTAATGATATCAACGAACTTATAAAAACAGATTTGGTTATAAAACAGAAAGGAAAGCTTAGGGCGCACTTTGAAGTTATTTCTAAAGATACTGTTTCAGACATATAACTGGGGCCGTTAATAGAAACGGGGAAGCGAATAATCCTACCGGAAGCAACGAGGCCGTAGCGTTGACGACATGGACCCGGAGACAGGTAGGTTTATCCAGAAAGCGCAACCTTGCGCTATTAGGGATAGCACACCTGATGTTGGCACACTGAAACACCGGCCCCTATCCGTCCAGACCCAACCCGGTCGGGTATTTCACAGAGCATACGGCCACGTTAGAGCCTCGGGCGCACATGGAAACAATTTCGTTACCAAAAAGAAAGAGAGCCACGTTACGCTAAAATGGGGGGGAGTCTTCTAGCGCCGTGAACTCTCCACCCACAAATTTAACATAAGCGCCGGATTAATGGCAAGGGGTTTCGGTGGGGAAGAACTCAGTTATCAGTTTGAGTGTCATAGAAGTAGCAACTTTTTAGTAGAATTGCCTGAGGTTAATATGTTATGTAAAATTTAGCATATATGTTGTCTTTCAGGTATTGACGTGTCCTCTTTTAAAATACCGGACCTAGACCCAACTGAGCCGAATGTTATTAAAATTAGGTATCTTAGACGGGAGCGCTGTCAATCTAGTTATACTAGGCCTATAATAAGTGGGTTTAAGATTGACAATATAGTTGTTTCTGTGGAAATTCCTTCTAAGTCCTGTAGGTGTGTGGCAGACATTCACAGGCCAGAGGAACCTTTTCCTTCGGAAGCTTGGAAGAATCGTGCATTAGTCAAGCAAAAGTCTTCTCGATATCGAAAACAGGAACAGGCCCAAATGACCTCGACAGAAATTCAAAACCTAAGAGATTTTTTAAAACATCAGTTAGCTGAATCTAAGACAAACATGGAAAAACAATTTCAACAACTAGCAGACAATATGGCCACTGGGTTCGAACATCAAAAAGACATTATTGCTTCGGTTGATAGTCGTCTGTCTACAGAAATAAATTCCGGAAACAAGGAATTAACCTCAATGGTTAATAGCTTAAAGGAAAACGTGGGCATAATTTCTGAGAGTCTATCTAAAGAAATAAACTCCCAAACTGGTATTTTGGATAAACAGCTTATTGGCCTAAAGGAAAGTGTAGACAGGGGCAACAAAAAAATGGACGATGTGGAAACTGAATCTAGGAGCCATTTTAAAACGACAATCGGCTCATTAATTGCCATTGTGGGCCTCATTATTACTCTTTTTGGTGGGTCATGGTATTTCGGTAACAAAAACAATGTAAATACAAACAATTCGGTGGAACTAAAAAGCTATTTCGCGACCGTTAGTGAAGGTATAGAAAAACTCTCTGAATCTCAAAAGGCCATCCAAGAACAACTCCAGAGAATACAACCAGCAAAACAACAGTAATCACACCTCCACAAACTGCCTAATCTTCCATGTGAGTAGTCCCGGACCTACCTGGCCGTTGACTTCCAAATCCACCGGGAAGTCAAATTATTCACTTCCAAGAAGATAATTACACCTCCACTTAATTATTTTATTTACTTCTGATTAAATTGGCGCTACAAGCCTCCACTCAGGATGATTACCGGACCATAGGGGGCGAAACATGCTAGACTTCTACAACTTATCTGAGAATCCATTTACTATCAGCCCTAATGCTAGATTTTTTCATATCTCTACAACACATAGAGCCATCATTCAGAAGATAGATTACGTGATAGAGTTTAAACAGGGATTAACAGTAGTCTATGGAGATGTTGGGACCGGCAAAACTTCACTGGCTCGAATCCTCATGGACCGATATTCAGAGAAAAACAAAGTTATTTTTATTTCAACTCCTCGCTGGAAATCAGAAATGGCAATGATGAAATCCATATCTGAAGAGTTTGGTGTTGACCCTAAATTGTCACTTCAAAATCAAATGAAAGCGTTCAAGGAAAAATTACTCTATCTCTACACAAAAAAGATAAGCCCGGTCCTAATTATAGACGAGGCGCAATTCATGAAGGGCCAACAATTTGAAGCGCTACGAGAGATAAATAATTTTGAGACTGAGACAGAGAAGCTCCTGCAAGTGGTTTTGGTGGGTCAAATGGAGCTACGGAATAAATTGAGGCTCAAAAGGGCGCTACTATCCAGAGTTATTCTTACATCAAGTCTATCGTCACTTACTCAAAAAGAAATGGTTGATATGGTTGAGTTTAGGATTACACAGGCCGGTGGGAAGATGGATATATTTTCCGACGAAGCTTTAGCGAAGATTTACAGTCTATCAAAAGGATTACCACGGGACGCCATAAAGCTCTGCGGCATAGCTCTAAAGTTTGCTCACGGGTTCAAAGAAAGAATCATCGGACCAGAAATTATAGAAGCTATGACCAAGGAGCCGCGCAAATGAGTAAATCCTATGATTGGGCGGATATACCATTACAAGAAGAGATAAAACAACCCGTTATTGGTATCAATACGCAGATACAGGAGGTTATTCTTCGGGATAGACAGAGAATGGACCTGGCCAGGGCAAAACGAGCCGAACCTGTTGATAACCACTTGTTGATAGATGATAAACCATGTGATGAACAATCATCATGTAACCACCTATCTCATGATGGCCGCCCATCACATGATGATAGATTACCTCAACCAGATAAGTTATCCCTTCAAGATAGTTTATCCCATCGTGCTAAACGGTCCCGTAGAACAGACCTACCTCGACTAGCAAAACTAGGTAGAGAGATACCTGTAACAATACAGCCACAACCTGTTCAAATCATCTATAACTTCTCTAAAAGAGACAGGGATATAAACAAACTTATGCCGTCACTTACCGGAGATGAATGGAAGGTCTACTGCTATCTATTATCCATTACTCACGAGAAGCCCTGGCAGGGGGAAACCCACTGTTGGACCAGTCACCATGTAATCATGGAAGAGACCGGGCTAGGCTGTAGGCGCACAGTAGGGATAGTATTAGAATCACTGGAAGCAAAAGAACTTATTCAGAGGACGTTTACTGGGAATAAAGCTGTCAAAAAGAGTCAATATCGGGTGTTTCTACCATGTGAAATATCGGGATATGTAGGCGAGACAAAACTATCCTATACTCCCGCTCACCGGGATAGATAAGCCCCATGTGATAGATTATCTCATTATGATAAGTTATCGCCTAACGATAGATAAGCATGTGGTGATAAGTTTTCTTCATGTAATTCGAACTGGTGCTTATTCATCTCCCTCTTAATAGATAAAGAAAGATAGTTTTAAGATTGTAACCGAACCTGTGGATAACTCGAATTCGTCTGTCGGAATTTCAACCCCAACATCCAGACCATAAAGTCCTCAGTGTAAAATTCACCTTCCGCAGATACAACCATTAACTTCTCCAAACATCACTTCGCAGCGATACCGCTCACGCACGAGTCAAAACCCTTCATTAAAATGTCTGTCAGATAAAACATTTCATTGACTATCGGCGTTCCATTTCGTATGAGCCATAGCCATCTCGTTAATGCCTGCGGGTGCTTGCCTGTGGGCTGGACATAAAGGGGTAGTGATTGCCCGATACAGTTGCTACCCTACAAAATGATTATAATCAACGGGAAGTATGATATCCGGTGAGTTCAAACGGAATCATCAGCATATACTGACGACTCCATAATAGCTAGATTATACGACTACGCAATTCTGTAAAATATAATACCATACCCTGCTCTACAGCCTGTTTAGGGGATAGACCTAAAGTGAAATACTCGTCCAATAAGTTAGCATCATACAGATAAGAAGTCTTTAGCTACTTTGGGTAACTCAAGTAAGGACACTTCTTTGAAACAACCTTTTTGATTCTATCTTCAAAATCGCCACGAGTGCAGCCTTCCCTGACCCAGATACCTGCCAACATTTTTAGAGCATCCCATTGTTCTTTCAATTTAGAATTTCTATCAAGGTCAGCCTTTAAAATATTCTCTTTTACCAGTATAGCCACAGATATTAATTGTATTCTCTCATCCTGTGATAAAACTTGCCTCCTACAGAGTGACATGCCGCTATCCAGCAACCCCTGCACAGCATCACACATTCTGTTTGTTTCGGATTGGGAGTCAGACGAGACTGTAGTCGTAGAAATACATATCAAGTAAAATAGCATTAATAAGATAGACCATTTTTTCATAAGTAATTCTCCAAGTTAATCAGTGTCCATAGCAGCTATAAAAGATACGACAAATTTAATGTTTTGTTTGAGGAGGAAGGGGTTTGTGGTGTTGTATGCCTCGTTTAGTGCGCTTAACCAAAAAAGATAATCTTTGCCGATTCTGCTGGAGATAACCTTACAGAGTCCTGCCCTAATTGCGATATCTGTAGAGTTCCATGTATAACCATTATCTTCAACAGACAAAGCGTAGACATTTGGTGTCAACCATAAGAAAACAATTACCAGAGATACCAGCGCAATTAATTGTTTCATCTATTTTACCCCCTTCTAGATGTCGTAATGGTCCAACTGCCCGACGTCAATTACTTTTGTGCACTGGCGACAATTACACATAGCGACAACCTCCCTAAATGTAATGACTTCAACAACATACATACACGATTAAGTCGAAAAACCTACGAAGCCCTGTAAGCCATTTTAAGCCACGATATTAACATAACCTTACTCGACTACCAACTGGACCACATAATGCGCCAGAATCGATATTAGACCTCTTATAAACGATGTGTGATGGTAGCCTTAAAAATACATTCTGTATCATCCATCCGGGCCATCCAGCCACCACTATCAAACTTTCCAGACACACCCGTTAAAATAGACCCCTGGCCGTCTACTCATCTTTTGTCCTCGAACCAACATCATTACCATACTGGTCATAATAGTCCCTTCGATTATTGTCGTTATTATACCTGCTAGAACCTACGTCATTGTTATACTGGTCTCTATACCTTGTAGTATCACCTGTTTTGTCACTGTAACCAATAGTGTTACCATACTGGTCACGATATGTCGATTGTTGTGTATAGCCTACCAGTGGAAATGTAGTAATTAATAATGCTATTAGTAGTGATTTCATGGCTGGTCCTTTTCGTCTGTTACATCTGTCTTTAAATACTTCGGGTCACTTCCTAATGCTTGCCATATCAGTATTTCTACCATACGGCTGAAGGTGCGCCAATTTCCCTTGCTACGGGCCAACTTGAGGGCATCTTCATACATCATTGATGATAACCTTACAGGGCCGATACGTGGATTATCGTGGCTGAAACGTGGGTCATTCTCTATCGACTTTTCGTTCCACCACTTTAAGATTTCTCGTAGTTGTGTTTGTTCGTCTTCTGTCAATTTCACTATCTAAATACTCCTGAAATGCCTCCTGTTTGTCTGGAGGTAGTTGATTCAATAGGTCTATCAGCCTATCAAATCTCTCATCTATGCGGCTTTTTTCAGAATGTTCGCTACTGTTCCGTGATTCCATGATGCCCCCTTTTTGGTCACATAGCCACGATTATTAAGTTCATTAGCAATTGCCATCAGCGTTAGGCCATCGGCCCTCAAGTCTCTTATTATTTGAAGTATAGATTGTTCGTGGGTGTTTGGGATTAGTGTCTTGCCGTCCACGTCCAGGTCATAACCGAAAGGCAGTCCACCAATTACCTTGCCTTCTATGCGTCTAGCTTCCCTACCGTTGGAACATCTTTCCTTGATGAGATTCTTTTCGAGTTCGGCGGCACCGGCCATTATTGTGATAAAGAATTTTCCCATTGGAGTGGAAGTATCTATTGTTTGGCCAGCTACATTGAGGATATGGAGAGCTATGTTTTTCTTTTCCCATTCCTCAATCTTGTTTAGGCAATCTCTAGCTGACCGGAAGGCCCGGTCCAGACGGGTTACAATCACACATGAGATGGAGCCATTGTCTATGGCTTCAACTAATAGTCTACCCTGTGGGCGTAGGTGGATAGGTATCTCACCTTTGATTGCCGGGTCCACTATCACGCCAAGGAGGTCAATATTCTTCAATGTAGCATAGGCTTCAATTTGTCGCTGTTGTTCCGTCAGTGACGTTCCCAAAGTCTGCATTATGCTTGATACTCTGATGTAACCGTATGCCTTCATGTTCGTTCCTTTCATCAATCAATCTGAGAATACCTTATACATGTATAAAAACGATGTCAAGTATAAAATGCTATACGGTCAATATTTTTTAAACAACTTAGAAGTCATTTAAATTTAAACGGCTTTAACAGTTCCCTACCATACCAACAAACCACATCCTCCAACATCAAAAAAATCATGCAACTATTGATTATGTATGGAACTATTCCTGTGCAGAGTGTCATTACAGATACAAGGTCAATACATTTCAAACTTGGGGGTGAGAGATGACATTCAATGACGGCGCAGTCCTATCTCTCGTTGGGCGCGTAGCCGAGAAGTTGAACATAAGTCCTGCGGCATTGGCCTATGTCGCCCTATACGAATATTTAGCAAATCATACAGATGACATTACAACAGAGGAGGGAAATACAATTCATGAGAATCAAATCCAGCAAGTTTCAGATGCGGATTCACCCACAATTTTTACAACAAATCAAATCAGCGGCACGGCAGGAGCAACTATCTAGCAGAGAGTTTATCCAACGCAACATAGAGCTATTACTACTATGGCTATACGATACCAAACCAATAGATGATAACCATCTATCATACAGCATCAAGCTAACCGAACACATACGACCTACAGCAACTACTGATAGTGAGTAGGCCGTGCCCATACCCCATGGTGGAGACGACCCGACCGGCCTCCGGTGCGCTTGAGAGAGACTTTCCTTGCCCTTATACGGGCGCTCACGGCCCTCCCCGTCACTTCTGGTGATATGGATTAATCGTTTTTAGATAGGTCGACTCATACTCCGCTGGCTAAATAACGGGGAAATTCCCGTTTAGTCGGCCATAACTCATGATTATTACGTGACATTTCGTCAAAACTACCATTTTAGTCAACCCTAACAACATTTCATACCATAAATTCATTAAAATAAGGAAAAGGGAATCATATGCGTGACTTAGATAAACTTAGGCCATTATTACGAGATAGTAGAGCCAGGCTGCACCTACATGAGGGCTTAGAAACGTATTGTCGGGTTTGTGAGGCTGACGAGAAGAAGTCAGATTGCGACAAATGTTCATTATTAAAGTGGAAAACAATGCAGGACGACCATTCTCCACTGGATACCGAACTGTTTTTCAGAGATTTATTCTCTCGTTGCTATAAATGTTCCGGCACATCCTATCCGCTGTGTATCCACCGAAACTGTGGCCTCTTTCGTGCCATGAGACTAGCCATTGCATACGCCCACGGTCACACAACACAATAATAATTACGGGGGGATAGATTGAAGCACGAGATATTGAAGGCTATCCTGGCGAGGTGTGATTCCTGCGAGGACAGTGATGGCGGCGAATGTATCAACGACGAATGTTTGTTTTTTGAGGAATATCGCCAACTGATTAATCACGGCTCAATAGAAATTCAGGATGATGTGTATGAATTCATCCAACGAGGAGGTTATCGTGGAACTTGGTGATAAAACCAAGCTGATAGGCGCATTATATAGTAGCGTTAAGCTGATTTGCCGTAACTGCAAGGATGATTGTTCCACCTGTTCGCTAAGGGAACTGCGTGATACCGCTGAGGAGCGTTTAAACTGGTCCACCACAGACATGTCAGTGGCAATCTTCCTGTGGTGTAATCATAGATGTGGAGGCCAATATCCTTTGTGCGGCAACATGGGCGGCCAATCGAACCGTTGTGTCATGTTCAAACCAAAACAAATTGCGCTTACCACCAAAGGTGACAAGGTGTTGCCACTTCATTCCAGACCAGCAATAGCGGGGGAATCCTTATGCCTAGAATAAAACCAAGTGAAGAACAACAGCACAATCTATCCCTGCTTCGATATGGAGTCCTGAGATATTGTCGGTGTTGTTCAAAATCCTTGCCAATGTGTGAGTCTACCAAGTGTAATCTGCTTAAGTTTAGAGAATCAGTTGAATCCTTTGAATCATGGTCTATCGGTGAGATTAGTTCGATTATCCTTGGCATTTGTGCCGAAAGATGTGGTGAGCTATTTCCATTATGCCATAGCTTTGCAGATGGTAGGTATACCTTATGCACGCTCAAAAAGGCTCAAATAGCGTCCCTACAGGGATGGCAGCCAGGCGCATGTAATATAGAAGCGAATCCGTTAGTTGTGGAGTCAAGTAGAAAGAAGAAACGACCGACCTGGGATTATATAGGCTAGTAGACAAAAAAATAAGGGCCGTACAACCAGAGTACCGGCCCCAAGGGGATGAAATGCCGAGAGGTGAAAGGAAGCCCGATAAATAGTGGGCTGGATGATTGCAGATGGCGGGGAGAAGAGTCCGCCACCCGTTATAGAAATACCAGGCACCAGGCGGAGACGTATTCAGGAGCCGAGCATTTTGGACCTGTTTACATGAAAACCTTGTGCCTATAGTATGTATAGTAAGCTGTGTTCCAGATTAGTTTCAATAATTATTGTATTATGATGATTTTTTTGAGGTATATTCTAAAATAATTGTTATAAGGCTTTGTTCCACCAATTGATTTAGTGATAGATTCTGTTCAGAGGCTACCGCACGGGCCGCAGACAATACTCTAGGCTCGAAATCTATCTCAACCTTTTCCTTCATGGCAGGTAATAGCGAACCTTGAAACTCTTTTGGATGGCGTCTGAGATAGCGTGCGCCGTATGCTCTGGCCGAAGATGGAGGCACATCAGGGAATTCATGTAACATCTTGTCGTATAGGTTCCGGCCTCTATAGCCTTGAGAACGTAATTCGTTATATCGCCTACCTATCCTAGTTGTCTTAAATTCTTCCATATTTCATACATAATTCAATTAATCGGTATAGTCAAGCAAAAAACTTCTTGTAATGTAGCATTATTTGTACTATTTAGGGAACTATTACGGAGATAAGTTTTCATATTATAATAGATGAATTGTGTTCATCTTAGCTTTAAAACTGAAAGGACATTCCATGAGAAGAGCAAAAACATTCGCGATAGAAATGCCGTTAGTCAGTTGGTTGGTGGCTCACTGTAAGGCCAAGAAAATCCAGCAATCTACACTAATTAACAATCTGATTTTAGATTACATGCGGGGAGTGGAGAAGGTCAGTGATTCGGTAACGGCTGTTGAGCGTTACGGGAGCGGCCTATACAAGATGTACTCCCTATATAACAGTGGTTCTACGGCTGGCCGTTTCATGAAGGATGGCGTTAGTGACGCACAGAAGGAAATCATCGCCAGTGTCACAGGAGAGACAATGGACCAGGTTACAGAATTTATTGAGAACAACCAAGAAGCAATCATTTTAGACCTGCTGATTCGCGACCGGGTAATCTCACATCATGGAGCCGACTTCATCCTGAACCACGGTTCCGCAGCATGACAGACCAAATTTACAAACCTATGTCGTTGGAAGAATCTGGCCTACGCCGTAACATATCTGCAATGGTTAGCCAGCTATCGGAACTACTAAACGTGGAGCCTAGAAACACATGGTCCCAACTCAAAAAGTTTGACAATACCAGTAATCCTGACTGTAATTTCGACCAGCTACAGGCCCGCCATGTATGGTTACGGAAGAAACTTGATAACCATATCTGCAATACGTCTGTTTCGGAGATGGCAAATAGTATTTCCAATATGTCAAAGGACTCAATCGACGAATTGATAAGGTGCCTTCAAAGTCGGTGGGCGCAATGAAGATAAAAGTAAAAACCCACTGGAGTATGCAGCTCCAATGGGTCGAAAAAGGTGGGGAAACTAAATGTTAACTAAAAACAATCTAATACATAAAAACAACAATGTCAAGTGTTTTTTTGCAAAAGACAGTAACAAATCATCAAATACACAACTTTTAGGACAAGTTCACGCCATTCCAGTTCCAAAAAAGGGTAAAAATGGCAAAATAGTTCGTAAATGTGCAACTAAACTGGAGGAAACATGGCTGCAATAGTGCATAATCCACCAGAAACGGCACATTTTGAGCCTATTTGGGCTGATATTGAACCAGACCTATCAACAGAACCTGATATTCCACCTTACAGTGACGATGACAAGTATCTTGTTAGTGAAGATGACATTCCAGAATATAATGATAATGTCATAGAGCTTTATGGACGGGATGACTTTAAACACGTCAAGGACAATCTGCCTCTATCTCAGGCGATTCGTAGTCTTACCGGCGAAAATGTAAAAGCTGGAGGGAAGAAAAACATCCGTTGTCCCTTCCCTGACCACGATGACAAGAACCCTTCATTTTCCATTAATGAAGCTGAGGGCATATTCAATTGTTTCGGATGTAACCGGAGCGGGTCTGTCATTGACTTCATAATGGAATATAATGGCGTGAGTGAATTAGAAGCTTGTAACATTGGCCGGGAGCTTCTTGGTAGCCAGCGCAAGGTAAAGCCTAAGCCTAAGAGAGAAGTAAAGCCTTCCTATAAAGACATAAAGACAGTTACTCCTAACACGTCAGAGTTTGAGCGGGATACCACCTCGGCCACTGAATGTTATGATTACAACACACCAGACGGCCAGCCTCACATAAAGATATTTAGAAAAGAAACATCCAGTAAAAAATTCTTTATCCCATATACCTGGAATGGAGAAAATTGGATAAAGGGCTGTCCAGAAGATACGCCAAGATATCTATATCGAATTGAGAAAATAAAGGATTCCGATGACGTTATCTTCTTAGTTGAAGGTGAAAAAGACGTTCATACACTCGAAAAACTAGGTCTGGTTGCTACAACTTGGGCTGGTGGAACCAATTCGATTAAGGGTCAGTGTGAGAAGTGGAACATTCTGTCCCCATTACAGGGGAAAGATGTCTATTTCATACCAGATAATGATGAACCGGGCGAGCGTGCTTTTTATGATGCTGTTCCACATCTATTCAGTAGAGTAGACCAGCTACGTAAAGTAACATTGCCCGACCTGCCGGAAAAGGGAGATGTCACAGACTTTATCCCTACAACGCGACTTATTTTGTTGGTTGCAATTATTTAATGCCTGTCATACTACGCAACATAATATAAGAGGAGGAGGCAGGCCATGGTCCCGTGTTCACGATGTGACGAACACCTCTACCCGGTCCCAAAATTTGACTTGGACAGAGACGATGTTGCAGGTTTCATCCACGAACTCAGAGCATTCCACGAGCAGTTCGTGGAATGCTTTGTAAGAAGCGAACCCAGGGAGCACTTTTTCAACTACATGGTTGGGCAATTTAGCGAGCTGGAGCGCAAATCTATTGAACCCATAGCACTGGCTCTGAAGGATTGCAATGTCAGGTCATTGCAGCGCTTTGTCAGCGATGCTCCGTGGGACGATGATAGGATCATGTCGAGATATCGCAGTATGGTTAATGATGATCTCGGCAGCCCGGATGGGGCCCTTATCTTCGACGAGAGCGGCTTTGTCAAGAAAGGCCAAGATTCAGTCGGCGTCTCTCGCCAATACTGCGGGACGATCGGAAAAGTCGACAATTGCCAGGTAGGGGTCTTTGCCGGATATGTGTCTGAGCACGGATACGCTCTGGTCGATAAGCGACTTTTCATCCCTGAAAAGTGGTTCGGAGACGACCATCTTGAACGACGAAAAAAGTGTAAACTGCCTGCTGAAACAGTCTTCCAGACCAAGCCCAAACTAGCGGCAGAAATGCTCACCGACCTCAGTAAAGAAGATGTTCTGCCTTTCAAGTATGTGCTGGCCGACTCGTTATACGGTGTCAGCCCTGAATTTATCGCAGCTGTTGAGGCGCTGCCTGGCAAAATCTACTTCGTGTCGGTTCCAAGAGATACCCAATGCTGGTTGACGCGACCGATGACAATTACCAAAGAGTACCGCTGGGGTGGAAAGGAACGCAGGAAGATAGTTTTGGCTGCTCCTGAGACCAAACCCTTGAGCGTGGAGGATCTAGCCAGAAACATGAACGACTACTTCTGGTACCGCCGGAAGGTGTCGGAAGGGACTAAGGGGCCAATCGTCTATGAGTTCACCCGACGCCGGGTTATCCTGTCAACTGCCGGGCTTCCAAAGAAAACCGTTTGGTTGCTGATCCGTCGAACGTTGGGCAACGAACCACAATACAGCTATTTCATCAGCAACGCCATGAGCAGTACAAGGCTAAAGACGTTTGTATGGCTCAGCGGTCTGAGATGGGCAATAGAACAGTGCTTTCAAGAAACCAAGACCGATCTGGGCATGGACCACTACGAGGTGCGTAAGTTTCCAGGCTGGCACCACCACGTCATAACCTGCATGCTGGCCCATTTCTTTCTCTGGCACCTGAAAATCAGGCTGGGGAAAAAAAGCACCGTCTATTACTCTGTCGCAGCTTAGAGTGTTGCTCAAAGTTATCTTGCCAATGAAGCGGCACACGGTAGAAACGCTGATCGAACAGGTAATGTGGATACAGAACCGAAACCATCGAGCCCACCTGTCACACAGAAAGAAGTGCGGGATTGAAGTCTTGAATGTCCACTAAGTCACGTTGTAGGGTTA
>Ga0118677_10010952_pt1 | contig 13727 bp, 10 predicted proteins | sample AliMusrvi5mmetaG_FD_86154 | JGI IMG/M metagenome (GOLD analysis project Ga0118677, IMG submission 86154)
GCCGCAGGCCGGTGGCTTGGCGAAAAGCTGGCGAAAGCCGGCAATCGCAACGCGGTAATCAGCTTTATCGGAGAATATCCGGATACCGCCTGGTCTTTCGATGTCGGCAGCATTCACTATGAAGGCTGGTTCTATCAGGGGGTGAAAGGCGATGTTCTGTCCGCCGCTTATGGTAGAAATGTCCGCAGCGAACTTAAAAAAGGCGGCACTTGCTGGCTGCCAGGCGGTGCCGGCGCCATGGGGCAAATGCATACCCAGATGGCGGTGGAATCGAAAAACGGCCCGAAACGCATTCTGGTCTCCGATATGGATGACGCCCGCATTGAAAATGTCCGCATCCTCCTGGCCGATAAGATCCGGGAGCGCGGGATCGAATTTGTTACACTCAACCCGGCAGGAATGTCTTTGGAGAAATTTGAAAAAGCCATTGCTGATTTCGCACCGGAAGGCTTTGACGACATTATCATGCTGGTGCCGGTAATTCAGGTACTGAATGGTGCTGCAAAATTTCTTAAAGATGACGGTTTGATGAATATTTTCGCCGGGATTCCGGCGGGCAAAGAAGGCGAACTGAACGTAAACGGCATCGCGTCGCGCGGAATGCGTTTCATCGGTTCCAGCGGTAGCAGTACCGCGCACTTGCGTCACACCCTGGATCTGTCCGAAAAAAGATTGCTGAAACCGGTCACCGCGCTGGCAGCGGTCGGCGGCATGAATGCCTTGAAGGAAGGGCTTGATGCGGTAATTAACGCAAAATTCCCAGGCAAGACGGTGATCTTTCCGAACTGCCCGGATATGCCGCTAACCCCGGTCAGAGATATTGCAAAATTAGTGCCGGGAATTGAAATGACGCTGGATGAAAACGGATTTTACACTAGGAATACTGAACAGCGACTACTGGAGGCATACACCAGTTGATGATTGGGACCCGGCTGAACGGCTTTTACGTCGTAAAGTTTTGGAAGGGGCATATATTTTATAGGTGATAATAATCTAATCAGTCCATCCTATCCACGAGGCAATCCCCGTGGTATCTGCGGACGGGAGGAGATTATTTATTTTATTTTTTACTACTTTTTTGGGGGAATGATATTGACAAAATCAGTGCAAACGTGTACACTGATTAATGTAAACGTTTAACCAAAATAAAAAAAAGAACTAAAACGCTTGCTGAAACAGTACAAGCCTAATGTGGGGAGGTAGAGTCAAGAGACATGATAGACATGCCGATAAAATGACGGAATATTACACGCTAAAATGGCGAATTTCAAGCAGAAAGATGAATGCTTTGACGGAATGACATGATTTCAAAATCTTGCATTATAAACCAGAGATACGGCAGTAGCGCTCCAGATAAAATCAAGCTTTAAACAATTATGGTATTAACATGACAGACTTTATTGAACAAAACTCATCAGGTAAAATACGGTTTCAATGTCAGTTTTGTCATTCTTTACTTGAAACAGCCCTGGCATATTGCTCCCCGCTGGATTGTCCAAGCTGCGGCAGGCAGACCTTTGTGCCGAAATCCCCCTTCTCACCTGGCTGTGTGATAGGGGATTTCGCAATTCAGGAAAAAATTGGACAAGGAGCGGTTGGAACGGTTTATAAAGCGTTCCAGCTTTCGCTGGAGCGCGAAGTTGCGCTGAAAGTTTTGTTGCCAGAGCTGACGAATTTAAAGATTGCTACAGATTTCTTGCGCGAAGCCCGAGCTACGGCAAAACTCATTCACGTCAATCTGGTTCTGGCGTATGCCGTCGGCGAAGAGAATGGCGTCTTCTTTATGGCGATGCATTATATCAAGGGCGAGACACTGAAAGCCAAATTGCTGCGCGAAGGCCGGATAGGCGTAGACGAAGCGCTGCATATTGTGCAGCAGGTGGCGGAGGCGCTTCACTATGCATGGCAGGAGGCAGAAATGATCCATCGCGACGTTAAGCCGGACAATATCATGATTACATGTGACGGTATCGTCAAACTTGCCGATCTTGGTCTGGCGATTAATCAGTCTGAATGGTCTAAGGACATGGACGTTTCCGGCACGCCTTCTTATATGAGCCCGGAGCAGTTTGCCGGAGAAAAACTCGATCCACGCTGTGATATTTACAGTCTTGGCGTCACCCTCTACCAGATGCTTTCCGGAGACACGCCATTCCAGGCTGAAACCGTCAAGTCAATGGCAAAACAGCATTACACGGAAACAGCAGTTCCGCTGCATCGGATTGGCCTTGGTATTTCGCTAAGTGTATCCAGCCTGGTAAAAAGAATGATGGAAAAGCTGCCGGAAGACCGTTTTAGTGATACGGAAGCATTAATTAAGGCAATCTGGCTAGTCCGCCAGTCTACTGCTCAAAATAAGCATCTGGTGCCGGCGATGCATACTTGTTCTATTTCCCAGCTTAAATATCAGCACCAGCCTGTACAGAATCAGGAGAAAGATCAAAAGATTAAGGCTAAACCCAGCCAGACCCAGACCCAGGTACTAAGCGAAAATTCCGGAAAATTGAAAAAACACCGAGACTGGCTGTTCTGGAGCATGGTTGCCATCTTTCCGATCCCGTTTATTATTTTGATTGCATCTGCTCTGTTTCACCCTTCAACTAAAGAACCGTCTGAAACCGTCTTTCTTGAAGGCAGAGTTGCGCAGCTGGAGGGAAAGCTAACCTCTCCCGATATGCTGCCTGCCGCGCTGGCGGTGGAGGCCTCTGGACTCCTGGCGCAGTTCCCGGCGCAACGCACTCATAAACAGGAGGATATCTTTTGGAAACTGAAATGTTGTATTGCAAACCTTGATGCAGCAGAAAAAGCGATTGAGTTAGTATCAAAAGCCGATTATGTGAAAAGCCTGGAAGTCCAATTGAAAGAACTGCTCACCACCAAAAACGTAAACAACAATAAATTAGTCGTGGAAATTAAAAAGAATAAAATAGCCGAAAGTACGATTGCCGACTTGAACAGCAAAATTAAAGAACTGGAAGACAAAATTATAAAGCAGAAGTCATGTCTTGTCGCAACGATTTTGAAACAGCAGGTGGTGTATGAGAAATACTGGAAAGACGACCTTTTGAATGACTTGTACAAACAGCTCAGTTCAGGTGAGTATGCCAGGACTGAAGCATTCTTGACTTATAAACGTTCACTGCGCGGACAGGAACATCGCGCATGGTTTAATTCATATATCGAATGGGTTAAGCATCTACAGGAACTTGAAGATTATTTTGACACCGGAAACTCCCATTTTGTCAGTAAAAGTGTTGAAGGCCGCAAAATTACGATGATCAGTTCCGGCAATGTTTATTTTGAGGATAAAGATGGCACTGTCAAGTCCTGTAAATGGTATGAATTTCCGGCGCAGGGGGTTTATGAACTGCTGCGAAAAGCCGAACCGGAACTGGCCGGGAAGCGCAATGTGTTTGATGCCGATATCGCCTGTCTCAAAGGCAATATTTTCAGCCCGGAGGTAATGCAAGGCCGGCCATGCCTCAAAGAGTTATGCCAGGCTGTAATTGACAGTCAGGTGGAATCTATTCTGGTCATAGCCGTTTACGATAAACCCAAGGCAACCATAGCTGCTGACAGTTTGTTAAATATGCTTAGAAACACTGAATTTGTGTGTGCGGTCAAGGCGCGGCTCGGAACACTTATCTATCAGAAACCATCCTGATTTTTAAAATAGTTCTTGCGAATGGCAAACAAGTGATTCGTGGATGGATAAAAATGCATTTAGTATAGAGAGGAAAAATAAATGTTTGCAAAACTCAAAACGGCATGGCTGGCGTTTAATCACTGGCGGCGGAGCGCGTTTCCGTTCCGGCTGACGGTGCTGCTGATTCTGCTGGTGTTCGCCTGTGATCTGCCATGGCGGGTGATAACCCCAAACCATTCGCCTTTGATTAATGAACTGGTGTGGATTGCCTGCAAAGCTATACGCTACAGCTATGAACCGCGTGTTCCATCCGCTTATCTGCACTATTACCGCGCCCGCGAAAACCAGCGGCTGCAAAATGAGTTGCGCACACGGGGCGGTTTGCAGTTCAGCCCGGACGAACTGGCCGCTGTCAACGCCAGTCCGACCAAGGTTGATAACAAACTCCTGTTCGATATTGGTAAACGCCATGGCATTATTTCAGCCGGGGTCTCTCAGCGGGAATACATGCGCACTTTGTGGGCGGCGTCATTATCCATGACAGCTATGGAATTTGATAAGGGATGGGATGAGGTTAAGCATGACGTTTTCAACACTGGAAAGCTGTTTGAAGGCCAGCGCGACTGGTATCGTGGAGTTGAGTTATTTATCTACGTTCTGTCAACGATTATGCCAATTCCACTGACTACCACGGTGCCATGGTTTGTAGTTTGTCTGACCCTGGTATTTATTGCAGTCAGGAACCCGGCAAGCAAACGGCAATGGGCATTGGCAATTGCGCTGCCGGTACTGCTGACCCTGCTATGGACCGGCCGTCATCTGATAAATATATTCAATGAGCCGCATTCTCCATATTCGGATTATTTTGTGATGATTCGTCTTACTTATATCACATATTATTCAATCCTGGCGGTGATTGCCGGGATTCTTGGAATCCGGCTGCGGCGACGGGCGCTTGAACGCGCGAATACGGACAAAGTTTTGACCAGCCTGCTGTTTATTACGGGAACATTGCTGATGTTTCAGTTTATCTATCATCCGTTTCTATTGATGCACTATTATGGACAGCAAGCCGCATATCCGCTGTTTTTTTCCGGCAATATTTTCTGCAATATCTCGTTTTACGCCATGCTGCTGCTGTTTTGTTTGTCCGGAGCGGCCATGACGGGATACGCGGTAAAATCATATTTACAGATGCAGGCGGCCGGCCGGTTTAATCGTCTTTACATTTCTCCGGAACTGTTATGCTATCTGTGCTGGGGGATCGCCGCCATATGGGCCTGCCATCTGCTGTTAATGGTTGACCATTACGCATTCAAGTCATTGTTGACCGGTTTTGATACGCTGTCTGCGCAGATTTCCGGGCAGATGCTGCGGGAAAGCAAGTCGTGTACAGGACAGGATGTGATTATGACCGGTATGAGAATAACTGTATTTATCGGCAATATTTTGATTGGCCTGCTTCTGTTCAACCCATACCCTAAACAGTATTTCCGCACTATCAATATTTGTGCGATAGTTTTAATCAGGTGGGGGTTAATTCCCCGACCCTCTGGGTCGCCTAAATTACCATCCCGGTTGTACCGGGTCTGGGTTCAGCAACGAAAGTGCTGGTCGTCCGCAGGACGAAATCCCGATACCTCGCGGGCTCTGCCCCGAGGTAGTTCATTCAGCGCGATATTTGTTATTCTGGCATGTTTCGTGTCATGCGGCCTGGATTCATTCTTTTCACCATATCAAAAAAACATTATATCAACGCGAATTTTCGAGGGAAGTGATTTTTGAAAATCCTGTAATAGGGGCAGACAACGATTGGGGTAGGAGGAGATAAAAAATGGCGAACAAAGAGCTTACAGAGACGAGAGTAAGAAATTTGATGAATCAACTGCTGAAGAACATTACGGCGAAGCGGGGGGGCAATATACGCAAGACGGTTACTTCAACGCTGTCTTCCATGAAAAGCATACTTGGCCAACTGAAGCAGGGCAATATGGATAAACTGCGGCAGGAAAAACGCCGCAAAAAAATTATCAAAATAACGATTCTGGCAATTGTAGCAGTTGCGGTTGTAATCACGGTAATAATGATCTTCAGGTAAGATTAGTTCAGACCATTTTAAAATTACGGTATTCCAAGCCGAGGAGAATATAATTATGGCTAAGTTAAAAAAACAAGTGCAAAGGAAGCGACCTGTCACAGCCAGCACTCTGCCGGTTCTTGACAAATCCGGTAAGTTGCCGGGCTATTCCAGGTTGGACGCCAACATCACGGAACACAAGCGGGTATTACAGCTATTGAAAGAAAGCAATGAACTCAATACCTCTCTCCTGCAGGCGATCCCGTTCGGCATGGAAATAGTGGATGAGCACGGCAGTGTCCTGTTCCAGAATGCTATCCTGGAAAAAATTTCCGGTACCGAAGCCATTGGCCGGAAATGCTGGACGCTTTACCGGGATGACCAGACGCAATGCGCGGACTGTCCGCTGCGGTCCGGCATTAATATCGGGCGGACGGATATTTACGAAACCGACGGCGTTATGGGCGGGCGTGCTTTCCAGATCAGCCATACCGGAATGCTGTTTCACGGCAGGAAAGCCATGCTGGAAATATTCCAGGATATAACCGGACGGAAGCGCGGCGAGCAAGAGCTGCTCAAGGCCAAAGAGAAAGCAGAAGAGAACAACCGCCTTAAAACAGCCTTTCTGCAGAATATGTCGCATGAAATAAGAACCCCGATGAATACCATCATTGGCTTTTGCAGTTTAATGCGGGAGGCTGACTCCATGGAAAAGAATTATTTTGCCGAGATTATACAGAAAAGCGCGGAGCGGCTGCTGCTGGTACTGGATGATGTAATGTTGCTGTCGCGGCTGCAAAGCGAAAAAATGGCCATAAACATTGATTGCTTCAATCCTGCCGGACTGCTTACAGAGCTTATGGAAAAATATAGCAGGCATGTTTGTTGTAAGGGGCTGGAATTGACGGTAAATGTTCCTGGACAACACCGGGACCTGATTATCCGGTCAGATACGGATAAAATAAGACTAGTGCTTGACAATCTGGTATCAAACGCCCTGAAATACACCTTCAATGGCGGGGTTGTGCTTGGTTTTGAGCTGGGTTCAGGACAGTTTGAATTCTATGTGAAAGACACCGGGATCGGGATTCACGCACATGAGCAGGAACGGATTTTTGATACCTTCTATCGTGGCGAACAAGTTGTGGCCGCGGCGATAGGCGGTACCGGATTGGGGTTGAGCATTGCCCGAAAGCTGGTTGAACTGCTGGACGGCGAGATGGGTTTATGTTCAGCGCCAAATCAGGGATCGCGTTTTTCTTTCACCATCCCAGTTGAACCGGTGTTGAGAAAAATAGTAGCCGAGGAATGAATGTCATGATTAAATTGCGAAAATTTGAAGAAACAGATATTCAGGAGATTATTTATGAGTAAAACAAAAAGTTTAAAGGACAAGCCAATGAGTACTAATCAAGAATTTAGAATCATCAATGTTGTGCCTTTAATTGGGACGTATAAGAATGAAATTGTTGCAGATATCCTTTATCTTCATCGTGAGTGTGGTGTCAGTGATGTTGCGTTCATGATGCCGCTTGGTCCAGAGGAACAAAATCCGACAATGGAAAAAGCGATGCATCTCTGCGAACTTTTTCTTTCAATGCGAGAACTGCTCATTGGATTTGAATTGCGTGTTGGAATCCTCATACAAAGTACTATGGGACACGGCGCTGTAAGCAAGTCTGGGTTCAAGAGGCGCGTTAACGCAAAAGGAACAACGACGGCCTCAATGTGTCCTCTCGATCCCGGATTCAAAGAATACATCCGCAAATCTGTGGAAATTGTGGCTTCCACAAAACCCGATTTCCTAATTGTTGATGATGATTTCCGTCTAGCCAACTACGGTGCATCGGGTTGTTACTGTGAACTCCATCTGGACGCTCTTGAAAAGGCCACTGGTCGTAAATTTGAGTGTGAAGAACTCCTTAAAGAGCTAGAAAACGACAAGAACCTTAGAAAGCAGTGGGACGATGTCCGTCTTGAGAGCCTTATTGCTCTTGCACGCGAAATCCGTGTGGGAATTGACAATGCCGATCCCAGCCTACCCTGCGGTTTCTGTATTTGCGATGCAGGAGGTATGGAACTGCACTTTGCACACAAGATTTTGGAGACACTCGCAGGCGGAACCCCGCAGTTTGTTCGTATCAACACGGCCTGGTATTATAATAGTGATCCGAAAAGCCTGCTTTCAATTATCTACTGGACCTCTGCACAAACGAAGATCATGAAGGACATTCCTGAGATTCTTGCAGAGTCCGACACATTTATGCACAATCGCTACTATACATCGGCGAAGTCACTTAATACGCAGATAGTCTTTTCCATACTTCATGGTTGTACCGGCCTAAAACTCTGGGTCAGCAGAACACATGAATTCCAACCAGAGAGCGGCGAAGCCTATCGCAAAATAATCAAAGATAACATCGCAGCCTACCGTAAACTGCGCGTTCTTGTTTCTTATGTTACTTGGGATGGACCTACCACGCCGCTGCCCCAAGAAGTTTCCGAAATACCCGCCCATGGCAGTCTGGCACGGAACGGAAACTGGACTTATGCGGTACTATCCCGGATGGGAATCCCTGCGACTGTAGGGTCGAACCCGCAAGCCCATGTTACAATGCTCTCCGGACCTGAATGCGACCTCTTCAGCGATGCTGAAATCAAGGAGTTTCTCACAAAGGGGCTTCTCCTTGACGGACAAGCTGCCATCAAGCTTTGCAAACGCGGCATGGGGAATTTTATCGGCGTGGATGCCGACAGCCCGGAATGCTGGGATTGTTCCTTTGAACAGATGAATGGTAACTTAATAAACGGTATTGCCCATGGGAAAAGAATAGCTATAGCCTCATTGGTGAGTGGATCCGCAACCCGTCTGATACCAAACTCTCAAAAAGCGCAGACTCTCTCCACCCTTTATTGGATACCTTTTTACATGAGCAGAAACAAAACTGAAGTTGGAGCCGGGTTAGTACTCTACGAAAATAAGCTGGGGGGGCGGGTCGCTGTCTATGCATCGGCGATCGGAAGCACTCCTTTTATGGACGAGAACAGACGCGAACAACTTATTAATGTTTTAGGTTGGCTTAATTGTATGCATCTTCCGATTGTGGCTGTTTCCGACATCGAAATCTACGCGATGCACGGAACAATTGATAAAAAGGCTGGCGGCGGCGAACTCCTTGCGCTTTTTAACTTGAATATGGATTCACTTGACAAATTACGGCTTCGCTTCGGTGCGGCCTCAGTATTATCAATTGAAAAATTAGGGAATAATGGTACTTGGCGTCATTTAAAATGGCGTAATGTATCGAGTTCTGACATCATAGTGGAAACCCCGCTTAACAGTATTGTTCCTCTGATACTTAGGATTCAACGTAAGCCACCGACTAATCCATGACACAGTAAAAGGCGCGAGATTTTGAAATCCTGGATTATTTCTTTTCCATGGCGGCTTTTCAATTATGTGGAATGACACCATTGACTTTGCAGGCGGCGATAAGGCTCATGGAGATGGCGGCGGCGCCCCGTGACACTGCCCTGTGGGCATTGAATAATGCGTTGTTCGTTGTCAAGTTCGCATTCTTCAAAACCTATTTTGCCAGCGTCTTTACCAGATGCCGAAGCAATTAACTGAACATCTTTTTTAGCCGAGGTAACAACATTTTAATCTGAACCATAACCCGAATTGGCCAGCGGTATTTCCGGTTTAGCGTCGGCATTTTTCATTTTTTTTCAAGTATCGGCGTGACTGCATTGTGGTCAGATTCACTGGCGGCCTAAGGCCGCGCTGCGATAATCATTTGAACTGGATTTTCAGGCTTGTAAGTTTCGCTGATCTGCACTTGATAGCGTAATTCTTTATTATCAATCAACGCGTCGGGATCGGAAGGATTTACCAGAGCCTTCCATTGTCGCTTACGGATTTTGACCTTTCCGCCATCTATTTCGCATTGTTCCACGAAGATACGGACCATATCTTTGAAAGTATTCATATTGGACAGTTGCGAATGTTTTTCAAAACGTTCAATCAAGCGCAGCGTGTCTAAGTCATTGGCTGGGCTATTTTTTAACCTCGCGATTACAAATCTTGCAATGCGTGATGCTATGGCGGTGATTATATTTTCATCCCACCTTAAAACCCAGCTTTTCTAGGCTGTTCTTGAAATCGGCGATATCGGCCAGCGCATCCTCTGTTATAACGTCAAACTCATTGCAGAGGACCACCAGAATATCCTCATCCTTTAAATTGCCTTTCAGCGCCTTGAGAATGGAGAGTCCGGTACTGTTAACGATATAGCTCTCGCCGCTGCATGGGTCAAAGACAAAGCCTTCATCATTGATAGCAAGCATTGTCAGTCTATTCATGGGCTTTTCCTCCTATGATTAATCCGGCATTATTGACGGTTGAGTCCGGAAGCTCTTCCCATGGCAGTATTCGCATCTGAGGAAAGCTTTTCAAGCATATCCTTTGCAAACTTATTGTACGGGTTGAGAGTAAGAATTTCGTTAAAGGCCGCTTTGGCTGCATTAGTGTCGTTAACCGCCCATTTCAACATTGCAACCTCTGTCAGTACTGTCGTATCCGACGGATACATCTTGCGCAAGCACATTGCCACACTGTAAGCCTGCTCGAAATGGCCCTGCATTCTAAGCGAATAAGCATACCGCAGACCGGCGTAATAGTTGCCAGGATCGTCAGCAAGCACCTGCTGGGTGAGATCGTCAACTTCATTATATTTTCCAAGCGCCAGCAATGGCAGCATACATCCGGTTTTAGCCTCAATCGAAGCAGGGGAGGCTTTGATTGCATTCTGGTATGAGCTTTTTGAATACTCGTAATTGCCGAGCATGTAATAAAGCCAGCCGAGCCTCATGTTCAAGGTGTAGTTTTGAGGATTCGCCTTCAGTATCTGCGCCAAAGCTTTGACCGCATCATCATATTTGTATTCCTTTTCGCTCTGATATGACTTGTAGAGCGCTTTTCTCAATTCATCCGTCGAGACCTTCTCGGCTGCAACCGCAGAAGTAATGCAAACTGTAAAAACAGCTGCGATCATACACCCGGCGATTCTAATATTCATCGCTTTCACTTTCCTTCCTCCTTATTATTATTCGGCCTATTTTAACGAATTTTATTCCTTTGTCAGGGCCAATCTCGACCTCCGCGGTCTTATTTATGCAGAGAATGCCTGACTCAATAACTGAACTGATTGTGTTTACGCCGGTAAAGCGCAGCGTGGACTGCACCCTTGCCACAGAATGGCAGAATGATGAACCCACGTGCGCAATGATCTTTCTGATACCCCCGGCAGCGGTTCCGGCAGGGAGAAAATCGGTCCATGCCATGCCGTCGCGATATGAGAGTGGAATGCTCGGAAGGGCGGCAAAAAACATTTTTAGGAACCTGTCATTTCCGTCAACTCTGTAGAAATAGAAAGTACCGTCCATTTTTCCAAAGTAAAGCCTTCCGGCACCGGACTCGAAATACAAGGAACCGTCATAGGCCATCTTGACTTTGGTCTCGAATGCCGCGATTTTTGTCTCATTTTCAAAGACTTCGTATTCAAACGTGTCGTCCAGCAGAAAATTAAATGCGTCTTCAAGCGATTTTTCCGGATAAAGCGGTTCAACCCTGCTGTTTTCTGAAGGAGCGCCATCCGCGTAATACAGCCCTTGTTCGGCATAACTCAGGAAGGTGAACGGTATCGTACCTGAACTCATGCTTGTCAACTGGCACTGGACATGAATATGCGGCTGCGGGGAATATCCTGAATTTCCGCAGAGGCCGAGAACTGTTCCGCGATCAACTCTGTCCCCTTCATTGAATCTGATCGTGTTCGCAGCAAAATGGGATATTTCCACGCAGAATCCACGCTCATCTTCAATAATGATATGGTTCCCCCAGTTTTGAGATGGGTCAGGAACTCCGATCGCGCTGTCCGGAAGTTCGGAGACGATCTTTACGATTTTCCCCCGCACCGGCGACAGAACTGGTTTTTTGAAAGCATAATAATCCTCAAGTTGGCCGCCGCTGCCGGAAAAAGTCTTTCCGTCTTCATCTACCACCACAAAATCATACGCGTTCGACCAGCCTCCTTTGTGCGTCCATTTTCCCTCTGCTCCCTGCCATACTGTCCATGCCCCGGAGAATGGAAGATAAATGTGGCGCAAGAATGCGGATGGGAATCTGAGTATGCTGGTAATATAATTTTCAAGTTTTTCTTCAGGAGTTCCGGCTGCATAGCAAAGCATCGGAAAGTATGCGGCGATAAGCGCGTAAAGGACTACCAGCGTCGTGACATTGAAAGGCATGGCGAATGCCGGAATCATGCCCCAGAAACATGCATTAAAAGCATCGAGTACGAGCGCTGAAAGCATTGCGGAGATTACCGCGAGCAAATAACTGCTCTTCGAAGGCACCAGAAAAACTCCACCGGCCGCCATTGCGACAAGGATGAAGTTAAAGCCGTAGATGTCGTAAAACAGATAGCTGCCGTGTCCGGTCAGCCACATCCGCATGAGAGTACCGGCGAAATATCCGGCAACCGCCAGAATGAAAAGTATCCTCGAATAAAAAAGTATCACCAGCGCGAAAAGCAGTCCGGCGGCGGCGCACGGGGAAAACAAAATTGTTCCGAAGGATCTGAAAAAACCGGCAGCCCATAGCGGCAGCCATAAATCGGTATTGAAGATTGCGAACGGAGCAGGAAGATATGGCCGAGAATAGAGTACCGGATATTTCAGACAGGCAAGATACATGACAGTGCTTACCACTACAAACGGCATACTCAGCACCGGGAGCCTGAAGTAATAGCGCAGCATTCCGGCGAGTCCAAGCGTAAGTATGAAAGTCGCGATTCCGGCAAGGCTGGTTAGAAGTATAACCGGAATATTCAACACATGGAAATATCCCATAGTAAGCCCGACCAGTAGCGGATTATAAACATTCGCGCCCGATGAAAGAAATTCACGATCCATCCTGAATATCTTTGAAAACACAAACGTCGCCAGCACGGCAATTACACCGGCAAGACCGACATTAGGATAGAACATCGTTCCGGCAAAAACCAGCATCCCGTAGCGGAAATCCGACATGAAAAATACCTCAGAATATCCGCTCAAAATTTTTTTCAAGGTGCTGGTCATATCATTTACCGTTTCCTGCCTTAAACCTGTCCGGTATTTTCTCCCGGCGTTTGATATCCGTAAGGTCCTCCGCCTCCCTGATCACGTCGATCTGCCCTTTTTCACCAATCATAACTACTGCCGGTCTGTACGTTATGAACTGCATCCACTGTGTGTTGTTGTACGCGCCAACCGGCCAGAATATCAGTCTCGCCCCTCTGTCCAGGCGCGGCAGCATGACGCCTTCATCCGGCACGTCAATGTTCATGCAGAGCGGACCGTAGACAACACTGTATTCGTTCATGCCGGGGGCTTCCCGGTCGATCATAATGTTGAATTTGTACCAGAAACTTGTAAAGAGAAGGTTTATCCCGGCGTCAATAATGTAGGCTGTTGTGCCGTCGGGAAGCTTTTTCACCGCGTGTATTGTACTTATAAGAGAGGCGGATTCATCGATCATAACTCGTCCGAATTCGACAATAAGCTTGGGAAAATCATTCGGCATCAGCTTCTGTGAAAGGGTGTCGCAAATCTTTTCGGCATATTCTTCCACGGACGGGATTGACAGGTCCGGAGGCAGATATACCCCTTTTAGCTTGCTCATGGACGGAAGGCCGCCGCCTATATCCAGATATTCAAAAGAAAAACCGAAATCTTTTTTAAGTTGATAAGCGAATTCGACAAGCTTGACGACCTGTCTTGCATACGCGCCGGTATCCAAGATGAATGTTCCGATATGGCAGTGAAGGCCTGCCAGCTGGAGCCTGCCACCCTTGAATATCCGTTTCGCCGCTTCAATTGCCATCCGGCGACATCATCACTGCATTAAGCGGACCCTCACAGGGCGACCTGGCGGTGTTACGGCCAACCGACCTCAGTGAA
>Ga0118677_10010953_pt1 | contig 13725 bp, 11 predicted proteins | sample AliMusrvi5mmetaG_FD_86154 | JGI IMG/M metagenome (GOLD analysis project Ga0118677, IMG submission 86154)
TATTAGATGTTAGAAAAAGTACGCAGGTTGTCAAGGATACCAACCCCTACAGAAGAATTCTCCACCGCAAGCGGTTCCCTTTTCTCCGAAAACAGGCACCCTTTTGTCACTTCGTGACATTTCCCCTAACAGTGAAATTTCCTTTCGAAAGAAGGCAAGAACGCAATCCCTTCACCGCCGCAGGCGGTCCCCTTCCCTTTAACAAGGGACGCAAGTATGGCGAGGCAAGTACGGGGCGCCGAAAAAAAGAGCTTCGGGCAAAAACACTCAAAGCTCCGGGTAAACAGATTATTCATTTCGTTTTTTTTCAATCCCACGCTCCGGTTGCGCTGTTCCATGTGCCGGAAAAGCCCTAGTTATTTTTTAACGTAATGAACTGCATTGTAAGGTTTATCAGCAGTTCTTTATCTTCCGGTTTCGATTCCGCTATCATAATTGTTAAGGCGACCAGCGCGTAATCTTCAATTCGCTTTTTTCCTTCGTTGTCAATCAACGCCTTGTTTTTGTCGAGAAAGTAAAGAAAAACAGCGGCGGCTATGCGTTTGTTTCCATCTGAAAAGGAATGGTTTTTTGTTACAAAATAGAGCAGATTTGCAGCTTTTTCCTTCAATGACCTGTAAACATCTTTGCCATCGAATGTTTGATAAATAGCACCAATGCTCGACTTGAAGGAATCATCCTTTTCATTGCCGAACAACTCGCTTTCAGCGCCGAACCGCATTTGTTCAATCAAGGCACGGCATTCTTCGTAATTCAGCACATAGGTTGATTTTTTACCGGTTGTTTTTTTGATTTTTCGGTGGTCATAATCATCGAGCAAATCAAGCGCTGTCGTATATCTCTCAATAACACTTAACACCTGTTTTGCATCAAGTTTGTTGCCGGGTTTTTTCAGAATGTTGACAACCTTATTCAAATCCCGCAGACGTGCTTTGTTTACCGCTGCGCCTTTTATAAGATAATCTTTCAAAACTGAGTTCGCCCATATTCTGAATTGTGTGCCCCTGAGGGATTTGACTCGATACCCGACTGAGATTATCACATCAAGGCTATAAAACTTTGTTTTTCTCTTTATTTCTCTGTTTCCTTCAATTTGAACTTGTAAGTTTTCCTTACAAGTTGATTCTTCAGCAAGTTCACCCTCTCTATATGCATTCTTAATATGCAATGTTATATTCTGTGGTGTCGTCTCAAAAAGCTCAGCCATTTGAGCTTGTGTAAGCCATACTGTTTCCTTTTCAAAACGGACATCAAGTTTTGCTGTTCCGTCTTTGGTTTGATAAATAATTATTTCGTTGGATGTTCCGTTCATGTTAACGCCTCCACATATGGTTTAATAACGCTTTTTACTTTAAGCGCATCCGCATATTCATAAAGCTTTTGAAGATTCTTGGCAGCAGCCATATAGTTCTTAAGTACTTCGAGGGCGATGTCTTCGCCAAGCTGCAGACGCATACGGAAAAAATCGCAGACGGTTCTCTCGCGGTCATACATCTTCACGGTACAATTTTGCATCTTTATCTCTTCAATTCCGATTTTATAGATATTGCGAACTGATTTATATATTGTAAGCGGAGGATAATCCGGAAGGATTGGCGTGCGCATTTCCGCCGGCAGAGCAACGTCAACGGTAAGCGGATTTACCGTGGTCATGTTATGATATTGTGCAGCTGTGTACATAGCAAAAACCGCTTGTGGCAGAAACTGCGAAACAAACTCAATATCACTGAGTTTTTCCATCTCATGCTGCCAGGCATAATATCCGGGTTTAATTTTGAATATGTATCCCTTTTCTGCCAGTTCAGCAACATCCTTACTGCAAAACTTATTTTCAAGCAGAAGCGCGTTTCGGACAACCGGACCGGAAGAGTCAAAAATTGCTTTTGCTTTTTTTATGCGTTGCTCATTCATTAAATCACCACCAATATGTTATCTTGAAATCGTCAGTTTGTACAATCTGATGGTTATTATATATCCTTTCACAGAAAATGTCAAGGGGGTAAATATATCAATTCCTATTAATGCAACGATTTCATTCCCAATAATATAATTATGGGGATGCATATCGGGTTAGGCTATAATCTTTGGTTCTTCGTATCCCGCCATTTCTCCCGGCCTTTCTATAACCCAAATATATTTGATATATCCCGATCCGCAATTTCTCTATTGCTTTTCTTGCCTGCGTTTTTCATCATGCTTTCCAGCTTTTTCTCCATCGATTTTCTGACAAGTTCTTGGCCATCCAAAGCTCTGAGCTCAAAAAAAAGCATGGGATTAACATCTAATCTGGCACCGACCCCATATAATACCGCTGCGACATGTTTGCACATGCTGGCCCAGTCGGGGCAGGAGCAGTCAAAATGAATTTCTTTGGGCGATGGAAACATACCATACTTTCGCTCTGTAAATAAAACCTCTAATTCTTTCGGGAATTTTCCTTCAATCAATTGTTCCAACGAATCGATTCTATGATTGCATAATGCCGTAACCTGCTCCCACTTCTCATTATTTAAAGTATCAATTGTAATCTCAACTTCATAGGGCTTTGACCGGCTTCCCTGAACCTTCGCCACTACTCGCCCCTTAAATATTTTTAAATCTAAAACCGCATTGCTGCGAACATAGCTTTTGCCCCTTGCAATTCGATTTTCATAGTCAGCATAGCTCTCGAGATTCAAATTCCAGGCCTTTCCCCACCAGTTTTTTGCCAGTGTCCTGCCTTCAATGATGATGGGTTCAATCTCAGGATTTTTCTTTTTAAATCTCTCAAAGGACTTGCTTGCCTTCGCCTTTTTTGCTGCAGCTGATTCATACTTTGGAAATCCATAATTACCCATTACGCATCACCGCTCAAAGCAAATATTTCAAGAAGCGCTTCATTGCTATACTCCGTAATCCACTGTTCGCCGCCGGCACTTAAAATATCTCCCGACAGCTTCTGTTTTTCTTCAATGATGGCATCAATCTTCTCTTCTATGGTGCCTTTTGTTACAAATTTGTGCACCATGACATTTTTTTTCTGACCAATTCTAAAAGCACGGTCTGTTGCTTGATTTTCAACCGCCGGATTCCACCATCTGTCAAAATGAATGACATGATTAGCACCGGTCAAATTGAGGCCCACGCCTCCGGCCTTAAGAGACAGCACCATATAAGGTACATAATGCTCCCCGTTAAATTGTTCGACCATCTCACTTCGGCGTTTTACCGGTGTCCCACCATGGAGCACAAACCCTTTTTTCAAGAATATCTCACTTAAAAAATCTGAAATTGGTTCAGTCATTTCCCTAAATTGTGTAAACACAATAACCCTTTCCCTTTTTTCGTATATGGTTTCGCATATTTCTCTCAGCTGTTCAAACTTGCCGCTTTGTTCCGGTTTAAATTCTTCTCTGCTCAGATATTGGTCCGGATGATTGCAAATTTGCTTAAATTTCATGATGCTGGCTAATACAAGCCCTTTTCGCTCAATGCCTTCCGCTTCTCTCAACTTTTCCGAAACCTGTTCAATCAACTGCTTATAGAGGCCAACCTGTTTCTTTGTCAAGGTTGTGTAAGCCGTCATTTCCAGTTTATCCGGCAAATCGGCAATAATATTTTTATCCGTTTTCAATCTTCTTAGCAGGAAAGGTTGAATCATCTTACGTAACTTGGCGTATCCGAGCGTGTGATCAGCAAGCCCTTTTGTAAACTCGGTAAATTCTTTCGTTGTGCCAAGCAACCCTTGGTTCAAGAAATCAAATAAAGACCATAAATCACTAAGTCTGTTTTCAATCGGTGTTCCTGTCATTGCAATACGCATCTTAGCCGGAATTGCTTTGATCGCCTTGGTCTGCTTGGTTCCGGGATTTTTTATAGCTTGAGCTTCATCCAAAATTAAGCAATTCCATTTCCTGTTCTTTAAAACTTCCAATCGGACTGCCATCCCATAGGTGGTGATATATAGAAACTCTTTCTCTCTGATTTCGATTGATTCTGAGTTCTTCAAATCACTTTTATGTAGAATTTGATAGGTCATCTCGGGAGCAAATTTCTCAATTTCATTCTGCCAGTTTCCAATAAGCGATGCCGGCAAGATAAGAAGCACCTGTCCGCCGATGTGAACTCTTTGATACTCCAAGAATGCAATCATTTGAACCGTTTTACCAAGTCCCATGTCATCGGCCAGGCAGGCACCAAATCCCAACTGCGACATTTTGTTGAGCCAATGATAGCCATTTTCCTGGTAAGCTCGTAATGTCGCATGAAACGAAGGTTCAACGCTCACCTCTTGAATTGTGTTCGGATGAATCAAGTTTTCCTTCATTGTTCTGAGCCATTGCCCATTTGATATCGAAACATCAACCTCATCAATTGAAACATTCAACAGTTTATTCATGTTTAATTCCAGCCTCATTGCATCTCCAAGCGATAGACCTTCCTCATCCGAAAAATCTTTTACCTTTTCAAACGCCTCAAGTACTGCTTCCAATTTTGTTTTGTTAATTTCAACCCATTTGCCTTTATATTGAATGAGCCCTTCCGCCATATCTAAAAAAGCTCTTAATTCTTGTTCTGATATAACCTCGTCACCTATAAATAAAGTCGGCGAAAAATCCATAATGGCTTCTAACCCCACCTTGGATGGCTCTTTTTCGCCAACCGTTACCGATAAACGAAGCAAATTGTTACTTTTACGCCACCAATCCGGCACTCTGCACATAATTCCGGCTTCTTCGTAAATTGTCATCTCACTTAAAATGGTATACGCCTCTTCCGCCGTAAGCTTTAGCGGTGAGAACAATTCGCCGCTTTCCATTAACTCCGAAATGAAGCTGCTCTTTTCCGCAGCCTTGATTACCGTCGAAATAAGCGAAAGCAATTTCTTTTCGTCGCCATCAAATTCTTTTATTGCATTCTTCAAAGGTGTGTGCACCGTTTTTTTGCTTTTGACCGGTTTAGTTGAATAAGTAGCCATAAAGGCAAATGGATATTGATCTTCTTTATTTTCGACCAAGTGAAAGAATACCCTTCCTACTACATTGATATTGGCGTTATATCCGGTAAAATAATTGGCAACTGTGCCTTCAAAATTTTTAATTTCAAATCTGAAAACAGCAAGCAACGCTTCCCATACCGTTCGAATCCAAGCATCATCAACATATTCCATCCCAATGACAAACGGCAGATCTTCCTTCATGTGATAAAGCTCGTCTTCTGTCAAACCAACTTGCACGGCGTCACGATTTAATTCAATTTCGGACTGTTGGCTTAGCTTTTTTATCAGCATTTCTGCAATATGATGAAGATATTCTATTGAAGGCGAAAACCAACTTTCCCTGTTTAAAAATCCCAGATGGAATAATGCGCTGTATTTATCAGCTTCAAATGCCTCAACCCAAGTTTTAAGTATTTCCACAGGTTGATTTTCAACTTCATCAATGACAAAGGTATCCGGTAAAAAATAGGCATTAAGTTCTTGTTTTTCCTGCGTTTTTAGATGCGTCATTTACAATCAACTCCTATTGTGTACTCCTGCTGTTCAATGCACCGAAAAACGTTTATTCTCGTTTGCATTCGATTTCTTTATTTATTGTTCAGTGAGACTAAGCTGCTTGCTAAAATCGAGCCGCCGGTTACAACAATTTTACTCTTGTTAAAGTATAGCAAATATTTTCTATTCTTACAATGCGAAGTTTGGTAAAAATCCTTCCACCGCAAATGAACCATGTTGCGGTTCAATGCGGTCCCACACTACACTAGATGCTAGATTTTAGATGCTAGATATTAGATATAAGATACCGTTCTTGGCTCGCTTATTGTAGGCGAGCTGGCACGAAGTGTCTGAGAGGTAGTAAATTAAAATCACACAAAAATACATAAAAGTGTGATTTTTTAACACAAAAACCCTATAATTGTGTGATTTTGGTTTGCTTTAATCTTAAATTTCGCATATAATGAGGAAAACCCCAACACGGAGGAATACCGGATGAAGATGAAGATTTTAGCCATAACGGCGCTGGCAGTATGCTTGCTTTGCCTTGGCGCATGCAAGCTGCCATTGAATAAAACCACCGGGCCGACGGTGACCGCGCGCCCGACGGTACGGGTGACCGTGCCGGAAGGGTACACCGTTTACAAGACAGCGAAACTGCTGGAGGAAAAGAAGGTTTGCGCCGCCGCGGATTTTTTAGCGGCTGTCAACGCTCCGCCGGCGGGGAACAGCTTTGCCGCGGCGATTACGAACGCCAAAGAGCGGCCGTTTTTGCTGGAGGGTTACGTTTTCCCGGATACCTATGATTTTTATGTAGGGGAATCGGCTCAGAGCGCGCTGGGCAGATTTTTGGCGAACATGAAGAGCAAACTGACCGCCGCCGATTACGAGCAGGCGGCGAAACTCGGTTATACGATGGACCAAATCATCACCATAGCGTCCATTGTGCAGGCGGAATCCGGCTTCTCGGCGCAGGACCCGAAGGTTTCCTCCGTTTTGCATAACCGTTTAAACAAAAGCGGCAGTTTCCAGCACCTCGGTTTCAATACCACTTTTGAATACCTGGATAATTCGGTGGCGCCGGTTATCAAAAACGCGCGCGCGAAATACAACGCCTTATACAACACCTATGTCTGCAAGGGGCTGCCCGCCGGGCCGATCTGCAACCCCGGCCTCAGCGCTATCCATGCCGCGCTTTACCCGGCAGTCACAGACTACTACTATTTTTTAACGGACAAAAACCGGAACTACTACTACTCCAAAACCTATGCGGAGCAAATGAAGCTGTGGTCAAAATACAAATATTAAACCAGCTGTGCGTTTTGTTGTTCACTGTCAAAAAATTTAAAATGCTTCATAACCACGCTTGACTTTTTTAACATCAAGTGATATAATGTTGACATAATAGTTGCTGTATTATTGCATATCTTATATCAATTGGAAGGTGTTAAAGAGTGAATCAATTATCTTATACTAAGTATCTTCAGGAAATCATAGCCGATACCGCTGCCGGATATCCGATATTTGTAAGCGGACTTGGAAAAAAGCTTGCCGCAAAGTACAATTTAGACGAGAAAAATGCGAATGCCGCGGCTGCCGTTGCCGTCAAGCGCATTTTTGACGCTAAGGCCAACCCAACACTTCGCTATTTTGGCAAAGGAATCTATTTTCTGGCCAAACCAACCGTATTCGGCGAAACCGGCATTGATAAGGAAAAACTGATTGAACTAAAATATCTAAGCGGCGATAACGGTTATGAAACAGGGCTGACCATGATGCACAAGCTCGGCCTTACAACACTTATGCCCGCCGAGAGGGTATTTGTGTCAAATAAAGCGCTCGGCAGAACAAAAAGAGACGAAGCGTTAAATATAACGGTCAAGGCACCCAAAATTCCGGTTAATAAAGAAAACAAGCCCTACCTTCAAATACTTGATTTGCTGAATATCTACGGTGATGTGCCCGTTGACGCGGATAATCCGTATCATATATTCAGCAGACTCATTGAAGCGAACCGTTTGGATTACAGAAGATTGCTGTTTATGGCAGATCAGCATTACGGAAATGATACGATTTTAAGGCTTGCACACGTTGCAAGCCGGCAAGGGGCATAAACATGAATTTACACCGGGACAAAGATGCTTTTCGTGTTTTAATAGAACAGGTATCGGCGAAAACAGGCTACAGGCAGGATACCATCGAAAAGGATTATTACGTTACGATGATTTTGCGGGAACTGGCCGCTTTTCAGGCAGAAGGTCTCCCCGCGTATTTTAAAGGCGGCACTGCGCTTTACAAAGCCCTGCACAGTGTCCGCCGCTTTTCAGAAGATATTGATCTTTCGGTTGATGTTCGTGATTGCAGCAGAGCGCAGGGAGATAGGCGGCTCAATAAGGCAACCAAGATGTATACCTGCCTGCCCCGCAATTCAGAAGAAGGTTTTACAAACCGTTCGGAAGTTGTTTCGTATTACAATTATATTCCGCTTGTCGAGTATGACATAAACGATGTTTTACAGCGATTCGGCAAGGTGAAGATAGAAGCCACCTCTTTTACAGTCAGCGAACCGTACGAAAAACTGACCGTTTCACCCATCATATACGAACAAGCCGAACCGGAACAGAAAACCGTTTTAACGAACAACTTTGCTGTTTTTCCGTTCGATATCCTAACAATGACCATGGAACGAATCTTTGTTGACAAGATTTTTGCTGCCGAAGCCTATACAAGGAACGCGGAAAAAGAACACAGAGCTTTTGAAGCCTCAAAGCATATATATGATTTGGCAGTCATGCTTGACGAGCCGCGCATAAAAGCATTGTTTGAAAATGATGCTCTGATGGCAAAACTGCTCACTATAAGACTTACAGAAGAACGAAACCGGCTCGATGGCATTCCGGATATCATTCCAAAAAACTTTATCTTTTTTGACAAGGCCTGCGATAATGCGCTGATTAAAAAAGCATATATGACAATGCAAAACCAATATGTGCTTTTAGAAAAAGACCGCATTGAAATGCCTGCTGTCACAGAGAAGATGGCCGTTCTGAAAAAAAGGCTGGCAAAATGCCAGCCATGGAATGTTGCCCATCTTTAATAATTGATAACTGCTGAATAAACAGCGCTGTAACGTTTATGATTTCCCCTGAACGCCGAGTTTTTGCAGGTCCGCCGCGCGGATATCGGTGCGCTTAATCTTTCCGCTGCTGGTTTTCGGCAGAGCCGCGGTGAACTCGACAATTCTGGGATATTTGTAGGGAGCTGTAACTCGTTTAACGAGGTCTTGCAGCTCCTTTATCAATTCTCCGCTCGGCTCAAAGCCGCGGGCTAAAACCACGGTTGCCTTCACCACTTCGCCCCTTAACGGGTCCGGGTAGGCGGTGACGGCGCATTCAAGCACACAGGGATGTTCCATCAAAGCGCTTTCCACCTCAAAGGGGCCGATACGGTAGCCGGAGCATTTGATGACATCGTCGTTGCGCCCGACAAACCAGTAATACCCTTCCGCATCGCGCCAGGCGGTGTCGCCGGTGTTGTAATTGCCGTTATGGAAGCTTTTCTCCATCGCCTCACTGTCCAGCCAGTATTCCCTGAAAAGGCCGATCGGATGATTTTCTTTCGCGTTTTTGATGCAGATGGAGCCGACAATGCCGTCCTCACAGCGGTTGCCGTTTTCATCGAGCAAATCAATATCATAAATCGCCGCAGGCTTGCCCATGGAGCCGGGACGGATTTGCATCCAGGGAAAATTGGCGAGCATCACGGAGGATTCCGTCTGCCCGAAGCCTTCGTAAATTCGCAGGCCCGTCAGGTTTTCGATCTGCTTGAATACCTCGGGGTTGAGCGGCTCGCCGGCAAGGCTGGCGTGCTCGATAAAGCTGAAATCGTAACCGGAAAGGTCTTCTTTAATCAGAAAACGGAAGATGGTTGCCGGGCAGCAGAGGGTGGCGGGGCGCAGGCGCATGATGGCGTCGAGCATGCCCTTGGGGACGAACTTTTCCGTATCATAGGCCCCGATGGCGGCGCCGCAGACCCATTGGCCGTATATTTTACCCCAGGCAAACTTTGCCCAGCCGGAATCGGTCTGGGTGAGATGCACCTTGTTTTCCTGCACGCACTGCCAGTATTTGGCGGTGGCTATCTGCCCGAGCGCGGAGGAATAATCATGCCGCACCATTTTCGGCATGCCGGTGGTGCCGGATGAAAAATAGAGCAAGGCGGAATCCGTCGAAACGGTGCCTTCCGCACCCTGCGGGCGGGGAAATTCCGGCGAATAGCCGTTAATCACGCTGCGGTAATCGACAGCGCCGGGCACGGCCGAATCGCCGACGGTGGCGAAGGTGTGCACGTTTTTGCATTTGGGCAGCACGGCGAAGGCGTTTTCGATGATGTCCGCGTCGTTAAACGTGACAAGCATTTGAACATTGGCGGCGGTGAGGCGGTATTCCAAATCCTTCTGCGTAAGCTGGTAGGAGGCGGGGATGGCAATCGCGCCCATTTTGTGCAGGGCGACAATGGTAAACCAAACCTCCGGGCGCTGCCGTAAAATCAGCAGAACGGTGTCGCCTTTTTTGATACCGTTCGCCTTGAAAAAGTTGGCGGCGCGGTTGCTTTGCTCCTTGACCTCTTTGAAGGTGAAGCGCTGCATGTCGCCGGCGTCATTCGTCCAGACAAGGGCTAACTTTTCGGGCTCCAAATCCGCCCAGGCGTCAACAACATCGTAGCCGAAATTAAAGGTTCCCGGCACGGTGATTGTAAAATTTTCTTTCATATCCTCATAGGAGGTAAATTCAAAGCGGGGGCAAAAGCGCTTAATGATTTCGTTCATCGCGATAACCATTCCTCTCCATAATTGTTATTCGTCATCCAATTTGCCACACTTTGCGCGGTTTGGCAAAGCGCACTACTCATTGATTACCGTTATAAATTTTGTGGTGCCGCTGACAGCCGCCTGGCCGTGGGGCAGGGAGGGGTTGAAATAAATGCTGTCCCCCGCTTCAAGCATAAAAACATTCTTACCGATGGTAACCTTCATGGTGCCTTCCAGTACGTAATTGAATTCCTGCCCGCCGTGAATCACCAAAGCCGGCTCGGTTTCCTTCTTTTCGAGCGTGACGAGCATCGGCTCCATGGAGCGGTTCATGAAATTGAACGCAAGGCTTTCAAAATGGTAGCCCTTGTAACGGTCAACGGAAACGCCCTCGCCCTTGCGGACAACCGAGTAGGTGTTCATGCGCGGCGAATCGCCGGTGAGCAGAACGGTGGCGTCGGTATCGAGGAGAATCGCGATTTCGTAAAGGGTGCCGATAGGAATATCCTTTTCGCCTGTTTCGAATTGGTTGTATTCGGCAAGGGGTACCCCTAAATTGTCCGCCATCATTTCGGCGGAAATGTCAAGAATTTCGCGGAGTTCCTTGATTCGTTTCGGTATCTGCATCAGTTCGCTGTTCATGGTTTTCATCCTACCTTTCTAACAATGGCTATCGGTGTCTGCTGGGATGTCTGCCCCAGTGGATTATCCGCAAAGATGGCTTTGCACATTTCGACGTCAACATTCGGGCTTGAAACGCCGAGCACCTCGCGGCCGATATCGTTGGCGTCCATAATTGCCACCTGGCAGCCGGTGTGGTCTTCGAGCGTTTTGGCGACTTTGTCCGGGTCCTTTGGCGCGAGCTTCGCGCAGTGGTTATAAGGCGGCAGGGTATAGCTGCACGGGCCGTCGATTGCCCTGCCCTTGTCGCCGACTATTTTGTAGAAAACGCCGCGTTTGCCGAACGGTTTTGTCACCGCCGAGCAAAAGGCGGCGAAAAATATTTTCGGCCGGCCGATGTCGTCAATGGCAAGCTGCATCGTCCACGGGCTGCCAAGGCCGATGCCGTAGGATGTTTTCTGCACAAATCTGCACAGGAACTTCGCGAGCGGCGTCACCTTGATATCGTCAATGTCGAACGCCCTGCCCTGGCTGATGGCCACAATCTTCTCGCTGATAAAAATCATGTCGCCCTTTTGAATGAAAGGCATTACATATTTATCCATTATTTCCGTCAGGCTGTCCCCGCTCATCACGATGTGCGTTTTAATGGGAAAGCGGAGAAATTTGCCGTATACGTTTGTTATTTCGAGCTGCTTGCCTTCATTTGGCATAAGGGCGTTTATATCCATGTGCCGGAGACTCCTTTCAAGAGAAGAAAGTTTTTTCCATTTTACTCCACCGTTACGGATTTTGCAAGGTTTCTCGGCTTATCTATGTCACATTTTCTGCATTTGGCGACATAATAGCTGAAAAGCTGCATCGGGATAATCTCCACGGACGGCATCAGCAGCGGGTGGGTGCGGGGCACGGTGATGGTTCTGTCCGCTTCAAGCTCCATGGTGTTGCCCTGCGGGGCGACGCAAAGAATCTGCGCGCCTCTGGCTTTGACCTCTTTGATGTTCGCGGCGGTCTTCGGCAGCAGCCTTTCGCAGCAGCAAAGGGCGACGACCAGCGTTTTTTCCTCAATGAGCGAAATGGTGCCGTGCTTGAGCTCGCCCGCGGCGTAAGCCTCGGAATGGACATAGCTGATTTCTTTGAGTTTAAGGGACGCCTCCATCGCGGCGGCGTAGTCAAGGTTTCTGCCGATGTAGTAAGCGTCCTCCTGCTTCGCGTAAAATTCTGCGAGTTCCTCCACCTGCGTGGCGGTTTCGAGGGCGTAGCTGACTGTTTCGGGCAAAGCGGCAAGGGCAAAAATAAAGTCGCGAAGTTCTTCCTCGCTGACGGTTTTCAGTTCCTGCGCGAAATACGCGGCGATTACATAAAGCACCGCCAGCTGCGAGCTGTACGCCTTGGTGGTCGCCACGGCTATCTCCACACCCGCGCGCGTCGGCAGGACAAGCCCGCTTTCCCTGGCGATGGAGCTGCCCGGCACGTTGACAATCGAAAGTATCTTCGCGCCGCTGTTTTTCGCCTCGCGCAGCGCGGCGAGGGTGTCCGCCGTTTCTCCGCTCTGGCTGATGATGATGACGAGCGTTTTTTCGTTTAATATGGGCCGCCTGTACCGGAATTCCGAGGCGATATCCACCTCGACGGGGATGCGCGCCATCTCCTCAAAAACATACTTGCCGACGACGCCGGCATGGTACGCCGAGCCGCAGGCGACAATGAAAACCCGGTCGATTTTTTCAAGCTCCGCGCGCGGAAGCGGCACATCGCCCAGGGTTATTTTTCTGTTTTCGCCGAGGAACTGCAACAGTGTGTTGCGCAGCGCCTCCGGCTGCTCCATGATTTCTTTGAGCATAAAGTGCTCGTAGCCGCCCTTTTCAACCGCGTCGGGCGAAAGGTCAACGACAATTCTTTCCTTTTTGATTGTGCTGCCTTCTGCGTTGTAAAACGCAATGCTGTCTTTGGTTAATACGGCAAGCTTGCCTTCCTCCAAGCGGTAAATCTCGCTGCTGTATTGAAGCATCGCGGCGATGTCCGAGGCAATCAGGCAGCTGTTTTTGCCGATGCCTGCCAACAGCGGGGAGGAATGGCGGGTGCAAAAAAGTTTATCCGGAAAATCCGCGCACAAAACACCGATGGAGTAAGAGCCCTCGAGAATTGAAAGCGCCCGTACCATTGTTTCGATAGGATTACCCTTGTAATTTTTTTCAAGCAGATGGGCAATCACCTCGGTATCCGTTTCGGAGGCGAAGGAATAACCGTCGGCGATCAATTCCTCTTTCAGCCGGGAATAATTTTCGATAATGCCGTTGTGGACAACAGTGAAAAGCCCCGTGCTGCTTTGATGAGGGTGGGCGTTGATATCCGACGGCGCGCCGTGCGTTGCCCAGCGTGTGTGCCCAATGCCCACAGTGCCCTTAAAAGGTTTGCTTTCCGATATCTTTTCGCGCAGGGCGGAAAGTCTGCCGCGGGCTTTCACCACCCTCACCTTGCCATTTTCAAATACCGCTATTCCGGCAGAGTCATAACCTCTGTATTCGAGCCTTTCAAGTCCGTCCAAGAGAACGGGAACGGCAGGTTCCTCACCTGCGAAGCCGATAATTCCGCACATCTTTTCCACCTCTTTCAATTTATGTTAATGGTTAGTTTGTCTTTTTAGACAGGTCTATTATACCACAAAACCGCGCGAAGCGGGAAAATGCCGCCAAAACGATGAATTTATCGGTTAAGCGGCGGGTAAAATCCGGCGTAAACACAAAAAAATATTCCCGGTTTTGAGCCGGATTTATCGGTTTACAGTGTTAAATTGCTGAAATATATAATAAATATGCAC
>Ga0118677_10010954_pt1 | contig 13724 bp, 9 predicted proteins | sample AliMusrvi5mmetaG_FD_86154 | JGI IMG/M metagenome (GOLD analysis project Ga0118677, IMG submission 86154)
GTCTTGAGCTGCCGCGCCGCGGAATTCAGCACGTCCTTGTTGAAGCCTCCGAGGACCCCGTCGGCGTAGGCCATGTCGAGGAACGCCGCGAGATCGGCGGCGCGGACCCGATTCGTCGCGGCATTCTTCACGATCAGCTTGACCAGATCATCGAGGGCTCCAGGATTGTTCACCAGCGTCGCGTAATACAATTCGCCGCGGTACTGGCGCAACGCCCACGCCATGGACCCCATGCGCCAGTTGTACGTATCGTTGAGTTTGACGTAGATGTCCTTGAATTTCCCTTCGAGGTTCTTGGCTTCGGCGTAGTTGGCCTTGGCCTTGGCCAGTTGGGCTCCGGACAGGAACTCGAAAGATTCCGGGGGGTACACGCGGCGCTCGAAGGGGGCGAAACCCACCGTCACAATGCCCGAGGCGATGAGGTCGTAGTGCTTGCGCCCGATGTCGTAGGGGTCCCAGGTGTAGACTTCTTTGGAGGTATATTTGATTTCCTCGGGAACGGCGCGGAGCAGTTGCGCGAGGATGGGTTTGGGCGCGGGGGTGGTCAGGCCGTGGAGCGCGCGGTTGACGGCCCACATGAGGTGGTAGCGGATGTACGTGTCTTTGGGGATATCGCCGGTGAGTTTTCCGTTCATGGCGGCGAGGACTTTTTCGTAGGCCTCGGGCGGGATCGCCTCGACGGCGGGCCGTGGTCGGAACATGAACGAGTCCAGGCGGGTTTCGCATTTATCGTTGAAGAGTTCATCCGCTTCGGCCTGCATTTTGGCCAGGGCGGCCGTGACGGCGAGGCTATCGGCAGCGGTGGGAGGGTCGCAGCGCCCCGAGCGCGCCGCCCCACCCAGGAGGAGAACCGCAAGAAAAGCGGCGGCAATTTGGCGACCAGCGCGGTAACTCATGCTCATTAGCCCTCTCGGATTCCGGCCGCTTTCGCTGCCCTGTCCCGGTACGCCCGCGGCCAGAACCTTGCCCCAGTATAACGCGCCGGCCGCGCGAGTAAACACCCAGGCGGCGCAGCGCGGAAACCCACGCGGCCGGTCCCGGAAAGGTGCGGCCCTGCCATTGGCTGTCACGGCACGGCACGCGGCGGGGCGGCGGGGTGGGGTGGCCAGGCGGATTGCCGTGAATTCATGATGGGGCGCTGGTCCTTGCGGCGAAACCCCGTTTGACAAGAATCGCGGGAGATGTTATAATAACACACAATGTATCACAATACAACATCCTCGCCTGCGGCCCCCTTCCGGGGGGTATCTGCGTCCCTGGCTGACCTGATCGGCTCCGCTGGAGCCACCGCGGCCGCGCACGCGCGCGCCGCGCTGACCGGCGCGGAGGTCGCAGGCTTGCTGCATCTGGCGCATGACCCGGTCGAGTTTCTGCCCGCCGCCTTCCTCGAACAGCAGCACCGCCTGCTGCCGCAAGTGGGTGCCACGGTCCTCGCCGCGGCGTTCCGCGAAGCGCTGCGCGGGGCGTCGCCAGCGGGGTTTGACGCCGCCACCAAGCGGGGCCAGGCGCCGCTCAGCGCGTTGGGCCTCTTTCGTGTGGGCGAGGACGGGCGCCTGTGGCTGATCTCCAAGAGTGAACACTATCACGTCCCCTTGGGGCACGGCTTCCCCGGGTACGCGCTGCTGGACCGGGCGCGACAACTGGGCATCCCCAACGCTACCCACAACAACACCCGCGGCCGGATCACGCGGTTGCTCGAGGAAGAGTTGGTCCGAACCGTCAATGGACTCGCTCCTGGCGACAGCGCCGCGCTGGAACGTGTGCTCGCCAGCCACGACCCCTATGTCTGCAATCGGGTGCTGAATCTGGAAACCGGGAGCCTGGCGGTCGAGGCGGCGCTGAAAATGGTCCTCGCGCGGTTCTATTCCATTGAGCCTGGCGGCTCGGCCCCCGCGTACCACGGGCGCACGCCGGTCCTGCTGGTGGTGGGCAATGACGAGGGCGGCCTGCAAGCCAATTACCACGGCACGACCTTTCTCACCCAGACCATGCGGGGCATGTGGCCGGAGTTTGGCGCCGGAATGGAGTCGCGCGGGTTGTTTCGTGTCTGCCCGGTCCGGCCGAACCGCATCGACGATCTGGAAGCGGCCTTTGCGCGATGTGACCGTGGCCCGACGAAGATCGCGGCTTTCTTCCACGAGATCGTGATGATGAACTACGGCGGGCGGCTGCTGACCCGCGAGTTCCTGCAACGGGCCTATGCGCTCTGCCGCGCGCACGACGTTCCCACCGTGTGCGATGAGATTCAGTCCTGCCTGTGGCACCCGGACCTGTTTATGTTCCGCGAATGGGGTCTGACGCCGACGTTCGTGGCGGTGGGCAAGGGATTGCCAGGCGGAGAGTACCCCGCTTCGCGGCTGGTGTTCAGCGCCGCCCTGGATTGCCTGCCGCAGTTTGGCGCTTTGGTAACCAATGGTCAGGAGGAATTGGCCTCGCTGGCGTACTTGATCACCATGCGCTGGGCCACGGCGAACTCGGAGATTACGCGAGACATCGGGGATTATTATGAAACGCGGCTGCGCGCCTTGGCCAGCGCCCATCCCGGCAAGATCACCGCGGTCGAAGGCAGTCGCCATATGACGACGCTCTGCTTCTCTGATTTGTCCGTGGCCAAGAACTTCGCCGGCCAATTGAACCAGCGCGGGTTGGACGCCAGCGTTCAGGTCTATAAGGCGGAGTGTCCGCCGGCAGTTCTGACCAAGATTCCATTGATCTGCACGCCGGCGGTCGTGGATTTCATGGCCGCACGGATGGACGAAGCGCTGCAGGTCGGAGCTTGACCCATGAAACGGGAAGCCCTTAACGCTCGTCAGCACGCGATCGTCAGCCTGCTGCGGGAACACGGCGAAGTCAGCGTGGCGGGTCTCACCCGGCAGTTCGCCGTGACACCGATGACCGTGCGCCGCGATCTGGATCATCTGGCCGTGCAGGGCTACCTGACCCGCACGCACGGCGGCGGCATCTTTTCGCAGCAGGCCAAGATACAGTTTGCCTTTCGCGAGAAGCAGGAAACGCAATCCGCCGCGAAAGCCGCGATCGCGCGGGCCGCCGCCGCGCTCGTAAAACCAGGCCTATCGGTAGTCCTCGACACCGGCACCACCACCCTGGAGGTGGCGCGGGCGATCGCGGGCCTCGCCAATCTCCGGGTCCTCACGTCGTCCCTGGCCATCGCCGCCGCACTCTTCGCCCGCGAAAATATCGACCTCATTCTCCTGGGCGGAAACGCCCGCAAAAACAGCCCGGACCTGACGGGTCCCTTGACCGAAGACAATCTCCGCCAATTCCGCGTGCAGATCGCGATCCTCGGGGCTGACGCCCTCGAGCGCCATGGGCTCTACACCGCCGAGTTGCCCGTCGCCCGCGTGTCCAAGGCGATGCTGGCCGCCACCGCACGCGCGATCCTTGTTGCCGACAGCACCAAGTTCCGGCGGCGTGCCTTCGCGCGGTTTGCCGGCTGGAACCAGATCGACACGATCGTCACCGATGGCCGCCTGTCGGCCGCCGACCGGCGGTGGCTGTCGAAGGCGGTGCGAAATGTCGTGCTGGCACCCATGGCTGGCGAGGAGCGAAGGCCATGATGACCGTTCGCTGTGGCACCACCTGCCTGATTGGGCTCGATGTCGGCACCAGCGCCATCAAGGGTGTGCTAACCGATGCCGACGGAACGGTTCTGGCGGAAGCCGAGGCCCCGTCACGCTTGCTCTGCCCCCAGGACGGGTACGTGGAGATCGACCCTGGGCAGCACTACCAGGCCGTCTGCCGCGTCATCGGCACGCTGGCGGCGGCGGCGCCCGGTGCGGTGGGCGCCTTGGCCCTCGCCGGGGCTTCCGGCAACCTCCTGCTCACCGATGCCGCCGGTGAGCCTCTCATGAACCTCATCAGTTGGATGGATCAGCGGGCCGAGCAGAATCCGCCCGCCGCGCTGGTCGGCATCACCGCCCGGGAACTCTCGCAGATCACCGGCTGGCCGTGTACGCGCAGCTTTCCCCTGGCCCAGTTGGCTTGGCTGCGGGAGCATCGTCCCGAACTCTACCGCCGCGCCGGCCACTACGGCATGGACACCGACTGGCTGCTCTACCGTCTGACCGGACAATGGGTGCTGGACCACTCCAGCGCCACGACGTTTCATCTGCAGGAGCAGACCACCGGCACGTACTACGAACCGTTCCTCAAGATGCTGGAGATTCCGCCGGAGAAGCTGCCCGCACTGGTGCCTTCCGGCGTGGTCGTCGCTCCGCTGACCGCCGCGGCGGCCCGTGATACCGGTCTATCGCCCCAAACCCTCGTCGTCACCGGCTGCTTCGATCATCCCGCGGCGGCCCGCGCCGTCGGCGTGGTGGCCCCCGGGCAACTGCTGCTTTCCTGCGGCACTTCCTGGGTGGGTCTTGTCCCGTGGATGGACCGGCCGCAGATCCTCGAGGCGGGAATGCTGTGCGACCCGTTCCGCTCGGCGAAAGATGGTCCGTGGGGCGGAATCTTCTCCGTTCCATATATAGGCCGCACCATCGACTGGTATGTCGACAACGTCATAGCGCCCGGCGAAACCGACCGCATGAGCATCTTTAACGAAAGTGCGGCGCAGGCCCGGCCTGGTGCCGGCGGCCTGCAGATCGATCTGCGGAAGCCCCCGGCCGCCGTGGCCGCGTCGCGGGACAACGTCAGCCGCGCGGTCATGGAAGGCGCCGCCGCCCTCCTCAACGAGAATCTTCGCGCCCTCGCAGCGCACGGGTTCCACTACACGCAAGCCGTGATGGTCGGCGGACCGTCCCAAAGCCCGGTCTGGCCGGGCATCGTCAGTGCGATCACCGGGCTGACGGTCGCCGTCGGCGGGCGCTCTGCCGGAGCACGCGGCGCCGCCCTGCTGGCCCGCACCGGCCTGGATTCGTACCGCGACACGCCGCGTGTCCACGGCATGGGAGAATAAACGTGAACGTCGACATCCGCGCTACGGACCGCCAGGTTTACGAGCGGGAACTCAAGGGCTTCCTGCCCCCAAAGATCTTCGACGCCCACGTCCACGTGTTCGATCGCACCTGCATCGTCCCCGGTTACCAGTGTCCGCCGCGGAGCGTGCTGGCCAAGTTCGGCGGCGTCTTCACGATCGAGCAGTGCCGCGCGTGGGCACAAGCGCTTCTGCCGGAACAGGAATTCCACCTCAACAGTTTCGGCATGCCTTCGTATGACTACGATCTGGATGCGTCGGCGGCCTACTCGGGCCGCATTGCCGACAACCAGCGCTCCTTCGCCATGGCGCTGGTGTCGCCGCGCGACTCCCGCGCAGCCGTCATTGAGCGCGTGACGGCCAACCGGCTCATCGGCTACAAGCCTTACCTCGATTTCGTCGCAGGCCAGCCCAAGGCGGACATCACGATACAGGACATGCTGCCGGCGGGACAGATGGAGGCCGCCGATGAACGCGGGCTGGCCATCATGCTCCACATCCCGCGCCCCGGGCGGCTCGCCGACCCGGTCAACCAGGCCCAGATGGTCGCGCTCTGCCGCCGGTATTCCCGGGCGAAGATCATCTTCGCCCACATCGGTCGTGCCTACTACCTTCATGGCATCATGGGCCTGCTGGACGGCATTGCCGCGTGCCCCAATGCCTACATCGATACCGCCATGGTCAACCACGAAGGCGTGCTGGAATATGCCTTCCGCAATTTCCCGCGCGAGCGCATCCTGTTTGGGTCCGATGCTCCCATCGCGTGCCTGCACGGCAAATCGGTGGAGATCAACAACCACTATGCCTACCTGATGGCCGAAGATTACGACATCGGCACCGCGATCCACGACGCCCGCCACGCCGTTACCTTCACCACCTTCTACTATGAGCAACTGCGCGGCATCCAACTCGCCGCGAACCGCGCCGGGCTGACCCGCCGCGAGATCGAGGGGCTCTTCTTCGATAACGCCAGCCGCCTGTTCCGGGCGGTGGCCGAACGCAACTACGGAACCGGGAGGGATTCACTATGACACCCGCGCATCGCCCCACGGCCGGTCTGGTGCCGTTTTACCTCAAGCTCTACGACGACCTGCTGCCGCAGCTTCGCGCCGGGTTTGACGGTTTCATCCGCCGGATTGGCGCCGCATTAGAAGCACGCGGCATCGCCGTGCATACGGCTCCGGTCTGCCGTGTCGCCGGCGAGTTTGGGGCCGCGGTCGAACAGCTCGAGGCCGCGGGCGCCGATTGTCTCATCGCGCTGCACCTGGCCTACTCGCCGTCGCTGCAGGCAATCGACGTCCTGTGCCGCACGAAACTGCCGCTGGTGCTCCTCGATACCACCATGGATGCGGAGTTCGGGATAGGCGTTTCGCCGGATCGCATCATGTACAACCACGGCGTGCATGGCGTGATGGACTTAGCCTGCATGTTGCGCCGCCGCAAGAGGGCGTTTGAGATTGTGGCCGGCCACGACAGCGACCCGCGGGTGCTGGACCGTGCCGCCGATCTGGTGCGGGCAGGCTTGGCGTCCCGCGCCCTCCGCGGCAGCCGGGTGCTCCGCGTGGGCGAGACTTTTGCGGGCATGGGCGACTTCGCCGTGACGGAAGAGTTACTGGCCAGCCGATTGGGAATCCAGGTCACCCAGGTGGACATCGCGTCGCTCGATGCAGCCATTGGCCAGGTGCGCGACGATGCTGTGGCCAGGGAAGTGGAAGAGGACCGCCAGCGATTCAACTGTGAACTCCCCGCCGAGGCCCATGCGCGTTCCGTGCGCGTCGGCCTGGGACTGCGGCAACTGATCGACGCCGGCGGCTATCACGGGGTCAGCGTGAACTTCCAGGCGTTTGACCGCAGCGACCGGCCCGCCAACACGATGCCCTTCCTCGAGATCTCCAAGGCCATGGCCCGCGGGATCGGCTACGCCGGCGAGGGTGACGTGCTTACGGCCGCGCTGGTGGGCGCGCTGGCACGCGCCTTTGGCGCGGTGACGTTCACGGAAATATTCTGCGCCGACTGGGCGGGCGACGCCCTGTTCCTGTCCCACATGGGCGAGATCAGCCCGGCCGTGGCCGGAGACCGGCCGCGGATCATCGCCAAGCCGCTCTTCAGCGGCGGCTCGCTGGATCCGGGCGTGTTGACCTGCGCCGTGAAGGCGGGCCCGGCTCTACTCGTCAACCTTGCCCCCGGACCAGACGACACCTTCTCCCTCATCGTTGCCCCAGTGCAAGTCCTGGCCGAGGGCGCGGCGCTCGCGCCGGCCATGCGCGACAACATCCGGGCGTGGGTCCGGCCGCAGGTCGCGGTGGCGCCGTTCCTTGAGGCCTACGGCCGCGCCGGCGGCACACATCACAGTGCGCTGGTCCTGGGTGCCTCCGTTGAGTCCCTCAAGGCCCTGGCGAGCTTTGCCGGCCTCGGGTTTGCCGCCATTGCGGAGTCCGAATATGCGTGATGCGACCGATCTGTCCGGCATCTGGCGTTTCCAGCCCGATGTCTCCGCAGAAGGCGAGCGACTCGCTTACTTCGCCACCGAATGCGACACGCGCTTCTGGCGGGAAGCCCGCGTGCCCGGCCGCCTGGACAACGTCGTCAACGGCATGGAAGCCTACGAAGGGCCGGCGTGGTTCCGGCGGACCTTTCACGTGCCGGCGGAATGGCGCGGCCGGCGGGTCGCCCTGCGTTTCGCGGGCGTCAACTACACCGCCGCGGTCTGGGTCAACGGCCAACTTGTGGGTCGGCATGTGGACGGCTTCCTGCCCTTTGAGTTCCGTATCGACCCGCTGCTGCGCCCGGGCCAGCCTAACGTTCTCGTCGTCCGTGCCGACAATACCCGGCGCGCCGGCGAGGTGCCGGGCCTGCAACGCGGCTGGCGCACTTTTGGCGGCATCCTGCGCGAAGTGACGCTGGTTAGCACACCGCTTATACATATCAACGATATACAGGTAACCAGGGCCGGATCAGATGGGCAGTTTGCATTGGCCATCGATATCGCCAACGCCTCCCCGACCGAGGCGCATATCGCGTGCCGAGTGACGGTCATCGACGGATCTGGGGCGGAATGTGCGGTCATTACGCCGCCAGCGCGCGCCATCGCTGCCGGCGCGGCAACCAGCTTCGAGTCAACCGGCACGATCACATCGCCACAGTTGTGGTCGCCAGATACGCCCGCACTGTACACGGCCAAGGTCGCTTTGCTCGAACAGGACCGCCAGGTCGATCAGTGCCAAAGGCGATTCGGCTTCCGCTCCATCCAGACCCGCGGGACCAAGCTGCTGCTCAACGATCAACCCCTGCGCCTGGTCGGCTGCAACCGACACGAGGACTCGCCGCGAACAGACATGAGCCCGGACCTGGCCACCGTCCGCGCCGACCTGCTGGACATGAAGCGGCTCGGCGCCAACTTCGTGCGCCTGTGCCACTACCCCCACCATCCGGCGGAACTGGATCTGTGCGACGAACTCGGCCTGCTGGCGATGGCCGAGATTCCGCTCTACTGGTGGCAGGGCAACAAGGCTGGCACAGCGGCCTCCGGCCGCACGCTGGCCACCGCCAAACGGCAACTCACCCGCATGATCCAGCGGGACCGCAGCCACCCCTCCATCATCTTCTGGTCGGTCAGCAATGAGACCAGCGAGGAAGAGCCGGAGGTCGCTTCCGGCAACGCGGAGTTGTGCGAGTTGGCCCGCCGGCTCGACCCGAGCCGCCTGGCCGTACACGTCTCCCACCGCTGGCGAAACCACCCCCATTTTGAGACCGACGACGTGCTGTGCCTCAACGCGTATCCCGGCGTCTGGGATACGCGAAATCCGCAGCGTGACCCTGTTCGCTCGGCGGAACTGTGGCGCAAGGACTTGGCCGAATTGCACCGGCTCTATCCCGACCGGCCCATCCTGGTCACGGAGTTCGGCCATCCGGGCTTTGAAGGCGTCTTCGGCACCAGCTATGGTGAAGATGCCCAGGCCCGAGCCTTGGAAGTCGAGTTTGCCGCCCTCGACCTGCCGTACATCAGCGGGGCCGTAATCTGGTGCTATGCCCATCATCCCTGGCCGGAAGGGAAATGGCTAAAGTACGTCACGACCAGCCCATTCGGCATCGTGAGCCGCGAACGCCGTCGGCTGACCTCCTGGCCGGTGGTGCAACGAATGTTCCACAGTTATCGCGGGATGCCCGTGCCCCAGGCGCGGCACGAAGGCGACGGCGGCGTGCCCCCGCGCGACCGACCGGTGCGCATGATCCGCCCGCACCTGGCCGATATCCCGCAGCACCCGCTGCCAGAGGGTTATGCCATCCGCCCCATGCGCCAGACCGACGGCGTGCTCTGGACGGACGTGCAGCGTGACTCCGAGCCTCTCCTCAAGATCGGGGACGACCTGTTCTGGCAGGAATTCGGCACCGATCCCCCGGCCATCGCATGGCGCTGCTTCCTCATCTTTGACCCGCGCCGGCTCGCCGTCGGCACCATCAGCGCGTGGTATTCCCGCGACTTTCGCGGTCAGGACTCCGGCCGCATTCACTGGGTGGCCACCCGCCCGTCGCAACGCGGCAAGGGCCTTGCCCGCGCCGGATTGACCTACGCCATGAACGCCCTGGCCCAGTGGCACGACCGCGCTTGGCTGCAGACCAGCACGACGCGCCTGCCCGCGATCCGCCTCTACCTCGACTTCGGCTTCGTGCCGGACATCCAGGAGAGCGGTGACGACGACGCCTGGCGGCAAGTCGCCGCCGAGACGGACCACCCGGCTCTGACGAACTGGCGGAAATGACGGCCGGAAACTTATGGACGGAAAAGGAGTCGGGACTTGACGAACATAAAGAATGAACTCCAATTGGGTATCGTTGGCGCCTGCGCCCGTGGCGGCGATTTCAAGTCCGGGTGCGCGGCGGCGGGGCTGCGCATCAAGGCAGTCTGCGATATTAACGCCGCCGACCTGGACCGCGCGGCCCGGACGCTGGGGGCCGCGCAGACCTACACCAACTACGAAGAGATGCTCGATAAGAGCGGGGTCAACGCCGTCGTGATCGGCACGCCGATGCAGTTGCACGCGACGCAGGCCGTGATGGCCCTGGAGCGGAACATCCACGTGTTGTGCGAGGTGACGGCCGGGGTGTCCATCGAGGAGTGCCGCGCCCTGGTGCGGGCCTGCAAGGCCTCGCAGGCGATCTACATGATGGCCGAGAACTATGCGTACATGAAGCCCAATATCGTGGTGCGCGAACTGGTGCGGCAAGGGCTCTTCGGCCGGCCGTATTACGCCGAAGGCGAGTATGTGCATGAACTCAAGCGGCTCAACGAAATCACGAAGTGGCGCCGCCAGTGGCAGACCGGCATCGCCGGCGTGACCTACTGCACCCACAGCCTGGGGCCCATCCTGCAATGGATGCCGGGCGACCGGGTCGTCAAGGTCTGCTGCGAAGACACCGACGTGCGGTATCGCGACCCACGCGGCGACGAATACGGCCAGATGAGCCCGGTGATGTTGTGCAAGACGGCCCAAGGGGCGCTGCTCAAGATTCGTGTGGACATGCTGTCCGATCGCCCGCACGCGTGGGCCAATTACGCCCTCCAGGGTACCGACGGCTGCTACGAGTCAGGCCGCGGCGGCCCCGGCGAGAGCGGCAAGATCTGGCTGCGGGCGCTGAGCGAAAAGATGGAATGGATAGATTTCGAGTCGCTGCTGACGGTAGATGAGTTGGCGCGCCGCTACGTGCCGGAGAGCTGGCGCCATCCATCGAAGGAGGCGCTGGCGACAGGGCACGGCGGCGGGGATTATTTTGTGGTTCTGGATTTTGTGAACGCCTGCACCGGCAACCGCCCATGCCCCATCGGCATTCACGAGGCGCTGGACATGACGTTGCCCGGCCTCGTCAGTCAGCAATCGATTCTGCAGGGCGGGGCGTGGCTGCCGGTGCCGGATTCGCGGCAGTGGTGCGACCCGGGGTAAAGCGGTGGGCCCGGCGCTGGTGAACCGGTCCTAAGAGGAGTGTGCCGATGAGCGTTGACCTGGCGGTGCGGCGGAGGATCGAGGACGCGTTGCATTTCCGCGTGCCGGACCGGACGCCGATCTGGGAGATGCTGGAGAACCAGGCGGTTTACGCGCATTTTGCGCCGGGCGTGCCGTTTCCGCGGTGTGCGGCCATCGCCTGCCGCGAACTGGGCATCGACGCCACGTACGGATGTTATCCAGCGGTGACGGATGAGAGCGCCAGCGAGGGGTGTGTCCGGGCGGCGCAGACGGTGTGGGTAACGAAGCCCTATTTTGCCTCGTTGGAGGATTTGCGTTCCTACAACCCGCCGCCGATTCAGGAGCGTGAATACGAGGAGCGGATGCTCCGCGAGCACGCCGAGACGCAGGAGCTTTACGGTTCCCGCACGATGTTCCTGCCGCAAAATGGAGGCTGGGGTTTTCTACCGGCTTACGATGCCCAGACGTTTTCCGTGATCGCGGAGGCATTGGTGGAAGATACGCCCGCGCTGGAGCGGTACTGGGACATCAGCGTAGAGCGCGCGGTCATCACCAACAGCATCACCGCGCGCCATCACCTGTCGCCGGTGATCCAATGCTGCGAGGATGTGGCCTACAAGACCGGGCTGATGGTCAGCCCGAGCCTCCTGCGGGACCACTTCTTCCCGCGCTTTGCGAAAGTGATCGCTCCGCTGAAGGCGGCGGGCATCAAGGCGATCTGGCACAGCGACGGCAACATCATGCCACTGCTCGACGACGCGGTGGCCAGCGGTTTCGACGGCATCAACCCCATAGACCCCTCCGCGGGATCAGACCTGGGGGCGATTCGCCGCCAGTACCCGCGGCTGATCCTGGTGGGCAACGTCGGGGTGGACCACGTGCTGCGCTTTGGCACGCCGGAGGCGGTGCGGCGCGACGTGCGAAGATGCCTGGAAGAGGCGGGCCCGACCGGTCACCTGCTCCAGTGCGGCGACGGTCAAGTGATGCCGGACTGCCCGCTGGAGAATGTTCTAGCGTATTTCGATGAGGCCCACGCACCCCGTCCGGGCGGCGGGGAGTCACTCTGACCGAAGGAAGCGGCGATGATTACCGGCGAATACTGGAAGATGCACGATGACGCGACGATCCAGCAGATCGACCAGGCGGCGGTGCGTCTGCTGACCAAGAGCGGGGCGCGCATCGAACATGACGGACTGCTGGACCTGCTGGAGGCCGCCGGCTGCCGGATCGACCGCGGCGGGCACCGTTGCTATTTCACGGAGAAGCTGATCCGCGAGGCGGTGGCCCGCGTGGGCGGCAAGGAGACCATGGCCCTCAAACAGCCGTCCGGTTGGAATCCGCAGTGGCAACTGCATCACAGTGGCAGCAACCCCCACCTGCTGGAGTGGCCGAGCGGCCAGCGCCGGCTGGCCACGCGGCAGGATGTCGTGGACATGGCCAAGCTGGGCCACGCCATGGACGAGTTTGTCCGCGTGGGCAAGGTCTTCAACACCGCCGAGGTCGATCCGCGGATCGAGCCGCTCTGGTCTACGCTCGCGATTGCCCAGATCACCGACAAGCCGCAGGCCAGCGGAGAGATTTTTTACCCACAGTACATCGAACCGCTGGTGCGGATGGGCGAGGTGCTCAGCGGGAAAAAGGGCGACACGTCGCTCGTCGCCGATTGCGATTTCTTTATCGCCCCGCTCCACCTCGATCCCAAGCAAGCCGCCTGCTTCCTGGAGAAACGCCGTTTCGGAATGCCCAACGGCCCGGGCACCATGCCCATCAGCGGCATGAGCGGGCCGGTCACCATCGCCGGCACCGTGACCATCGCCGTCGCCGAGTTGCTCGCCGGCTGGGTGCTCGGCTATCTGGTCAATCCCGACCTGCCGGTCTTCGGCGTCGTCGCCTCCGGCTCCATGGACCTGCGAACCGCGACCGCCTGCTTCGGCAGCCCCGAGGCCATGTTGCAGGACGTTTCGGTGGCCAACCTCTGCCGCCGCCTCTACGGTATCTACGTCTGGGCGGCCGTCAGTTACACCGACTGCAAGCGCCCGGGGCTCGAGGCGGTGTACCAGAAGATGTTCGGCCTGATGGGGCAGGCCTTCGGGGCCGGCCGCACGCTGCCCGCCGGCGGTCTGCTTTCAGCCGGACAGGATTACAGCCCGGTCCAGCACTTGCTTGAGGCCGATATGGCCAAGTCCACCGAGCGCTTCTGGGGCCACTACGAAGTCAACGATGACACCCTCGCGGTGGAACTGATCGAAACCATGATGCGGAGCGGCTCCACCAACTTCCTCGACACCGATCACACGCTCGATCATTACAAGGCCGAGCAGTGGTACCCGCGCTGGCTGGATCGCACCGCCTGGCAGGGCACGGAGTATGAGACGCAGGCCGAGCAAAAGATGCTGGAACGGATCGATCAGGCGGTGAAGGACGCGATCGCGGGGTATCAGCGGCCGGACTTGGATCAGTCGAAGCTTGCCGAGTTGAAAAAGATATTCCTGGCGGCGGAGAAGGCCTGCCTGGGTGCGAATGTGACGCCGGTATGAGACGCCGGGGCCGGATAGAGGTTCTCTGGTAAAGCGCCAAGCAAATGCCGTTTCTTGGGAAGGCCGAGATTCTTCGGCGGCTGGATCGTCACCCGGCGTGGCGACACCACACTGCCTAGTCGATACGATAGCGCTGCGCCCCACTCGTTCAGGAGTCTGCTCAATGCCCCTTCTCTACAAGCCTGCTTGGGAACAAACCCAGGCCCGGTACCGTGCCTGGGTTTGTTCCCAAGCAGGCTTGTAGAGAAGGGGCATTGAGCAGACTCCTGAACGAGTGGGGCGCAG
>Ga0118677_10010955_pt1 | contig 13722 bp, 12 predicted proteins | sample AliMusrvi5mmetaG_FD_86154 | JGI IMG/M metagenome (GOLD analysis project Ga0118677, IMG submission 86154)
GCCGTCCAATATTCTCCTCGATGCCAAGGGCGAACCGCACTTGGTGGACCTGGGACTGGCGAAAAGCCTGCGCGAAGAGAGCAGTCTGACGTTGTCGGGCGCGGTGATGGGCACGCCGAACTACATGAGTCCGGAGCAGGCCGAGGGGCGGGGCGAGGTGGACTGCCGGACAGACATGTATTCGCTGGGAGCGACGCTTTACCACATGCTGACCGGAAAACCCCCTTTTGCCTGCCTGAATACCGGAGAAATTATCACTCAACAACGGTCCCCGTCTCTTGCGGATCCCCGCTTCCTGCGTCCGGATCTACCGGACGAGTTTGTATGGTTACTCGAAATATTATTGGCCCATGACCCCAAAGATCGATTTGATAACTGGGACTCCCTGATCAAAATCCTCACCTCCCTTGATCATCATAAAACACTGTCTCAACCACAACCCTTGAAAAGCCATTCGGTTTTGATTCATCTCCCCCCCTCAGACATCGCCCAAATACCTATGCGCCCGAGACGCAAACAAGTCCAATCACTTTTCCCCCACCAGTCACAACCCAAGAATAAAGACTATTTTGGCATTATTTTGAGTATCACCATCATTATGAGTGCGGTTCTGATCATCTTCTTCGCCGTCTCAACCCCGAGATTCGGCGTCCACCCAGTCAAAATATCGCACGTGGCGCAAACGCCATCTTCCACGACACCGCAGGCCAATGAACCCGCCGTCTCAACCGCTGACCCCATTTCGAAAAATCCAACGCCCACTCCCGAGCTTTCCAAGTTCATGGCACTCTTGGTTGAGACCAGAAAATTCGCGAGACAAAATCCTCTCCAGTTTGAGGAAATTCTTAATCGTTATGGGAAATTGCTTGCGATGGCTCAAACCGATGCACCTCTCTGGGTCACAGGCCTGCAAGAACAGGTTCAAGCCATTGAACTCGCCATGGCAGCCCCTTTGGATGATGCGGAACAGACTATCCGGGTTCGCTTCAGAGAATTTGAAAACGGTGGACAATATCAGGCAGGAATGGATTGGCTCGAACAGTACCCTGGACCGTTTGTCGAAAAAACAAAACAACTCCGTTTATCACTTTCGGACATCCTTAAGAAACAAAAGGATACCGCAAAGCAAGAAAACTGAATTTTTTCACTCAACCCTTGGGAATATCTCTCATTTCCTGGGCGATTTTCTTATTCTCACCTGAGGCCGGATCCGGAAATTTCTTCAATGCCTTAGCATAATGTTGCCGCGATTCTTCATAAGCTTTAGCGGCTTCCTCAGCGCTTCCGGCTTTAATCCAAAGGTCCCCAATGCGGCGTGCATTCAATCCCAGAATCATGTCTGAAGAGACTTGTATCTGCTCAATCGGATCATAGGTATCCTCATCATCTTTCATAACAACATCCATAAATTTTCGAAAATGGGTAATTGCGCCACGATAATCACCTTTCTTGAGGGCGATATGGGCATTAACTTTGCTGATCATCATGTCCTTTTTCGTCGGATCACCCGGGACTAACCCACGCTCAATAATTTTGAGTGAGCCTTCATAATCCTGACGGAAATAACTGATGTCCAAAAGTATTCCATCCAATTGTCGCAGACACATTTCGGCTTTAGTGTCAGCCCTTAACGTTTCACATAATCGATTCAAGGCATCGAATGATTCCGTAGTCCCTGAAGGGATCAAGCCTGTATAGTTCATTGAAATCAGGTTAACGATAACGTCAACGGGAAGTTTTTTCGTTTGTAGTTTCGTCAGTCGACGAACTAATTCCAATGGGCTCCCGCGTTTCACGGAGGATACCCAGCCCATTGCCGCGGCTTCACGCAAGAGAGGACGAGTGAGATCATCCACCAATCCAAACTCATAAAGTGAATCTGCAGCACTTGTTTCGCCGACCGCAACCTCAGCCGCCCCCACCACTCGTAAATTTCGCGCGGCACCACTATCAGACAACTTGTTCATCTCACCCCGGAAATAGGAGTCAGCCTCTTTCCAATTTCCCTTTGCCAAAAGCAAATCCATTGAAAAACTGACTTTTGCAGTTTGTTTTTCCGGAGATGCGAGCAACATCTTGTCCATTATACTTAAAAGACTCTCAGCACGACCCCATTGTCGATCTTTCACGGCTGCCGAGAAATATACATTCACCAGACCGATTGCCGCTGACTCAGACAGCTTGGGTAGATAGATCCCGATAACCGTGGCGATTTCTCCAGTCCGCCCCAGCGACGACAGAGCCATAAGATGTTTATTGGCGGTTTCTGAGAGCGCCGCATCACCCAGTTTAAGGGTTAAAAGCTTATCGCACCAGTTTATCAGGTTCTGGAACTCTTTTTTTGAAAACAGGGCATTCTCAATAATACCTAAGGATTGAGCAGCCACATCAGGAGATTCCATCGCCACATTCAAAAATCGTTTTTGAGCGGCCTCCAGGCGATCCGCATTCACCTCTATTTGAAGAAGAACCGACAGCAACATCGGTTTAGAGGCTGTGTAATGTCTGCTGTTATAAAATGATTCCACCTTGACGAGAGCCTGGTCGACTCTGCCATCCTGAGCCATTTGCCGTGCATCCGAAGCAATCTGATCTAAATTTAAACCTGCTTTAGGACCGCACGACGTGACCGCTATCGCCATCAAAGTAAGTCCCATTACATTGAGCAAACGTCTATTCATAAACCAACTCCTTTGCCTCTATTGATGACATTAACGTGAACTAAGAGTTGTATATTATAGAAACCCTTTTGCCAGTCAAGCTGGGTGAAATCGGAAAACAGCATTGACGGGCACCCTGCTTTTTTGACAAATTCTCAAGAAATGATTGTAGCTCTAACCAACGCCCATATCCTTGCTTCCCACAGCTTACTGCTGCGGCAAGCCGGAGGCTGTCTGTTACGACTTACCAGCAGCACGCGGTGGATCAGACACATCTAACTGGAATCAATTAGAGTGAAAAAAACCCACCGCAAAAAAGCGGTGGGTTTTTTTGTTGGTATAACTATAATACAACGTTAGAGAAAAGGCGGGAATTAAGATGAGCACAAAGCATGATAAAAATCGGATTATTATTTTTGACACAACCCTTCGGGATGGTGAGCAGGCCCCTGGATGCAGCCTCAACCAACGCGAAAAACTCGAGATCGCCCGTGCTCTCGCTGCATTAAAAGTGGATGTAATCGAGGCTGGATTCCCTATCGCCTCACCGGACGATTTCGAGGCGGTCCACAAAATCGCCGAAAGCATAAAGGGCCCCACCATCGCGGCCCTTGCCCGTACTATTGAAAAAGACATCGAACGCGCTGGTTTGGCCATTGCTCCGGCTGCCAAGAGGCGTATTCACACTTTTAGTTCCGGTAGCGACATTCACCTGGAAAAAATCCTAAAAATGACACGCGCCCAAAATATTGAGCGGTCGGTCAAGGCAGTCAAATTTGCACGCACCTTCACTGATGATGTGGAATACTCCGCCCAGGATACCACCCGATCTGACCGTGAGTACTTGGTAGAGCTCTATACCGCCGTGGCAGAAGCTGGTGCCACCACCTTGAACATCCCGGACACTGTCGGGTATGCCATCCCAGAGGAATATGGCTCTATGATCGGATATGTCGCCGAACGCGTGAAAGCCCGATTTCCCGGTGTTGTCATCTCTGTTCATTGCCATAATGATTTGGGCATGGCGGTAGCCAATTCACTGGCTGCCGTACGGGCCGGGGCCCGCCAGATTGAATGTACCATCAACGGGCTTGGAGAACGCGCGGGCAATACCTCATTGGAGGAAGTCGTCATGGCTATCCGCACACGCCAGGATTATTTCAATCTTCACACCAATGTGGAAACCAAAGAAATCTTTCGAGTTAGCCGCATGGTCAGCCGCATGACAGGGATGACCGTGCAACGCAATAAGGCGATCGTGGGGGCCAACGCCTTTGCCCACGAGTCTGGCGTCCATCAGGATGGTGTCCTGAAGGAACGCACAACGTATGAAATCATGCTCCCCGAAGATATCGGCATTGAAGGATCCGATCTGGTTTTGGGCAAACATTCCGGTCGCCATGCGTTCCGCGACAAACTCACTAAAATGGGTATGAAACTTACGGACATCGAAATCGAGAATGCATACCATCGATTTATCGAACTCGCTGACAAGAAAAAGAACATCTACGACGATGATATCCTCTCCATTGCCCGCGACCAGATGGACGAAATCGAGAACGCGTTTGTCCTGGACTATCTGCATGTCTCTGCAGGAACCGGAATCGTTCCCACCGCCACTCTCCGCCTCAAGTGCGGCAAGGATATTTTTCAGGACGCAGGCTGTGGCGACGGACCGGTAGACGCGGCACTCAAAACCATTGACCGCATCACCAAGGTAAAAGGCAAGCTACTCGACTTTTCTCTTCAGGCCATCTCCGTGGGCAAGGATGCCATGGGGGAGGTTACAGTACGCGTTGCCTTTGGTGACGAAATCGTGAGTGCCAAAGCAGCCAGCACGGACATTGTGGAGGCAGGTACCAAAGCCTATCTGTCGTGTGTCAACCGCCTCCTCTTTAATCGGGATATTCGAGAGAAGACCGAAAAAGGTGTAACGCTATGAAAGCATTAAGCGGCCAAACACAACCGTTTGCCGTGTTAGGCCACCCCATTGGCCACACGTTGTCCCCCATGATGCATAATGCCGCTTTCGAGGCACTAGGGATGGATGCCATATACCTGGCATTCGACGTTGCTCCGGCCTCTCTGTTGACGGTATTACCCGCCATGAAATCCATGGGATTCGGGGGAGTGAACCTCACCGTGCCTTTGAAAGAAGTAGCATTCAAGGGATTGGCCGATCTAGAGGACTCAGCACGACGCCTTGGGGCAGTCAATACGGTTGAGTTTACCCCGCAGGGTTTGCGCGGCCACAATACGGATGGGAAAGGCTTTCTTACGGCAATCAGGGAAGCCTTCAATTACTCAATCAAGGGGCAGACCCTGTTTGTACTGGGCTGCGGGGGAGCCGGTCGTGCCGTCGCCATCACAGCAGCCAGTGAAGGTGCCAGTCACTTGATTCTTGCCGATATTGACGAAAGCCGTTGCAAAAATGTTGCCCGTGACATTGCTTCGCTGGCACCAGCGACTCAAATTGAAATGGCGGGGATAACCCCGGGACAATGGCAACAGAAAACGCATCAAGCCGGCTTGATTATCCAAGCCTCACCAGTGGGCATGAAAGAGGAAGATATCTGTCCTCTTCCCCCATCCGCATTCAAATCAGGGCAACTGGCCTTTGATCTTGTTTATAACCGGCCCGAAACCTGTTTCACCAAGGCAGCAACCACAGGAGGAGCGAGAGCTGTTAACGGACTAGGCATGTTACTTCATCAGGGAGCCGAAGCATTCACCATCTGGACGAAAAAACCAGCCGCCGTTGAGATCATGCGAAACGCCTTGGAAAAGGCCTTATACGGCTAACATCAGAAGTTCTTACGCATTACCACCCAATTACGACCATTGGTCTCAACGAGCGATAGCCCCCAATGATCTCCGATGTAGCGAAACGTGGACGTGGAATAGAATGCAATATGCGTCGGATCTTTAGCATAATACCAGGATGAGAGATTGGTCTCCGGCAAAACCAAACTGGTCATAACCACGAGAAGCCCACCCGGGCGAATTAAGGCGGTCATTTTCGCCCATTCGATCAGGGGATTTCTGAAATGTTCAACAGCTTCGGTTGACACCACGGCATCAAACGGCCCCTGTCCTTCCAATGAGGCCGTCAGTATAACCCCGGGCACCACCTGATTTCCAAACAAGGGATCATAGCCCATCGCGCGAAACCCTTCCTGATTGAGGAGTTGCACGAGTACCGGGGATGGCCCGGAACCAAAATCGAGAATCGTTGGTAAAGATGGAGTTTTCTTATGGAGATAAGTTTTAACGCACTTTACCGCCACCATCAGGAATTGCACATAGCCTTCATCTGACAAACTGTTCTGGTGCAATAAATAGCGATTGTATTCCTGTTCAGGAGACAGATGAAATCCAGGCGGAATAAATCTCAAGTCACAGTTATTACAAGCGCAATACAAACGACTTAAAGCCATTCCATCATGGCAAGCCAAAGTGCCACATAGAGGGCAAGTCTTAGTTTCCACGAGACTCAACCGGTGAGGTAACGCCCAGCATTTCCTGAGGGCCATTTGATTCGTTCCGCCGTTCCCGAAAAGACTTTCCTCTCCGCCCACGACGCCGGGGGCGCCCCGTGCCTTCATCGGAAGAATTCTCATGGTCCCAACGTTCCTGACGCGGTTGCCACGGAAGCGATAATGCCCGTTCCAGTGCCTGATGATTCTCCCCAGTCAGTCGAACCATAAATTCCAGATATGCCACCGCTTCCGGGAAAAAAGCACGGGTGGCTAATGGCGCAGCACGACGACCATTATCAGCGGTCAATCTGGGCTGTGCCGCCAAAATCTCAGCGGTTCTATAACGTACTGTCTTGGGAACCTGGACACGTTCTGTAAGTCCACCAAAATGCTCCAGTGTTACCGAATGCAACGCCAATCCATGATGGTGCCCCTGACTGGCCAATTCACCGGCACGCGACTCGTGCATTCCCCCGAACATCAAGGCGAAAAGAAGTGCAGGCGATACTTCCCGCCCTGATAATCTCCATTCATCCACCTGCTTTAGCGCCTCACTAATGCGCTGGCACTGCGGGGTCCCTTTTCCGGGGCCAAGCCATGAACCAAGGTCCGGGAAAAGCATTTCGTAGAGGCCAAATTCCCTTAGGAGTTCATACGCTCGCTGTGCAGCTTTACAGAAGAAAAGTTTCTGAACCTCTTCATAAAGTCGGGAACGATTCGCCATTGCGAGCGTCGCATAGTGTTCCCGCATAGCCCGGGCTGTTTCTGGCGCAATGGAAAAATCAAGCATAGCGGCAAACCTAACCGCACGAACCATCCGCACCGGATCTTCAACACAGCGAACCCCGGGGTCTCCAATAAATCGAATCACGCGGGCTTTAAGGTCTTCGAGCCCACCAACAAAATCAATCAATGAATAATCCCGAATGTCATAAAACAAGGCGTTTACGGTAAAATCACGTCGCAGGGCATCTTCCTCAGGAGAACCAAAGAGATTGTCGCGGACAATCAGACCATCTTCCCGCCGGATATGATGGGGACTTGCCATAGGCGGCAGGAGATCAGGATTATTGGGATTATCTGATGGATCGGATGAATCTCCCGTCTCCTGCGAATCAGGAGGTTGATTGGCCCGGAAAGTTGCCACCTCAATGATTTTGTCACGTCCAAAAAAAACATGAGCCAATCTGAAGCGACGCCCGATCAAACGGCTGTTGCGGAAAACTTGCCTGACCTGATTGGGTGTGGCATCCGTTACAACATCAAAATCTTTAGGCTGCCTCCCCAGTAACAAGTCGCGAACGCCGCCACCAGCGATATAGGCGATATAGCCGGCATCCTTAAGACCATAGAGCACTTTGAGAGCTTCAGGGCTGATATTCTGGCGACTTAAGTTATGCTCTGAACGTTTGACAGTAACGGGTTCCACACTGATTCCTTATAAAACAAACTACATTGTCTCACTCTCCTGAAAGATATGAAAGGAAATATCATCCAATTCTACGAACAATTTCGTTCACCACCTGATCAATAGTCAATCCTGTGGTGTCAACCACTTGGGCGTCATCTGCCAATTTCAGGGGTGCGGTTTTCCGCCCGGAATCCCTCTGATCCCTATTGGTCAGGGATACCATCACCCGCCCTACATCTGAAGGAGCACCTTCCGGCTTTAGTTCTGCGTGACGCCGTCGTGCCCGTTCCTCAGGACTGGCATCCAAATAGAATTTGGCGGTTGCATTAGGGAAGACAACCGAGCCGATATCACGTCCTTCCATCACGAGATTTCCAAAACGGATCATCTCCTGTAACCACTGCGTCACCTGAGCACGAACCTCCGGAATAGCCGCCACAACACTGACCGACTCGTTCACTTTTTCTGCCCGGATTTCTTCACGCGGCTCGTAGCCATTAATCCGATATCGAATAGCTTCGTTCTCAACAAAGAACTTAACAACCATCCGCTTCATAGCCGCTATGACATCCGCAGCATCGGATATGTTACACCCCAATTCAACCGCCTTCCAGGCAAGTCCCCTATATAACGCCCCGGAATCCACATATTTATAGCCCAACCTGGCGCCAACTTTCCGAGCTACGGTCGATTTCCCGGATGCCGATGGACCGTCAATCGCAATGACTTTATTCGGCATTGCCGCCTACCTTTCTCAGGTCATCCCAAAAGCCGGGATAAGATTTATTTACACAGGCAATATCATTCATACGCACCGGGGAATCGGCATACATGGCCAACACTGACATCGCCATGGGTATCCTATGATCACCATAACTGTCCACCGTCACACCGCCCTTGATTCGGGCAGGCCCATCGATAATCATCCCGTCGGGGGTTTCCTCGACCTTAACGCCCATTCGATTAAGGTTTTCCACTACACTACGAATTCGATCAGACTCCTTTACTCTCAATTCAGCTGCATCCCGAATCACTGTTCGCCCCTGAGCCAAGGCTCCGGCCACAGCTACCAGCGGTAACTCGTCTATTAAATCTGGAATCTCGCTTCCTCCCACTTCAGTCCCATGCAAAAGCCGGCCTTCAACGCGTATAACCCCCAAACACTCACACGAAGTGGTGTCACGCGTTTCGCTGAAAGTGATGGCCGCCCCCATCCGTTGTAGTACCCGAACCAATGCATTTCGCCGCGGGTTCCAGCCGACATTGGGTAACTCAATAACATGGCCCTTTCCACAGGCGGCCGCAGTGATCCAAAAAGCCGCTGACGAAATGTCCCCGGGGACATTCCATGCACGCGCTGACAACCGGGGACCAGCTGCTCCATAACCGCGCAAAGAAATCTGCAGTCCATTCACGCTAATGGGAATGCCCATGGAAGCGAGTAGACGCTCGGTATGGTCGCGGGTCGGACTGACCTCAGTAACTGTCGTGATCCCCTCAGCAAACAAAGCAGCAAACAACACGCAAGATTTCACCTGAGCAGAAGCCACAGGCGGGGCATATTCGATTCCCGTCAACTTTCCCCCAGATATCCGAACAGGAGCACAACCTTTTCCCCCGAGTAATTCGACCGAGGCGCCCATTTTGATCAGCGGTTCGGCGATACGACGCATCGGACGCGACCGTAATGAAGCATCGCCAGTCATTTCAGACGTAAACGACTGCCCAGCTAGCATGCCTGCCAACAACCGTATCCCCGTTCCGGAATTCCCCATATCAAGCACTTCGGCGGGACATTTGAGCCCCCCCCCCACTCCTGTCACCTTTAGAATATCGCCCTGAAACACATACCGAGCACCCAGTTTCGACATGGCATTAAGAATAGTAATGCAATCCTCACTTCTGAGGAATCCACGAACCGTAGTAACTCCGCTTGCAAACGATGCCAACATGGCAATCCGGTGGGAAATGCTCTTATCGCCCGGGACAACTAAAGTCCCAGTCATGCGCTGACAAGGCGAGACGGTTATAGATTGACTCATGATTGTATTCATAATGGGGTATCAATCTAACCATTCTTTAGGGGTAAGATCAAGCCGAACACCGAAACACCGACTATTAAAGAATGGGCTGCTTGACTCCTCTAGGCATTTGCGTAATAATCTTTGTTTATTGTCTTATAATGAGGAAGGGGGGCTCAGTTGAACCGTTCATCTCAAACAATGCGGATTGATATCCCGCCTGATCTGAAAACCGTAAAACGTCTAACCAAAACTCAGAACCGTGTCCAGCCGCAGCCAGATATCCCGCCCCAAGTACTTTCCCATGGAAAAACAAAGTCTTCCCTCGGCGACCCAGATTTTCAGGAGCTTTTTCAAAGTGTTTATGATGGCGCCATCATTTCAACCATGACTGGGAAAATAGTAGATGCCAACGTCCGGGCGACCAGTTTTCTTAAATTCTCCCGCGATGAATTACTCGCCCAAAATTTGACGGATATCATTTCAGGAGCGAGTAACTCCACTTTGACGACCCTTCAAACTTGCATTAAGAAGGATCGGTTCGTCCTGATACAAGCTTACTGTGCGCGAAAGGACAAGGCACTGTTCCCCGTTGAAATTGCCGTAAACCCCCTGACAGTGGGAGGCACAGAGTATTTCTGTTGTTTTATCCGCGACATAACCTGGCGTGAACAGACCGAAGAAATTTTAAAAACCATTCATACGGCTATTCAAAATGCAGCCACGGGCATTGTGATCGCCGATCTTAATGGCCAAATCGACTATGCCAATCAGGCAACCGGGCAACTGTGCGGCGAAAGTAAATCGCTTTCCGAACGGCATATTCAAGATCTATTAACGGATAGTCTCACTTTCCCTGCGATTCTAGGGGCTATCAAAGCAGGTTTAAACTGGTCGGGCGAAGTCTTGATGTCCCGTAAAAACTCAACCCCGATTCATGTGCAGATTGCAGCGGCCCCAAACCGGAATGCAAATGAAGAGCTAACCGGTATGATTCTCTCATTCCTTGACATCAGCGACCGTATCCGGGCGCAGGAAGCAGAGAAACAATCGGAACGTCAAAATGTCATGATGCAAAGCCTCGGCGCTGCATGTCATCACTTGGGGCAACCCGCAACGGTGCTAATGGCCAGTCTCGAACTGATGATGCGTGTCAAGGATACAGACAAAGCCATGGGTGAGGAATTGCTTGCGTCCAGCATTGAAGCCGCAGAATCCCTTCGCAAAATGCTACATAACCTGAACGACATTACAGAATACAAAACGACTTCGTATATTGACGGGCAAGACGAACCCGGCCGCGCAGAATCCCGTATTCTGGATGTTACCACGCATTGATGCCGAAAAAAACACAGCCCCTATTACGGGGCTGTGTGATCAAACTTGCTTCATTGGGTTGTCTTAGTTCGTTAAAACATGCCCTGAGATATCGCAAGTTGCATTCGTTCCAACTGCTTGAAAACTTACCGTACCGCCACCAGGACAGTTGGTAGAGGATGTCGGGTTCTTGATATAGGCCATGATCGCCGTCATATTCGCGGAACCGGTACAATCCGTACCCTGCTGTATCTTATTCGCCAGCGCCCACTGTTCCTTACCAGCTTCAATCATACGCAGATTGTTAATACAGGCATTCATTTGTGACGTTGTTCTTGCCTTCATGAATGAAGGAATTGCAATCGCGGCCAACAAGCCAATGATCGCGACCACAATCATGATCTCCACCAGTGTAAACCCTTGTTTCATCTTCTTCATTTTCTCATCTCCTTCTGTTTGTTGGTTAAATAAACTGTTCCTCTTGGCAAATGTAATAAGCAGTAGTTATGCCAATTCAAAATATTCTTGAGAATTTAATGATTGTTGCCTGTTATCCATTCTTTTTTCAATAAATATTGCATAAAACTGTCACAAAATTCTCAATATTGAGCAAGGATCGCGGATTTGCGTACCAAAAATGAAAAAATCGCATCACAGAAGAATATATAAATCTTAAGGAACTGACTGTTCTTCGGGCAATTTCCTATAGAGAGTCGCCAGACTTATCTTTAATGATTTTGCGGCCTTTTCTTTATCGCCTTTTGAGACAGCAAGTACTTGTTCAAGGTATTCTTTCTCACGTTCGCGTAAGAAAGTTTTAAGCGATTTATTTTTGAAGGCATCAGCAGTGCCATCATGTCCACCTGCCCCGCGCACGACTGACTTGAGTTGATTTAAAATCCTCGGCGGCAAGACATCCAAGGTAATCTTATTATCCTGTGAAAAGGTAATTGCATGCTTCATCGCATTTTCAAGTTCACGTACGTTTCCGGGCCAAGCATACCCTTCCAGCGCGTCCCGCACTTCAGGCATCAATTTGGGAATCTCGCGACCTTCTCCGGTTTCATGACGCAATACATGATAAACTAGAGGAAGAATATCCTCCTGCCGCTCACGCAAGGGCTTTATATCGATAGGAATGACGCTCAGGCGATAATAGAGATCTTCACGGAAAGTGCCCTGTTTGATCATGGTTTCCAAATTAGTGTTCGTGGCCGCAATGACACGGACATCAACTTGAATATTGTCATTTCCACCCACCCGCCTGATTTCTTTTTCCTGAAGGACACGCAATAATTTGCCTTGAATACTAATGGGCATGGAAGGAATCTCGTCAAGAAAAAGCGTGCCACCGTTGGCCGTTTCAAAGAGCCCATCTTTATTGGCAGAAGCTCCCGTGAATGAGCCTTTCATATGCCCGAACATTTCAGACTCGAGAAGAGCTTCCGGGAGCGCGGCGCAATTGACTGCCACAAAGCGCTTGTCTTTCCGGCGACTGTTCATGTGTATCGCCTTGGCCACCAATTCTTTACCAGTGCCACTTTCACCAGTAATTAACACCGTCGTATCTGCGGGAGCAACGCGTTTAATCATCTCGCAGACATTCCGCATGGCGGCACTTTCGGCAACGATATTCTCAAATTTATAACGTCCAACCAATTCTTCCTTTAGTTCAATGTTCTCTGATAAAGCTCTGCTGTACTCCAACGCGCGCTGGATCGTGATTAATAACTCGTCCATCTTGAAAGGCTTGGTTACATAATCGAAGGTTCCCAATTTCATGGCTTCAATGGCCGTTTCAACAGAACCATAGGCCGTCAAAATAATTACGGGCATTGTCGAGCGAACCTGACGGGCTATTTTGAGAAGCTCAAGTCCGTCGATAGGAGTCATACGGATATCAGTGATCATGAGATCAAAGATTTCAGTTTTCAACAGCTCCGGGACCTTACTACTATCCTGAACAGGCGTGAGGGTATAACCTTCCCCTTTAAGGATAGTATTTAAGAGACTCAGCATTCTAGGTTCATCGTCAATTAACAGAATTCTCGGCATTTTTAAGTCCCCTCCGCTAAAATGGCATATCTGGATATGTCCGTCATAATAGAATCAAAAGCCTGAGGAAACAATATGTTTTCTCATTTTTAAGATTACTGACTGCTGAACAAATTCCTCTGCGTATTTCTGCCATCCACGGAAAGTGGCGGGAAATCGAATTGTGTCTCAAACAACTCCACAATTTGATCGCAAACAACCGATTCATCTCCACCTGTAACCTGAATCCTTACGGTCGCTCCCTCTTGAAGACCCAATGACACCAAGGATAGCAAAGAGCGTAAATCCGCCTCACCTGCATCCGAGAAAACACGAATTTGGGAGGGATGCCGACTTGCCTCGGTAACAATTTTTGCTGAAGGACGACAATGAATTCCCTGGCCATTGCGTATTGTGGCGGTTCGCTCTATCATAACTCGTTAATTTTCCAAAGTGCCTAGTATTTCGCGTACTTTCGTGGCCAAGGCGTCCTGCCTATAGGGCTTTACAAGAATGTGGTCAACAGTGGGATCCACGCCATATTTAACAGCGGACTCCCGGTCAAAACCCGTGATATATAAAACCTTGATATCCGGTTTAAAGCTAAGTATGCGCTTGATGAGCACCGCGCCACTTATGCCCGGAAGGACAACGTCTGACACAATTAGATGAATAGTTTTGGAAACATCTGAACAAATATGCAACGCCTCCTCAGGGCTCGCGACAGCCAACACCTGATACCCCAACTGCGTCAGAATTCTTTGTGTAAAACTGCGGACAGGAGCATCATCCTCTACAAC
>Ga0118677_10010956_pt1 | contig 13721 bp, 9 predicted proteins | sample AliMusrvi5mmetaG_FD_86154 | JGI IMG/M metagenome (GOLD analysis project Ga0118677, IMG submission 86154)
GTGATATGCGACAACCTTGGCAGCCACAAAGTCAGCGGTGTGGCCCAGGCCATAGCGGCGCGGGGCGCACGCCTGATTTATCTGCCTGCCTACAGCCCGGATCTCAATCCGATCGAAATGGTGTTCTCCAAGCTCAAGGCCCACATGCGCCAGGCCGCACAGCGAAGTTTCGAAGGCTTGCATAAAGCCGTCGTTGACGCATTGGACAGCTTCTCAGCCGCCCAATGCGCGAACTATTTTCGTCATGCTAATTATGCGACAAATTAAATAGAAAATGCTCTAGTGCGCAGTGCCCAGTGGGAAAGGGGGGAGGTGAGCCTGCGGGACTTGCCGCTCTCATTTCTGACTTCCGACTGGGCACTGGGCACTCCGCACCAGGCACTTCAACCTCCGCAGCACCCCTCGCTCCTTCGCTCCCTTTCGCGCGTCAACCTCACTGCGTCACCTCCCCTCGGGCCATTCCTTCACCGACTTCGACTCGCCGTGCTCATAGACCTGCTCTTTCATGAGCTTGCCCTCTTTCGTCCAGTAGCGGTTGAGGCCGTGACGTTTGCCGTTTTCGAAATGGGTCTCCACGCTCATCTGGCCATTGTCCCACCACTCATGCACCACGCCGTGGAACCGGCCCTCCTTCATCGGGTACTCGGCCTTCGGCTTGCCGTCTTTGAAGGCGTCCCTGGCAATGCCCGAGAAGGGCTTCGGTCCGAAGTAGAATACTTCGTCATTCCACTTGAGTTCCGAGTACTTCGCCTCCTTCTGCTTCATGCAGCCGGGGGTGAAGGCGAGGAAGGAAACAGCGACCGCAGCAAAGGTTTTGGACATGGCGCGAAACATTTCACTGGGAAGGTGGCGCGGACTCGCCTGCCGGGCAAGTGCGATGCGAGTCCCCCTCTTAAACCCGATCGCCGCGATTTGTTGAAGACAGCCTCGATTAATCGCGGCGTTCGGGTTAAATCCCTTCGCCCAGGTGCGGGGCCCCGATGGCGGGCAGGGTGACGCGGAATTCCGTCCAACCAGGGGTTGCCAGATGCAGCACCGCCTCGCCACTGTGGGCGCGGGCAATTTCGCGGCACAGACTGAGCCCCAGGCCGTGGCCGCGGATCTGTTCCCTCGAGGGATCGGTGCGGAAAAATCGGTCAAACACCAGTGCGGCCTGGGGTTGGGCTATCCCCTTGCCCGTGTTGCCGACACTGATGCGGTGCATGGCCCCGTCCGGCTCCAGGATCACTCGCACCAAACCCTGCGGGTCATTGTACTTCACGGCATTCTCGAACAGATTGTAAATAAGGTGGCGCAGCAGCGACGCATCGCCCATGACCCAGCTTTCCGGTGTGAGTTCCACCTCCACGGACAGGTCCTTGTTAATCGCCAGCGCCTCCAGATCTTCCTTCAGTTCCAGCAGCAAGGAGCACAGCTCGATGGGCTTGCTGCTGGGCATGAGCTTGCCAGCGTCCGCGCGTGACAACAGCAGCAGGGCTTCGGTGATGCCGGAGAGGTCGTTGCTGTAATCCAGCAGCCTGGAGAGCATCTCGCGGGACTGCTCGGGCAGGTCCGGCGAATCCATGTCCCTCTCAATCTCCGCCCGTAGGAGGGTCAGCGGAGTGCGCAGCTCGTGCGAGGCATCCGCCGCAAAGCGAGCTGACTGCTGGAATGAGCGCTCCAGGCGGTCGATGGTGTTGTTCAGCACGTGGGTGAGGCGGCCCAGTTCATCGTCCACCGCAGGCACCGGCAGGCGTTCATCGAGCTTCTCGGCGGTGATGTGTTCGACCGCCTGAGTGATGATCTCAAACGGCCGGAACGCACGCCGCATGAACCATTGGGCACCGGTTACCACCACGATCAATGCCACCGGGGTGGCGCTCAAGAACACCAGCATGACGTCATCCACGGTCTCGTCCACGATATAGTGGTTCGCCGCCACGCGCACGACCAGTTCCCCTTTGCGTTCGATCGCCCAGCGCAACTGATTGTCACCAAAGGTGGTTTCCGCGATGGGCGTCGAAGACTCTTTGGGCACCGGCGGGGCATTCTCCGTCTTGGAGCGGTAAATCACTTTTCCCTCCGGTCTTTCCACCTGAACGTAGAACAGCGGTATGAACGCAACCGATTCGTCCAGCTTGTCCGCTTTCGAATTTCGTTCCCAGACCTCCAAAATCGACTGTGCGGTTCGCGTCAGCCCTTCGTCGAAGTGCTCAAAGATCTCATCCGCCAGATGCCAGCTAAGTCCTACGCCAAACCCGGCCACCACCAGCGACGCGAGGCAGCCCGCCATGACGCTGAGCTTTGTGCGCAATGACCGCTGTTTCCATGGCTTGAAATTTAGCATGCACTCATCTTGTAGCCCACGCCACGAACCGTTTGAATGAGGCTGCCAGCCTCCCCAAGCTTCTCGCGCAGGCGTTTGATGTAAACATCCACAATATTGGTGCCGGTGTCAAAATTGTAATGCCAGACCGACTGTGTGAGCTGCTGCCTGGAAAAGGCCTTGCCCGGCGACTGCATCAGGCATTCCAGCAGGGCAAACTCGCGGGCGGTAAGCTCCACCCGGTGCCCGGCCACGCGCACCTCGCGGGCAAGCAGGTTGACTGACACACTGCCAAACTCGCAGACATGAGTTGCGATGCCCTGGTGGCGCCGCGCCATCGCCCGCAGCCGTGCGGCGACTTCGTCCACCGAGAACGGCTTGGTCATGTAATCATCGGCCCCGGCCTCCAGGCCATTGATGCGGTCAGGCACATCACCCCGCGCGGTAAGCATGAGGATCAGCGACCCGACCCCGCGCTTGCGCAACTGCTCCACCACCGTGAAGCCGTCGGCCCCAGGCATCATCACATCGAGCACCAGGGCGTCGAAAAATTCGCGCGAGGCCAGGTCGAGCGCCTCGTCCCCCCGGTTCACCTTCGATACTTCAAACCCGCGTTCGCGCAGTCCTTCGGTAAGAAGGGTGGCGATGCGTTGCTCATCTTCGGCGACCAGGACTTTCATGAGTTCTTCAGACATAGGTATCAGTGCGGGCGGCGATGTCACGGGGCAGAACCCTTCCATTCCTGGCATTCAGCGGGCGGTTCCTGTTCTGGACCTGGGCAAGGGTGGAATCAATGGACTCATACCCTGGCAGCAGCAGAGGGTGCAAATGACAGTCGCTTCATGTTTGGACCACTTTCCCGTTGCACCGAAGAAGTGCCTCTCTCAGGGGCCCTCCAGTGGCTTTCACCGAGACGGCGACGCCGTGCATGGAGCCGATCCCGCCTTACGCGATCAATTCCTTGATCACCTGCCCGCCGAACTGGCTCAACTGCTTGAACCTGCCGGCGTGGTAGAAGGTGAGCTTGCTGTCATCCATGCCCAGCAGGCGCAGCAGGGTCACGTGCACATCGCGCACGTGATGCACGCATTCAACGGCCTCCGCGCCGATGTCGTCAGTGGCGCCGATGGTGTGGCCCGCTTTTACGCCGCCGCCGGCAAACCAGATGGTCATGGCCTTGGCATTGTGGTCGCGGCCATAGGAGGTGCCGCCGCGCACACCGTTGTCGGGGCTGCGGCCGAACTCGCCGCACCAGACCACGAGAGTATCCTCCAGAAGACCGCGCTGTTTGAGATCGGTGAGGAGCGCTGTGATGGGCTTGTCCACGCTGCGGATGAGGTTGCCGTGCGCGCGCTGGATGTAGTCGTGGCTGTCCCAGGTGCCCGCATAAAGCTGCACGAAGCGCACCCCCTGCTCGACCATCTTTCTAGCTAACAGGCATTTGCGGCCAAAGGCATCCGTTGCTTCTTCATCAATGCCGTACATCGCCTTCACCGCCGGGTCTTCGCCGCCCAGGTCAAGAACGCCAGGTACTTGCGTCTGCATGCGCGCGGCGAGCTCATAGTTGTTGATGCGCGCCGCCAGTTCCTCATGCCATGGATGCTGAGCTTTATGGGCGGAGTTGAGTTTCGACAGCAGGTCCAGGCTGGCGCGCTGATGCTCGCGCGTGGTGCCTGGCGGCGGTTGCAAATCCAGAATCGGCGATCCCTTCGGACGCAGCGCCGTTCCCTGAAATGAGGCGGGCAGGTAGCCGTTGCCCCAGTTGGCGGAGCCGCCCTGCGGATAGCTGACTTCCGGCAGCACCACGAAGCCGGGCAGATCCTGGTTCATGGTGCCCAGCCCGTAAGTCACCCAGGCACCCACCGCAGGGTCGCCGCCGAAGCGGTTGCCGCAATTCATCTGGTACATCGCGGTGGGATGGTTCACGCTGTCCACCTGAGCACCGCGATAGAAGCACAGATCATCGGCCACGCTGGCGAGGTGCTGCCACGGTTCGCTCATCCAGGCACCGCTCTGCCCGCACTGCCGGAATTCGAACGGACTGCGTACATAGTACCGCTTGCCGCTCTCCATGGCGGACTTCATCTTTCCTTCCCGCACGAACTCCTTCAGGTGCAGCTTCGCCAGCTCCGGCTTGGGATCAAAGGTGTCGATGTGCGAGGGGCCGCCCTCCATCATGAGGAAGATGCAGCGCTTCGCCCGGGACTTCATATGGCCCGGCTTCGGATCGAGCGGACCTGCCTTCGCCGCCGCCTCGTCAGCAAGTAGCGAAGTGAGGGCAATGCCGCCCAGGCCCGCGCCGAGTCCATAGACGAACTCGCGCCTGGTCTGGGAGATGAGGGGCTCAATAGACATAGCTGAATTCGTTGGTGTTGAACAGCACCAGGCACACGTCCGCCAGGGCACGGGTGCGGGCATCGACATCGCCGGGCTGCAAATCAGGAACGAAATCCTGGCTGGCATGCAACGGCTCGTTAAATCTAAACTTCGCTCCCGTGTTTTCCTCCACGGCTTCGCGTGTGACGCTGGATGGCGGCTTCATTTTGGCGAAGGTACGCAGCTGCTCCTGTGCGGTCATGACATCCCAGTGCGTTCGCATCGCGGCGGATTCCGTGTCACTGGGCCTGCGGCCCAGCGCCAGGGTGAACACGCTCTCAATCTGAGATTTTGGATCCAATCGATTCTGGTTGAGCACACGGTGGGCAAGCGCCAGCGCCCGGTCGTGGCTGGACTGTCCGTTGAACAGGCTGAACACCTGCGGCGTCACCGTCGAGGCGTCGCGCCGCTCGCACGAGAAGTCCGGCGCGGGCTCATTAAAAACCTCCATGAAGGGGTCGCGCAGCCCGCGAATCTTCAGCACGTAAACACTGCGGCGATGCCGGTCTTCAGGCTTCGGGGCGGGCTCCCATGCCGAAGCGAAGGTGCCCATGACCTGCCGTGGCTGCATCGCCGCCTCAAGATTGATTTCCGGCCGCGCCGGAATGCCGCCGAGTGCGGGGTTCAATTCGCCGGAGACCGCGAGCATGCTGTCGCGCAGTTCCTCGGCAGACAGGCGGCGGGGTTTGAAGACGGCGTAGAGGGATTCCAGGTCGTCGCGAGGGGGAAGAGGAGTGGGGGAAAGGGAAGAGTGCGGAGTGCTTAGTGCGGAGTGCTGAGTGGGAGGTGCTTCCGACTTAGCACTGGGCACTGCGTACTGGGCACTTCCGACTTCCGACTTAGCACTTAACACTTTATACTCCGCACTCCTCAGGTAAGCCTCGGAATTCATGATCACCCGATGCATCGCCTTCAGCGACCATCCACTTTGCATGAACGTGCCAGCCAGCCAATCCAGTAGTTCCGGGTGCGTGGGCTTCTTGCCGGTGCTGCCGAAATTGTTGGGGTTGCCGGCGATGGGCTGGCCGAAGTGCCAGAGCCAGACACGGTTCATCATCACCCGCGCCGTCAGCGGGTTGTCCTTCGATGTGATCCATTGCGCCAGCGCGCGCCGGCGTCCGGTGATCTCCGCCGGAATATGAGTGCTGAGCGGAGAGAAGGCGGAAGCCACGCCAAGTGCGGCAGGCTGGACTGGCCGCGCGGGACTGAAGGGGTCGCCACCGGCGAGGATAGAGACTTGTTCGAGATCGCCGGTGGTCATTCGGTCGGCAGGCATCCGCAGGGGCGCGGTCACGGATTTCACCTGTGGCGTGCGGCCGCTGTACACGCTGAAAGCGATGGGCTCGTAGCGGTCCAGCTCCCATTGCAGGCGCTCCAGACCCTTGCGCGCGATTCGGTCCATGCCGAAGTCTTCGGTGGTGAATCCGAGCTGCTTGGGCGGGTACTGGTCTTCAGGTACGCCCTTTGCGGCGAGGAGTGTGCGGGCGGCTTCAAAGACGCTGTCGGTTCGGCGTTGTCTTCCCTTCTTCACCGCGGGTTGGCGCGCCTGTGCGATGGCTTGGTCCCATGCGCTGCGGCCGGTCTTCTTGCCGGCAAACCAGGCGTCGGCGGCCTTGATGAGCTTCTCGTCGATGCGCTGAAGCGTGGCGGTGAAGTCGGCGCGGCGCAGTTCCACGTAGCGCTTCTCCGAAAATCCCTGGGTGTTCTCCACCGGCAGGAATGGGGCTTGCCGCTCGACCAGTTGTGTGGTCGCGAAGCAGGCCTGCATCGAGTAGTAATCGTGCGTGGGAATGGGGTCGAATTTGTGATCGTGACAGCGCGCGCATTGCAGGGAGTGGGCGAGGAAAACTTCGCCCACGCTGTTGGTCACATCGTCAAGGAAGCGCTGACGGGCGATTTTGGGGACTTCCATGGCGGTGAGCTCCCAGGGTCCCATGCGCAGGAAGCCGCAGGCGATGAGCAGTTCAGGGTTGGGTGACGGCTGCTGCTCCGCGAGTTCATCGCCGGCCACTTGCTCGGTGATGAACTGATCGTAGGGTTTGTCGCTGTTAAACGATCGGATGACATAGTCGCGGTAGCGCCAGGTGTTGCCACGCTCATAGTCATTGGAGAAGCCGCTGCTGTCGGCATAGCGCACCACGTCCAGCCAGTGGCGGCCCCAGTGCTCGCCGTAGTGCGGGCTTTCGAGCAGGCGGTCGATGAGATGGCGGATTGCGGATTGCGGATTGCGGATTGATTCGGTCAGGAATTGAGAGACTTCTTCGGGGGTGGGAGGCAGGCCGGTGAGGTCATAGGTGATGCGGCGGATGAGGGTGAGGGGGGCGGCACGCGCGGCGGGCTGCAGCCCAGCGGGCAGATGCATGGCAACCAAGGCATCGACCGGCTGCTCTCCAATCCGCAATCCCAAATCCGCAATCCGCAATGCTTTGACCGGCTGATAGGCCCAGAGATTCTCCGGCTTGTAACGGCGGTTCGCCCAGTCTTCGCTCAGCGCGCCGCTGGTCTTGACCTGGATGCCTTCGGCAGCCGTCCCTTTGTCCCCGGCTTTCAAAATCTCGGCGAGGCGTTTGTCATCGGGCCACGGTGCACCGGCACTGATCCATTGCTTGATGTAATCTACTTGTTCGGCGGTGAGCTTGTCGTTCTGCTTGGGCGGCATGGGTTTCCACTCATCGTCATGCGCGCGAGTTACGGCGATGAACAAGGGGCTGTCATCGGGCCTGCCGGGAATGACCGCAGTCGTGCCGCTCTCTCCGCCCTTGATCAGGGACTCGCGATTGCGCATGTCGTAGCCGCTCTTGAGCTTCGCCGGTTCGTCGCCATGGCAGGCGAGGCACTTCGCCTTGAAAAGAGGCTGGATCTGCCGGACGAACAACGTGTCACCGTCAGGCACCGCCATAAGCATCGAGGCGCTGGCAAAAAAGAGGCTGCCGATGAGTGTCTTGGTCATGAGGTTACTCAGGCTTGCCTGCTTCATAAATCGCGTTGATTTCGCCGCCTGAAAGCGCGGCATGATAGATGGCGAACTCGTCGATTGCACCGTTCAAATTGCGGATGGGAAACTTGTGACCATTGGTAGGCAGGCCCCAGTTGCCGATTTCGCAGTCGCCAAACACGATGGGACGGGCGGCCACATGGAAAGTGCTGACTTCGCGGCTGACCTCGTTGCCATCCACATACTGCACTGCCTCGCCGCTGAGGTTGTCATAGGTCACTGCGAGATGGTGCCAGCGCCCGGTGTTTGAACGCGTGAAGACCACCGGACTGAAGTAAATCTGGTTGTGCCGGGTGCCCGCGGCGTCCGGATACATGATGGAGAACATGAGGCGCCCGTCCTCGTATACCTGCCAGTGGGGTTCGCCCGGGTCGTAGCCATCGGTGAGCATGAGGGCGTTGTAGCGGCGGTCCAGGCCGTCGATTTTCACCCAGCACCAAAGGGTGAGCGCCTGATGGCTGCCGTCGATGCGCAGGCGCACCCGGTCGCCCGGTCGCTTGAATTCGACTGCGTCCTTGTCCGGCCAGCGCCCCTGCGTCCATGCCGCGCCTACCGCGCCGCCGTTCTTCGTCTTGTCCTCCGGCACCTTGGCATTGCGAACCAGGCGGTCCCACTTTTGGCCCTGCAAATGGAGGAAGGGATAGTAGGCGATCAGGCGCGGGTCTCGCCGCATCTGCATCGACCATGCGTTCCAGGTGCTGTCGCGCTGCTTCTCGCGCGCCACACTCAGTTGGTCGAGCTGCTCGATGCCGACAAAATCTTGGCTGCGCAGGCTGGTGATCCGCGTCAGTGATACACCGTCGTTGAGCACGCCCTGACCGGCCTTCAGATTGATCTGGGCGCCCGTTTCCGGATGCGCTTCCACTTCGCCTTCAAACACCTGTACTTCGCTCTGGCCGCCTGGCTTCACGCTCAATCCGAATTCGGTGCCGAGATCGACCAGCTTCATCCCTGGCGCGTGGAGTTTGAACCCGTGCGCGGGCGGCGGCACTCTGACACGCGCCTTGCCGCTGCGACACACGGCTTCCCACGAAGACAGGATTTCCAGTTCGGCGTCGCCCTCCAGCAGCAGCGTTGCGCCACTGAAGAACTCAATCTGCGCCAGGCCCTGGCTTAGATGCAGCGTGCCGGCGTTGAGGGTGTCACCCAGCCGCGCCGGGGACGTACCGCTGGTCCATCGCGCATCCACGGTGCGCGTGAGAATGGCGCAGCCCAGGTTGGTTTCCTCGGGAGTTTGCCCGGACATCTTCGGAGTTTGCCTGCCCCCCATGAAGAAGGCGGCGACGCAAAGCAAGGCCGCCGCACCCGCCGCGAGCGCCATGATCGCGCGAGAGTGGCGCCGCATGCTCACCGGCTGCGGCGTCCATGCCGATGACGCTGGCTGGCTGGAGCGATCTCTCAAGGCGACGTCGATCCGCGCATGCCTGCGAAAGCGCTGGCGGGCGCTGGCGCTCTGGCGGAGTTCAGCATCCAGTGCGTTGGCCTCGCTGTCTGAGAGCGTGCCCTGGCTCCAGTGCAGAATCAATTCATCGAGACGCTCCGTGTTCATGTGTCGAGCTCCTTCAATTGCTGTTCAATGCAGGCCAGCAGGGCGGCTCGCAGCCGCTGAATGGTTTTGTACAAAGCCTGTACGCTTTGATGGGTCTGCGCGGCGATGTCGTTGAACCTGACGCCTGGCTGGTAGGAAGCCTGCAGCAGCTCGCGCCGGGCGGGCGGCAGCTTTTCCAGGCAATGCTCCAGGGCGTTGCGTTCGCGGTCCGCCGTTTCGTTGTCGTGAATGCCCTCTTCCGCAATGAGGTCGATCACCTCATCTGACAGTACCAGCCGGCTGCGTGCCTGGCTGCGGCGGTGGTTCAGGGCTTCGAACCGGGCGATGGTCAGCAGCCAGTTTAGAAAGCAGGTGCCGGGCTCAAACTGCTCATGTTTGCGCCACGCCACCAGACTGGTGTTTTGCATCACATCATCGACCTCGTCCCAGCTGTTCAGCAGGGAACGAAGGAACGCCCGCACCCGCGGCTCATGCTGGAGCAGGTGCCGGACAAAGTCCTCGTAGGGGTCGGGGTTGGCGGGGGACATGGCGGAGTGAGATCTCCGCATAACGGCCGGCGCCTTCGCGATTGGACAAAAAATCCTGAATCAATGTGCCGCCGGCTTGCCTTTGACCTTGCCTTTGGGCCGCTCAGGCTCGGGATCGGTGAAGGGCGGCTTCTCGAATGTCTCGCCTTCGCCCGTCACACGCGGGTCACCGGCCTCTGTGAGGATGGTCATGAGTTGCTTACCCAGGCGCGCCTTGATGTCGGCATACTCAGGATCGGCAGCCACGTTGTGGACTTGGTCCGGATCCTTCTTCACGTCGTAAAGCTCGAATTCCGGGCGCTTGGCGAAGGCATAGTCATAGTAGGAGCGCCATTGCGGATCATTGCGATGCTCGACCAGCCATGCCTTGATTTCGCCCGCGTCCATGTCCGGGAAGGCGCAGAAGGTGTTGTGCGCGAGCTCTTCATGACTGGGAGCGCTCGTCTCAGTCACCTGATTGGGCGCGCCCATGGGCCAGCGCTCTGGCTTGAAGTTGCGGATGAACAGGAAGTCCTGGGTGCGCAGTGCCCGCTGGGGGTAGGGCAGATTGCCTTCGCGCGCTGCGGCCACGTGGCGCTCCCGACCGCTGATGACCCAGGTGCGCGAGGGATCGATCTGGCCCGACTTGTCGGACTTGACCAGGGGCATCAGGCTGCGGCTGTTGAGCCCTTTGGGCAGCGGCACGCCGCCCACTTCAAGAAACGTGGGGCACAAGTCAGGCAGGGAGACCAGGTCATCCACCACCCGTCCGCCTTTGGCTCCGGGATACCAGATCGCCAGCGACACGCCGATGCCGAAATCATAGAGGTTGCACTTCGCGCCGGGGAAGCCGCCCGCCCCGTGGTCACCGCTGATCACGATCATGGTGTTCTCCAGTTCGCCGATCGCTTCGAGTTTTTTGAGAATGATGCCCACGGCCTCGTCCCAGGCTTGGGATTCGCCGAGCATGTCGGCAAAGTCCTCGCGCACTTCCGGCACGTCCGGCAGGCACTTGGGCAGGCGGCCCTGCAGCGAGTTTGGATCGATGTTCCAGAGCGCCTTGCCTGAGCCTTTTTCCCACAGCCGGTGCGTGTTGGTGGCACCGAACCAGTAGCAGAACGGCTTGCCCTTTTCCTTCGACCACGAGTCGAGGAAGGCATCGAAGTTGACCCTTACATCATTGAACAGGTTGTCCTTCGCCTCCTTGACCGGCATGCCGCTTTTGACCAGCTTGGTCACGTTCTCAGAGAAGTCGCTGAAACGGTTGCCGGTCTTGTCATAAGCATATTCGCGGGCGCCGTAGGGCGCATCGGCCGGCGTGCCGGGCCCCCAGACCTTCCAGGTTTTGCCGATGTGATAGCCCGCATCACGCAGCAGCAGCGGCCAGGCCGGGATGCTGCTGTCCCATTGCGCGCCTTGCAAAATGGCACCACGCCCGGTGTTGAAGAAGTAGCGCCCGCTGCACAGGGAGCTGCGGCAGGGCGTGCAGGAAGGCGCGTTGACGAAGGCGTTGCGGAACAGGATGCCGTTCTTGGCGATGCGGTCCACGTTCGGTGTCTTGATGACGTCGTTTGCCGTCTGTCTGCCATCCAAAGCCGCGTACGCGCTGGCATAGCGGCCCCAGTCATCGGCAAAGAAGAAGAGAATATTGGGCCTCTTGCCGGCGGCGTGTGAAGACGTCGAGAGAAGGATGGCCGCTAAACAGAGCAGGGTTTTCATGCGGGAACGGAGGGTGAAGTGCTAAGTGTTAAGTCGGAAGTCGGAGGCCAGTATGGGCCGTTCCTCATTGGTCATTGGTCATTCCATACCCAGCGCCTTGACCAGGAATGCTAAGGCATCGGCGGTTTCTTCGATGGTTTTGTTCAAGGCCGTGCCCGCGCCATGACCGGCGCTGGTTTCGATGCGGATGAGCACGGGCGGGCCGTCCTTGGCCTGGCACTCCTGGAGCGTGGCGGCGAACTTGAAACTGTGCGCGGGCACCACGCGATCATCGTGATCGGAGGTGGCGATCATGGTGGCTGGGTAGCGCGTGCCGGGCTTCAGATTGTGCAGCGGCGAGTAGGCGCGCAAGGCGGCGAATTCCTTCGGATTCTCGCTGCTGCCGTAATCGCTCTTCCACGCCCAGCCGATGGTGAACTGATGAAAACGCAGCATGTCCATCACGCCCACGGCGGGCAGCACCGCGCCAAACAGCTCGGGCCGCTGGGTCATGCACGCACCCACGAGCAGCCCACCGTTGCTGCCGCCTTGGATCGCCAGTTTCGCGGGTTTGGTATGGCCCGCCTTGATCAGCCATTCGGCGCAGCCGATGAAGTCATCGAAGACGTTCTGCTTGTGAGTCTTGGTGCCCGCCTTGTGCCAGTCCGCTCCGTATTCGCCACCACCCCTGAGACAGGCCACGCAGTAGATGCCGCCGCGCTCCAGCCACACCGCTCGGCCCACGGAGAATCCCGGGGTCATGCTGATGTTGAAGCCGCCATAGCCATAGAGCAGGCAGGGGTTGGTGCCGTCCAGTTTCAAACCCCGCCGCTGGGTGATGAACATAGGCACTTTGGTGCCGTCCTTGCTGGTGACAAATTCCTGGTGCGTCTCATACGGCGAAGCATCGAAATCCAGCTTGGGCATGCGATAGACCGTGCTGGTGCCGCTGGCGATGTCGTAACGGTAGATCACGCCCGGGGCGGTGAAGCTGGAGTAGGCATAGAACGTCTCCTTGTCATCCTGCCGCCCGCCGAATCCGCCCGCCGTGCCTATTCCAGGCAGCTTGATCTCATGGAGGAATTTGCCTGCCAGGTCATGCGCCTCGACCAGTGAACGCGCATCATGGAGGTACTCACAGAGGAACTGGCCGCCCACCAGCGACACTCCTTCGAGCTTGTCCTTGGACTGCGCAATCAGCGTGTGCCATTGGTCGCGGGCGGGCTTGGTCGTGTCGATGGCGATCACACGGTAGCGCGGCGCGTCCAGATCCGTGTGGAAGTAGAACACCGGCCCGTCGTTATCGATGAAGCCATACTCCGCGTCGAAGTCATTGAGCAGTTCCACCACCGCGGAATCGGGCTTGGTCAGGTCCTTGTAGTACACACGGTTCCTTGGATCGGTGCCTTGCGAGATGGAGATGATCAAGTAATGACCGTCGTCGGTGACGTGGGCGGCATAGCCCCATTCCGGTCGGTCGGGGCGTGCATACACCACCGGGTCCTGCTCCTGCGGAGTGCCCAGCTTGTGGAAATACACCCGCTTGTTTTCGTTCTTCTGGGTCAGCGCCGCGCCGTCCTTCGGCTTGGGGTAGCGGCCATAGTAGAAGCCGCTGCCATCCTTGGCCCACGAGGCACCGCTGAACTTGATCCAGTGCAGCTCGTCCGCCAGGTCCTTGCCTGTATCGACATCGCGTACCCGAAACTCCACCCAGTCGCTGCCCGCCCTGGAAAGGCCGTATGCCAGATGCCTGCCGTCTTCGCTGGGCGCGGTCATCGACAGGGAGACCGTGCCGTCCGTGGAAAGCAGGTTGGGATTCAGCAGTTCGCGGGGCTCGGCGCCGAGCGATTCGGCCATGTACAGCACGCTCTGGTTTTGCAGGCCCGAGTTGCGGCTGAAGAAGTAACGTTCGCCATGTTTCGAAGGGATGCCGAAGCGCTGATAGTTCCACAGCTTTTGCAGCCGCTGCTTGAACTCGTTGCGCTGCGGAATGGCTTCCAGATACCCAAACGTCACCTTGTTCTGCGCTGCCACCCAGGCCTTGGTTTCCGGGGCGTTGTCATCCTCCAGCCAGCGATACGGATCGGCGATCTTGGTGCCATGATAATCATCAACCACCTCGCCTTTGCGTGTGGCAGGATAGGTAATCTGAGCGGGCAAGGGCGAATTCATGAGCATAAGCAAAAGAAATGAGCGGGCAGTGCGCATGGCTGTTGATGCTAGCAAGCTGCGGGCGCTTGCCAAATTGGGTTTGTCGGTTTGTCGGTTTGTCGGTTGGGGAGGTTGGGGAGG
>Ga0118677_10010958_pt1 | contig 13720 bp, 10 predicted proteins | sample AliMusrvi5mmetaG_FD_86154 | JGI IMG/M metagenome (GOLD analysis project Ga0118677, IMG submission 86154)
TCAACCCGCGGCTGGGATTCACCACCACCGGCAGCGAATTGACCGTCACCAATGGGCCGCGCGTCGCTTCCTCGCCGGAAATTTGCCAGGGTAGCGCAAAGAAATCCGGCAGTGGGCACTCCAGTGACGGTTGCTCCTGCCCGTCCCAGTAGATGCGTAAAATCAGCTCGCGCCGCATACTCCCGCCGAACCACATGCTCTGCAGCGCGCCGGGACCATCTATCTCCGCCAGGGTGTAGGTCTCCCCGGGCGCAATGCCGACGCAGGGACGGCATTTCCATCCCCGCCCAAGCTCGCGGGCCGCGCCGTGCGGATCGGCGTCGGCCATGGCCCCGCACCCTTTCTCCCCGGTGGGATTTTCCGCGGAAATAGAGCGCGACTGCGCCGTCGAAATGCGTGCCAGGTTGCCCAGGCCGAGACCGAGACCGGTAAATGACATGATGTGTCCTCCGAATTGGTTAGAAACCACAGATTACTCTGATTACACAGATTAGTTCTGCGTATAATAACACCAGGGAATCACACCGTCAAAACTGCCGTGAGCGCTCCCTCACCCCCAACCCCCTCTACCTTTGGAGGCTGTCTCATAATGTATATCCTGGCAGATTTTTCTTTGTTGAACCGCAAAGACGCAAAGTCTCAAAGACTATTTTAATCCTTCGGGAAAGAACTTCCCCCCGATAGAATTGTTGAGATTCAGGCTAACTTGGATATGTGCGTGTCGTGTCGTTCAATACCCCGTGAGCAACCTTTTATCATTCTCTTTGCGCCTTCGCGCCTTTGCGGTTCAGAATCGTTTTTGAGACAGCCTCCTTTGGGAGAGGGGGTCGGGGGGTGAGGGAACGCAAAAGTCTTTGTGGTTTAAAAAACAAAACCCACCATGCAGTTTCATCATGCCGCGTCAATGGTATGATTATCCCGGCAATAAATGTTGCTGAGAATCTAAAGGAGAAAATAATGGCAATAAGAGATGCTTTACTCCATGAATTTGATCATGAGATGGCTAATACCCGGAAGACGCTGGAGCGCGTGCCGGAAGATAAATTCGCCTGGCAACCGCATGCGAAGTCAATGACGCTGGGCGTGTTGGCCGCGCATGTTGCCGGCCTTCCGCGGTTTGGAGCGATGACACTGGCGACGGATGTCTTTGATCTGGCAGCAGCGGGTGATTTCGGCAAGCCGGTGCCAGCAGAATCCCGCGCGGCATTGCTGGTATCGTTCGACAATAATGCCGCGGCAGCACGCGCCGCCATTGCCGCGGCGAGTGATGAGGAGTTGTTGAAAACCTGGACCATGCGCAACGGTGAGCAGGTATTCTTCACGCTCCCGCGCATTGCCGTGCTGCGCAGCTTCGTTATGAATCACCTGATTCACCACCGCGCCCAACTCGGTGTCTACCTGCGCTTGAACGACGTGCCGGTGCCGGCACTGTATGGGCCATCAGCGGATGAAGGCATGTGAAGTTGAAAAATGGAGACTGGTCCAATACCTGTGACTTAAGGAATAATTAGCTTGCCATTCGCGTGTTTACCTAACCCCTCAACCCCCTTCCCTGAAAAGGAAGGGGGAGTTGGCAAGTTGGTTTTTTACATTCAGCTTTCGTATATCCACTTGTTTCTCCCCCTTCCTTACCAGGGAAGGGGGCCGGGGGGTTAGGTGAATGCGTAAGGGCACTGGGTGTCAGGTAAATGTGCGAGGGGCTTAAGTCACAGGTATTGCCTCTGACCGGTATTTACCAGTTTTGTTATCCGACTGCTGGAATCTGGTATCCTGGTGGAAAGTGGAAAACGGGTGCTTTGCACATCCAATATCGTATAATGGGGTCCGAAGGTAATAACGGACAATAGGCGTTCTCCTCCTGTCCGTTATTACCGACTGACCCCTGTATGCTCTCTTAAGTCTGTCCCCGGCGGTTCCGTCTGTCGCCATAATTCCCCCCGGTCTATTGCCCAATGTTCTCTCGCCGTACTACCTCTGGTATTTTACTCAAATCTCGGTCAAACGAGAGTAATTGTCCGCCACATCGTTCGATCGCCGCTGCACAGGCGCAGGCATCACCGAAGTGTGCAAGACCATCAGCATATAGATGGAGCGCACGAAGGTATCGCTCTTTGTCTGGAACGATGATTTGTTCATGCTGTATCAAAGGAAGGACCACGGCAGCAATATCAGCCGGGGATTGTTTATAGACTCGTTGCATCACGAAAATGATTTCGGCCAGGATAACGGGATCAAGTTCAACCGTAATACTACCGTTGTCAATTGCCGCGAAAATGTCTTTTGCTTTAGCGAAAAGCTCATCATTATCGCGTAAGAGATAGCGAAGAACGACGTTCGCATCAATGGCGAGATTCTCAAGGGAGGTCTTCACCCATCACCTCCCGAGCAACAGCTTCCTCCATCTCTATTCGAATAGACTCATGATCTGATACCCTATCATCAACGGCATGATGAAAAATGCCGGCTAGTTCGCTGATCCGTTTCAGTGGACGCAGAACTATTTCACCATCACGAAAATCAATCTCTACACGGGTTCCAGGCTGAATGTGCGCTTTCTTACGAATGACGGCGGGTAACGTTAATTGCCCCGTCTCAGAAATAGTAGTAGTAGTCATACATTTTCACCTCATAAGGTCATTATACCAGATATTACGACGGAGCTGGCCCTTCTGGATGTCCCCGGCGGTCCCCCATTTCTTCTATCGGTAGTTCACTTTGCCCCAGCCGCGAGCAGTAGCTTGATGATTGCCTGGTTTTTGTTCGCTTTAGCCATAGCCAGCGGGGTCACTCCATCCTGATCTTTGGCGTTCACGCGCGCGCCGGCGGCGAGGAAGATGTTTACGAGCTGGACATTGTTAACTTCACAGGCCATCATCAGGGGCGATGTCGCGTTGCCATCCTGTTTGGCGTTTACCTGCGCTCCATTGGCGAGCAGGTATTTGACCACCGGGATATTGCCTTGTGAGCAGGCAGATGTGAGCGCGGGGCAGGCGGCATCCGGGTCCTGGTTCATTTTTGCGCCGTGGGAAAGCAATAACTTCACGGCGGCTAGGCTGTTTTCGGCCGCGCAGGCTGCCGACCCCAGCACATTGGAATTGTCAATGCGCGCATTTGCATCTGCGCCATTTTTTAACAGCGCCTCCATCGTATTGATATTGCCCATGCCAGCAGCCGTGATCAGCGGTGTGGCGCCGTCCTGATCCTTCACCTCAATAGGCAGACCATGCGCCACCCAATACGCGATGATCTCCGAGTTCTCCGCGTAGTGCAACACGGTTCTTCCCTGGTGATCACGGTGCTGGACATCTGCGCCTTTCGTCAGCATCATGTCCGCCAGGGTGATATCGTTCACCGTGAACTGCGGGGTATGCCCCTGGCTATCCTCGGCATGCACGTCTGCGCCGGCATTGAGCAGCGCGATAGTGATATCCCGCGAATATCTGCGGTTTAGCGGGCGGACTCCGGCATCGTTGGCGGCATTCACATTGCTGCCGTGTTGGAGCAGATAGGCGATCATCTCCTCTACGGTGCAGTTCGCCGCAAACATGATGTTGGTTGTGAGGTTACCAATCCGGTGAAGCTGATGCCCGGACCCGGTAATCGCCCCGACGAAGCAACCCAACGGATTGAGCGCCACGTGTAGTGCGGTATTGCCGTCAGCATCGCGGTCCTCCGTCGAGATCCCATTGGCCAGCAGCACGTCGACCATATCTTTATAGCGGAAGCGCGCGGCGAATTGCAGTGGCAGGCTACCGTAATCCTGCTCATGCGCATAGCGTAGCGCCGGGTGCGCCTTCAGCAGTTGCGCAACGACGTCAGCCTGATGCTGCCCGATGGCATTGAAAAGGGCACGGGCATCAGCATCGGCGACCGGCTGCAAGCGCAAGGCCAGTTCCTCCGGAGTGAGCATTTTCGGCACCAGGTAGTAGGTTTGGGGCGTTCCACCGGTTTGTCCATCAGGCAGAGCGATGGTCAGCGTGAGCATGCCGTTCTTGTCCGGTGTGGAGCAAAAGCTCATCTTGCATGCCTCGCAGAGCGCCGGGCAGAGCGGCACATATACCCAATCATCCAGCTTGACGGGCGCAGCCGATAAAGTCAATGGCTGTCCATCGCGGGTGGCGGCGGTGCTTCCGAGTTGAAACACATATTTTCCACGGCCAAACACAGTAATAGTGAGGGTCTGCCGCGCTGTATCCAATACGCCGTTGCCGCCCTCGAAGGGATTACTATTCAAACAACACACCGGCAGATAGGTCATCGTGCCCACCTGATACACACCTTCGCTCCAAGCCGCAGCGCATGCGAGCAGCACGAACAGACCATACAACAGACCTGCCCATTTCCGTAGTGAACTCTTCATCACATCCTACATCATATATTGGAAATAGTAACCCTTTCGCCTTGATGGAAAAGAAGTCCTTTCCGTTTGACTGTGAATAATCGGTCCCTAACTTTCGTGTCTTTACCCCATGTCATGCCTTTCGTGGTTCAAAACAGGCGTTCTCACTCGTTTTGACGATTCTTCATTGTAATGATATAATACAAATTGTTTTTTGTAGCCAAGGTGGGCTTTGCCCACAACCGAACGTGTTTCGTAAAATCAAATCGAACAGGTTCAGGTTTTTACTCACGTGCTTTGTTCTTGCGAGTACCATATCCCTTCGGAACTGCGAGGGCGTCATGTGACAACTTGAAATCTTCGTTTTTTATCGCAGTTTCAAAGGGATAAGGTACTAACCCGGATTATTCATGAAACGTAAGGACTGCCGGGCTAGCTGGGCATTATTCGAAAAAGTTATGAATAATGCAGGCTAAAAGGTGAGCAGTGATGGCATTCGATCGTATTACAATAAATCATGATCGCTTGAATGGGCAACCGTGTATCCGTAACTTGCGTATCACTGTGCGTCGGGTACTGGAAGCGCTTGTGCTCTATCCAATACGCGATGAATTCCATCGCGAATATCCAGAGCTTGATGACGAAGATATCCGCCAGGCGTTGGGGTATGCTGCGGCGAATTTGGACGATCAAATTATTGAGCTTACAGCCGCATGATCAAAGTGTTACTCGACCAGGGTTTGCCACGATCCACGGTGCAGTATCTGCGTGAGTTGAATATCGATGCTGTCCATGTGGGAGAGATCGACGCAACAACGGCTGAGACGAGACGATTCTCGAAATTGGCCGGCGTGAGAGTCGTATTGTCATTACGCTGGATGCCGATTTCCACGCCATCCTTGCAGTCAATATCATGCAGTTTCCATCTGTGATAAGAATACGCATGCAAGCTTTACGCGGAAAAGAACTTGCCGATCTCATCCACAGAGTCCTTGACATAACTAAAGATGATCTACAAAAAGGCGCCGCCGTTACGGTGAGACCTCATCAGATAAGAGTCCATCGATCACCACTTTAAGCCTCAGTGAAAAGATATAGCCATGTATGCGGACATGCTGTTTGGAACCACAGATTACTCAGATTGAACCCAGTAACAAAAATCTGCGCAATCTATGGTTCCATGAAAAACTCGTAAGAAAGACCCCCTCAAATGTGTATAATGAAGGAGACACCTAATGCCCTTATCACTACGACTCACTATCTTGCTAACCGCAATAACCTGTGCCATCACTGCCGGCCTCGCTGCTCCCCCCACCTGGCCCCAATGGCAAGGCCCAAACCGCGATGCCATTTCAGCGGAGACAGGTTTGCTGAGGCAATGGCCGCAAGGAGGGCCGGCGTTATTGTGGACGGCAACCGGGTGCGGGAAAGGATATTGCAGCCTGGCAGTGACTGAACGGATGATCTATACCGCCGGGTCGCTGGAGAAGCAGAGCTACGTGCTGGCTTTCGATTTGTCCGGCAAATTGAAGTGGAAGACGGCGAACGGGGGACAGTGGAAGGCGGAGGAGCGAATGCCCTGGGCACTGAGTTTTGATGGGGCACGCTCGACGCCGACGGTGGACGGGGAGACGGTCTACCATCTGAGCGATCTGGGAACGCTCTCTGCCTTCGATGCGCAGACGGGCAAAGTCAGATGGTCTCTTGACCTGCCGACACAATTTGACGCTGTGGTACCCGGATATGGCTACGCCGAGTCCGTGTTAATCGATGGGAATCACCTGATTTGCACGCCGGGAGGCAAAAAGGGCTTTATGGTGGCGCTGGACAAACGGACGGGCGCCGTGCTCTGGACGAATACGGAAGTCACCGACCGGGCGGCCTATGCCTCGCCGATCCTCTTCACCGACCAGGGGATTCGTCAGCTCGTGACACTGACGGAAGCGGCCATCATTGGCGTAGCGGCGGAGACCGGCAAGCTGCTGTGGCGCTACCCTTTCACCAATATGCGGAAGAATAACATCCCGACGCCAATCTACCAACAGGGATACGTCTTCGCCTCCACCGGTTACGGCGGCGGCAGCGTGCTGTTGAAGCTGAAAGTGGATGCGGGCAAGGTTTCCGTCAGCAAAGTCTGGGCCAACACTCTACTGGACAATATCCACGGCGGCGTCATCCTCCGGGATGGCTACCTGTATGGCGCAGCCAACGACAAACCTGCCTGGGTCTGCCTCAATTTCCTGACCGGTGAAGAAGTCTATCGCGAAAAGGGCGTCGGGCAAGGCTCATTACTCTACGCCGACGGCATGCTATATTGCCTGGGAGAACGCGGAACAATGGCGTTGGTCCCGTGTATGCCAAAAAACTACCTCCCGGTGAGCCAGTTCGATGTGCCCCAAGGTGGGTCTGGCCTTTTCTGGGCGCATCCGGTGGTGTGTGGTGGCCGGCTGTATATCCGGCATGCTGATAAGCTCTACGCATATGCTATCAGCCGGGAACAATAGTACCTTATCAGGCTAACTATTGAAATAACCTTTCCGCACAGTTGATCGGTCTATTGGTTCCGGCTATGCCGGGTTAGGGCCTACTTGTACCCCGATTCGTGCTCGTAATCGTGCTCGAAACGATGAGCCGACATGCGATTTTGTCGAGCACGAAACTGAAACAATAACTGACAGTCACTCGTTCGGAGTTCCGCCTTCAGGCGGTTTGCGCCAATTACCGACTAAAGGCGGAATTCTGAACGTCATTCTTCAATTAAGGGACACTCGTGATAGTGTTTTCTCTTTGTCCCGTAGTGACAGTCGATAATAGCCCGCCAATTCATTGACGGGTCCGAGGTAAAAAACGAGGCGTCAAGTCACGAATAGACAGCGAGCGTGGATGCAAATCCAGCGTTGTAACCATCCAGTAACCTGCCGAATTAAGGGGAGGGCGAGTGTCCTCACGAGCCGCGTGCGTAGTAACTGTTTCGGTGATTGATGTCCGATTGGTGCGGAGAATACATTTCTCATGCCAGGATGTTCGGATAATCATTCACGGCTACCTCGAGCGCGGCTCGTGGGGACACTCGCCCTCCCATCCGCACTGCCAGCATAATACAAAACTGGCACCGTTTTGCGTGTTGCTTACAAGTCTCTATTTATCGTACGAAAGTAAGTGGGTGTGCGAACGGCACTCCGACGAGCCTTACAAACCTGGGATGTTCTCTTACCCAGAAGCAACCTTCACTCCCAAGCTAAATGCTAAATAAATACCTTCTTACCCCATTTACCCTGATGACTGCTCACTGCTCACTGCTCACTGATGTTAACGGCCCAATCCTGGTATTAAACGGCGCCGCGGGAAGGCCGGCTTTGTTCCACAGCCGGTAGCGCGGGACATCGACGTAGTCGTAGCGCAGGAAGCGCGGCGCGGCGAGTTGCGGGGCAGTCACCACGACATCATCGCCATCGATCTTGGCGTCAGCCCAAACCCATTTCTGGTCTGCTCCCGCGAGTGCGAAGCCTTCGAGAGCACCACCCTGGACCACCAGTCCGCCGCCGAGGTGATCATAGCGTACCCGCACAGATTGGCCTTCGAGCGTGGCTGATTTGAGCACCGGGCCGGAGTATTCGACATCTTTCCCGTAAATACGCGCTTGCGCGATCAGTGCAAGCCGTTTGCCGACATCCTGTTTGTTCAACGGATGGATGGTGTTGGGATCGCCCAGGTCGGTAATCACGGCTGTATCAGCGTGGGGAACCGCGTGGCCAACGTCCCACTGCACTGCGCGAATGTCGGCGGCGCCGGTCCCCGCGGGATTCAGGGTGGGGCCGCCGCCCAGCACAGGCAACTGCACGATGAGGAACCAGGCGTCGGGAGAAGCGAAGCGCGCGCGCCAGTCGGCAATCATCGCGGCCAACAGCCGGCGATGTACGGTGTTGCCGCCGGGACACGGTGTCTCACCCTGATACCAGAGGGCGCCTTTGATGGCCATGGGCGCGAGCGGCGCGATCATGCCGTTGTAGAGCACGGTGGGCAGTTGGAAATCATTATCCAGCCGGTGCGGGAACGAGGGCAGCTTGCCCGCGGGGGTTGATGCCCGCAGCAACCGTTCGCCGTCGAGAGGAATAGCAGTCTCGGGTTTGGCGCCGGGAAGAGTGAGCCGGGAAGCCGCGGATGGGCCCTGATAGCTTCGGCCCGGTTGCGCCAATACGCGCACGGCGATCACATTACGTCCCGCTTTCACCAGCGTGCCGGGAATTTTTGAGGTGCGGTTGACCCACCCCTGATCAAAGGCGCCGACATTGGCGCCGTTGAACCAGGTGGCACTGGGTTCCCAGATGCCGGTGCAGAAGAGGCTCAGGTCTTTGCCAGCCCAATCCGCCGGGATAGTCACCTCTTTACGGAACCAGACAATGCCGTTAAATGCCGGCACAACGGCCTTCCCGCCATCAGCGGGCAGTATGATCCGCTGCCAGGTCGTGGTATCGCTCTCGGATTTAAACCAACCGTCATGCGTGCCAGGGTCATTCTCATCCCACCAATGATCGACGACCTTATTGAAGTAGTCCTCGCCGATGTAATTTTCGCGGACGAGGGTTTTCAGCGTCTCCACCGCTTCCAGACCCGGTTTCAGCGCCGGTTCTTCCAGCAACACGTTCGGGGCGCACCAGGCGGTGAGCGTCGAGCCGCCTACCGCGGCGCGGATCAGACCAATGGAGACATCCACCGTCTCCTGCAAGTCGCGGGCGAAGTAGTAGCCCACGGCGGAGAACTTCCCCACCGTCGCCGGGGAGCACACCTCCCATTGCGCGGCGACGATGTCCTGCGGCGTGGTGTGCATCACCAGCGGGAGGCCAGGCCGCATCCCGGCCCAGGGCACGCTGAATAACCGTATCCGAGGATGAGAAGCAGCAGCGATTTCCGCCTTCGCATTCAACGCCCCGGACACTGACAGCTGCATGTTCGATTGCCCGGAACAAATCCAGACATCGCCCAGCAGCACGTCATGCACCTCGGCTGTCTGCGGACAGGTGACGGTCATGGTATATGGGCCGCCCGCAGGCAGCGGTTCCAATTTGACCTGCCATTTGCCCCGGGCATCCGCCGTCCCGGTGGCCGTTAGTTTATCCAGGGTTACCTTGACGGCCGTACCGGGCTGCGTCCAACCCCAGATAGTGATGGGCATCTCGCGCTGTAACACCATGTGGTCGGTAAATAGCGGATGCAGGAAGGGTCGGTCCGCGCCCGCTCCCTGCGCGAGCAGCGGAGTGCAACAGAGCAGGATGGCCGCCAGCAGCCATAGGAAGCGCGAAGTTTTCAGAAATATGTGCATAATCGTTTCTCCAATATAGAATCATCAACAGGGACAGTGACAACCTGAGGCGGGTGCCAACGATGCAATGGATTACAGCAAACCAGCTATTCGCCCGAAGAACTTATATTCGTCAGCGAAAACGTTAGCCTCTTAATCTCTCTGCTTAATCTCCATGCTTAATCTCTCTTAATCTCTTCACTTGCCGCAGCGAGTTAAATCGCACGTTGGAGCAGAGAATAAAGAGAGATTAAGCATGGAGATTAAGCAGAGAGATTAAGATGACGGCTAGTAACAGAATATTGATAGCCCGGCTTACAGCGTCCCCGCCGTCAACGCGCTGCGCCAGCGGTTATCATAGGGACCGAATTCCTTGCCGGTGATCGCCTCCAGCGCGTCGCCTGCCGCCAGGCGCAGCGTGTTGTTCTTCAATGTCCGCACCGAACGCTCGATGGTCTCTACCAGTGCCGGAATGGCGGTGCGATCTCTGCTACGGCCGAGTGCCCGGCACACCTCGATGAGAAGATTAACTTGATCGTCTTTCAGCAAAGCAACGAGCCGTGCCGTGGCCGACGGATCATGCTGTGCGCCCAGTGCGCGAATGGCGGCTAAACGAATCTTCAAATTTTCATGCGCGGAGAGCGCCAGCACAGCCGGTAGCGCCGTCGCATCGACATACTGGCTCAAGGCATCCAGCGCCTTTTCGGTGAGCCAAACATCCTTGCTGTCTGCCATTGCCAGCAAGCTTTTCGTCGCCGCCGGGCCAATTCGGGCCAATGCATTACCGGCAAAGGCGTCCAGACCGGCCTTGCGATCCTGCAGCAATGACGCCAGTGCCGGCACGGCGTCCGCCTGCCCGGAGGCGCCGAGGAGTTCGACTATCTGCTTTTTCACCACCCAATCTTGTTCGAGAAGGAGGCGTTCTAAGACTACGGCGACTTGTTCGTGGGTGGGGTGTGTGATGGTACTGAGGGCGGTATAGCGTACCACCGGGTCGGCATCAGTCAGTTGCTGTGCCAGTGTGTCGTGCAATTTCACCGTCGCACCACGCTTGAGGTAACTGGTTTCGCGATACACATTGGCCACCTGACGGTTCTCCGGATCGCTGAACCAACCGCGAAACAGTTGGATATCACCGTGCAGCGCCCCCTGGCGTAGGCTGTTCCAGTTGCCGAAGAAGTCACCATCCGCGACGGTGATGGTGCTGCCGGCTTTAGGATATATCGCCTTGATGCTGTCTTTGGTACGGGTGGTGCCGGCGCGTAATTCGCCGTAGGGCATGCAAACGCTCCAATAGCCCATGCGGCCAAATTCCGGAAAGATCAACACATCGGGATGCAGCGCACAAAGCCTGGCGAGATCGGCGGCGGGCAGCACGGACGCATTCCCCTGCCACATGCCGCGCTCCCATTTCACATTGGTATCCATATAGAAAATCGTGCAACCCCAGCGGCGCTTGCAATAGGCAATTTTCTCCGCCATCTCGGCCACGTGGTCGTCCACCTGCAGGTGTTTCCAACCGCCTTGCCCATTCGGGATCACGCGGGATGGGCGGATGCATACCCCGACCTTTAAGCCGGCGTCGATGAATTTCTTGAAAAATGCATCGGCACAGGCATCCATTTCCGGTGCGCATTGCGGCAGCACCCGCGGGTCACCAATATAGGTGATGGCGTGCGGCATCTCATCGCCTTCCACGTCCCACAGGATCATCCCTTGCGCGCCAACGCCGCTCATCTCTTTGATGCATTGGTCTGCGTACTGCATGAGCCGCGCGCGAAACGCCGCGCGGCCCGCCTCGGTGGTGATGTCAACCTTCGAGTCACCGAACCATCCACGGGGATTGGTCGCCCATTTAGTGGCCGACAGGCACAGAAAAATAGCGCCGATGGGACGGCGATCCTCCCAGGTTAACGTATAGGGATACCTCCGGGCGAATTGCTCGTTAAGATCGCGCGTCAGCGCCAGGGTGTCGGCATTGCCAGGAGCAAACCGCAATGAAAATCGATATTGTGTTTCCTTCCCCGGTTGCAGCATCAATGGCATTTCAATCGTCAAGGCATTCGTGGTACTGTTGCCGTAGTTGCCGTCAAATCCGAAGGTGACGGGGCGTTCGATTTCATCCACACAGGCCAGCACTTTACTATCTCCCCAGTTGGCTTCGACCACGCCCGGTTCGCCTTCGTTGGAGGTAGTGACGGCATACCCCCACTTCCAGCTGGTTCCGAGGGAGCGTTTGGGGAACTGAAAAATGAATGGCTTATAGCGCATGCGCGTAAAAGGTTTCTGGCCGGTGTTGCGCAGCGTTACCTTCAGCTTCACCGTGTCCCCATCCTGCGTGATATTCGTCAGCAACACGGCCCCGTCAAACGTGTGAATGATGGTGTCGCCATCGAGCGTGCGACGGGCATCCGCATTGCCTTGCAATGTGGTAGATTTGCCGTCGGTTTCCGCCACGGTAATGGAGAGACTGGCGGGCGCCGTGGCCAGTAATTCCTGACCATGATAGCCAATAGACACCACCCCGGTACCATCACGGCGCATTGTTAATCCGGGCTGTTGACTAAAAGCAACAGTGACCGTCAATACCATCAATAACGCCACGAATACCCGCACCACTATCATCCTGATCATTATCCCTCCCGCTTCGCACGCCATTCAGACGATGCGAAAACAATACTTCCCTTATTATTCGGTCGCTAGGGCATATTTCCTTGTTACAAGACGTATCCCGCATTCACCATGACCAATCGTCTATATATTCGTGCTCGTGCTCGTAACAGGTTGCAGAGACTTCCTTCATTCGATCCAGTTGTCCTGGAGGACGCCCCCATCCCCTACCCTTCCCCCGTTACGACAAGGGAAGGGAGTGGCTGGCGTGCCTAGCAGAGCTGATATTGTATTGCGATGCTCTCCCTCCCCTGTCGCAACGGGGGAGGGTTGGGGTAGGGGCCGTATTACCAATCAGCAAGGGAGAGAACAATCCTGAATCCTGAATCCTGAATCTAAAAACGATACTCCTATCCTTCCTCGTTGCCCAATTTGCCCTCTATCTTATCTTCTGCTACACTACCTCGGCGGTAACAGATTATGCAATTCGAAGTATGGCAGTGGTTGGTTGGAGGCCTGGCGGCGTTATTGATCGGGATGTCGAAGACCGGGATGCCGGGAGTGGGGATTCTGACGGTGACGCTGCTTGCCCAGGCATTCGGGGGGTGGTATTCCGTCGGCTTGATGCTGCCGATGCTCCTCATCGGCGACCTGTTCGCCATCGCCTGGTATCGACGCCACGCGCACTGGGGGGTGCTGGTGCGGCTGCTGCCATGGGTGGTGGTCGGCCTGGTTATCGGCGCGGTGGTGCTGCGTTACCTGGGACAAAATGCGCAAACGAAGGCGCTGATGAATCCCCTGATCGGGACGCTGGTGCTGCTGATGCTCGGGTTGCATCTCGTGCAGGGGAAACTCGGCGAGCGCTTTGCTCCGCATTCGAAGTTGGGTACCGCGGGCACTGGCGTAGCGGCCGGCATCGCCACCACCATCTCTAACGCCGCCGGGCCTATCATGACGATCTTCCTCACCGCCCAGCAATTTCCCAAGGAACAATTCATGGGTACCATCGCCTGGTATTTTTTCATTATCAATGCCAGCAAGGTGCCGATTTATTGTTTGCAGTCACTGTTCACCCGCGATTCGCTGCTGCTGGATCTTCTCCTCGCGCCCGCCATCATCCTCGGCGCTTTTATCGGCCGCTGGATGCTCCCTCGCATCCCGGAAAAAGTATTCAGCACCCTCATCCTTGTGCTGGCCGCCGTAGGCGCTTTGTTTCTCTTCTATGCAAAAAAATAAGAGACGTTCGCTACGAAATCCGACATCTGAAAGCTCACAATTGGTATTATTTAGAGACGGGAGTATCGTTGTTAGATGACGGGTTGGGATTGCGGATCTTCTTCCTGCTCTCTCCTCCTGCTCCTACTCAAGAAACCTACTAGTTTTGGAGTAGAATTCGAAGCAGGAAGAAGGAGCAGGAATTATAACTCCCTCCCCTGTCGCAACGGGGGAGGGTTGGGGTAGGGGCCGTTTTT
>Ga0118677_10010959_pt1 | contig 13719 bp, 9 predicted proteins | sample AliMusrvi5mmetaG_FD_86154 | JGI IMG/M metagenome (GOLD analysis project Ga0118677, IMG submission 86154)
TGACGGATTATTTTCGGAAAGTCAATGGCGTAAATTAAGGAACCGCCGTGTACCGAACGGTACGCACGGTGGTGTGGAAGGACGAAACGGGAATTAATCCCGTTTCTCCTATCCGATTTTAAGGATAAAAAAAGCCATACCAACTTTCGTTGAAATGGCTTCTTCTTTTTTTTTATATACTCCAATTACTTTTTAAGTATCGGAAATTAGGTAATGTTGCATTTGCAAAAGCTGAAAAGAAAGCTTTCCAAACCAATTCCCAATCAAACATTATGTACCAATACACTATAAAACATGATACGGACATGATATAGGGAAGATACGAGGAAGGTACGGGGAAAATACCTCCAGGTCTTGCCCTATCATTATGTCCGATAGGTAATGGGGAATTAATTATTTTGTATTACCTATTTTTCAGGAATCCTTATGAAGTGGTTAAATATTCCGGAAACCAAAATATTTTTGCACCAATGACATTAACTCATCTTTTTGGATGGGTTTAGAGATATAGTCGTTACAACCTGCCTCTATTGCCATTTCCCTGTAGCCTGGTAACCCAAAAGCCGTTTGTGCTATGATAACCACTTTCTTGTTGAATTGCCTTATTTGCCTCGTGGCCTCTAAGCCATCCATAACCGGCATTTTAATATCCATAAACACAAGATCAACGTCAGGGTTGGCACGGCAAACATCAACGGCTTCACCACCTGTTGCCGCTTCCAGAACTTCGTTACTAAAATTTCTTGCTAAAATCCGAATCAGCTTTTCCGAATTTTCGTTGTCTTCGGCTATTAGTATTTTCAATCCCGTATCTTCTGATTCAATTTGATCCAGATTTTCGCCTGAGGAAATTGCAGGATCACCAGAGATGAATTGTATTGTATCTATATTGAATGGAATAGTGAAATAAAATACGGAACCTTTGTTGGGTTCGCTTTCAACCCATAATTCACCTCCATGTTTTTCAACAAATTCTTTGCATAACAATAGTCCTAAACCCGTACTATTTTCGCCTTCGGTTCCGGGACGGCTACTGTTTACGTTTATGCGAAAAAGATTTGAAACCATCTCAGAATTCATACCTATACCCGTATCTTTCACGCCAATTACAGCCGATTTATTTTCGGCAATTCCTGAAAATATACTTACCACGCCTCCTCTTTGGGTAAACTTTACAGCATTTGATAACAGGTTGCGGATAACCGTATGAAGCATGTTGATGTCGGCATAAACAGAATGCTCTTTCGAAATATCCGCTTCAATATGGATATCCTTCTTATTAGCTGATTCAACTACCAGTTTCAAGCATTCGGATACTGCTTCCTTTAAACTTACCATTTGTGGATTAAATGCGGTACCGCCACGTTGCATCTGAGACCATTCGAGGAGGTTTTCGAGTAAATTGTAGATATTACGTGCCGAATGACTCAGATCAACAATCATTTCTTTCATTTCGTCGGGCTCGAACGCCTGCCTTTCGTCTGCCATCATTTCGGATAATCCCATAAAACCACCTAACGGACCGCGAAGATCGTGAGCAATGATTGAGAAAAATTTATCCTTGGTGGCATTTAATTCCTTGAGTTCTTTGCTTTGTGCCTGTAATTCCTTACTCTGCAGATAAAGTTTCAGATGCGTGTTTACCCTCGCTTTTACTTCTTCCGCCTTAAATGGTTTGGTTATAAAATCGACTCCACCCGAACTTAATGCTTTCACAATATCCTTCGTATCGTTTAATGCACTGATAAAAATCACCGGAACATCACTTAATTTAGGATTCTCCTTTAATCTGCAGCATACTTCAAATCCATCCATGTCTGGCATCATAATATCCAGAAGAATAAGATCAGGTTTTTCTTTTGAAGCCACCTGCAAAGCCAACATCCCATTAGGAACCGGCCTTACTTTATATCCTGCATTTTTAAGTATTGCACCCAATATTGTAAGATTTGCAGGTACATCGTCAACTATTAGAATATCGGGAATATGTTGAGCTAATTCATCCTCGCTTTTCATCAATATTTTCCTTTTGATTTAAAATTTGATTTAAATATTCATAGTCGTAATTCATAGCAAGATTCAGAAGTTGCAACGTAAGATCTGAATGATCATGACTCATACTGTTTATTAGTTCTACCAGCAGATCTAAATCTGCAACTTCGAGGGCTTCACGCATTTTTATGACAAGGCTTTCGGGCAATTTTGCTATTGCTTTACCCATCGCCTCTTTGTCATTCAGATAATTTACAGATGGCAACGGCTTTTCATCCTCGCAGATGTATTTAACGCCAAGGATTTTCCCGATTGTATTAAACAATTCGTTCTCCCTGAAAGGTTTCCGGATAAATCCATCCAATCCCAGTGAGTCAATTCTTTTCAGCTCGTCCTCAAAAGTACTTGCAGTCAAAGCTACAATGGGAGTTGTCTTCCCTTTTTCCATTGATTTTATTAATCGTATAGCTTCATAACCATCCATAACAGGCATACGCATATCCATCAAAATAAGATCGGGATTCCATGCGCTAAATTTAACGATTGCATCCTCACCATTTACAGCTTCTTTGGTTTTAAATCCTACCATTTCGAGCAACCTTACCGCTACTTTCAGATTTTCTTCTTTATCGTCAACAACTAACACACGGTAATCTTTTTCCCCTTGTTCAATTCCGATGACCACCTTAGGGATATTCGATTCATAAACCTGAGAACTCCCTTCCTCTATTTTCACTTTAAAAGTAAATATCGATCCTCTGCCAACTTCGCTCGAAACTATGATGTCGCCACCCATTAAAAGGGAGAATTCGCGGCTTAATGCAAGACCCAAGCCTGTACCACTCCCTTTACTGATCCCTGAACTTGTTTGCTGGAAGTGGATAAAGAGTTTAGCTATTTCGTCTTCCGAAATACCAAGACCCGAATCCTGAATTTCAACGATCAGCAGGTATGTTTTATTATTAATTCTATCAACCCTTGTACGCACGGCAACTCCACCTTCGTCGGTGAATTTTAGAGCATTTCCGATTAAATTGATATAAATCTGGCGCAATTTACTTTCATCAACAAATACATAACGAGGAAGGTCATTGGATTTTTCACAAATGAATTGTAAATTTTTAGATTTAGCCTTTTCTTTGAATATCATAAAAATATCATCCAGCAGCGCATGCAGATCAATATTTGAGGGGTTTAATACAATCTGGCCCGCCTCGACTTTCGACAATTCGAGGATGTCGTTGATAAGAGAAAGAAGATGTTCACCCGCCCGAATAATAGAGATGTTATATTCTTTCTGCGATTCGGTTAATTGCTTGTCGCGGTTAAGAAGCTGCGAAAATCCGATGATGGCATTTAGTGGTGTTCTGATTTCATGCGACATATTGGCCAGAAACATACTCTTGAACTTGTTCGCCATTTCTGCCTCTTGCTTAGCCTTTATCAGGTCAGATTCTGCCTTCTTTTGTGCTGTGATATCGCGTAGGATACCTATAGCGTGCCATTCATTATTGAGTTGCAGCGCAGAAAGAGATAGCTGAATAGCAATCTCATTTCCCCCTTTTTGCCTGGCTTCCAGATCGAGTGTCTTACCAACTGCACCCCCTTGTCCCGTTTGCAGGAATGTAGGAAATGCATCGTGGTGCGCATTGTAATATCGATTAGGAACAATGAAGTTGTGCAGGTTCTGACCGATGGCTTCTTCGCTGGTATAACCAAATATCCGCTCTGCGGCGGGATTCCAAAAGGATATCTTTCCCTTAGGATCCATCATCAAAATGGCATCCTGAGCCGAGGTGGTAATAGAACGCATGCGTATTTCACTCTCGAACAGCGCCCTCTCAGCCTTTTTCCTTTCGGTAATATCGGAAGTGACGCCAATCAGCGCAATGGGCTCACCTGCATCGTTGCGAATTACGGATGTAGAAATATAAACAGGAAATTCACTCCCATCTTTTCGCTGATTCATCAGCTCGCCCTGCCAACCTCCTTTTAGTGTTGCAGGAAGAATCTTTTCCGTAACTTCGGGTGAATTTTTTGGGGAACGAACGATACTGATCGAATTTCCTACTAATTCATTTTCATCATACCCATAGGTTTTTAAAAATGCACTGTTGACAAATACAATTTCATCCTTCATATCGGTAATGCTCACGCTTTCGCTAATACTTCGTACGGCGTGTGCAAGCAATGAAATAGTTTTCTCCGCACTCTTCAGATCAATGCTATCTTTATCTTTTATAGCCTTTAAATAGTTATTCTCCAGTTGTAATTCGGACAACTTCTTTATTAGCTCTTCCTTCGATATATTTTGATAGTCCAAACTATTCATAAATCATTTTTTATCATACTTTTTGCCGGCAATACTTCCTATTTTCAATTAAAATGACTCAAATGGTGCAGGAATAGACCAGGTGTTAGCCAAAACAATACTAAAATATAAGTTTCGTGCATACATTGTTCCCCATAATGATGCTATTAAACACGCGTCAAAATTAATGCTTAATTGTACAAAAATCAACCACAAATCATGAATTTTTACGATAGTTTAATGATATATTTTACATTGTGGGGAATGAGAAAAAATAAATGGTGTATTAATAACGTCGGATAGTTACAATCATTCAACGATGAATACGTTCAATTTCTGAAAGAACATGGTATCGATTGCAATGATGAATTCCTTTAGACATGATATTGATATTGCCCTTACAGGGCGCAGTTTGTTGGTGCGGTTAAATCCCAAGGCGATGCCATTGGGTTAGCGTAAATTGCCACTGCGTGGCGCACAAAAACAAATCCTATACGAAATATCGTTGCATCGTTTAAGTGGTTCTGTTTTCTTAATCTGTAATTTTCCTTTCCCCCACCCCCTTCTTACTTCGCTACTTTCTGATCCTGTTCTTTCTGCTCTTTTTTTAGCTCCTTCTTTGTTTCGCGGTTCATCTTGCGGTTCTCTTTCGAGGGGAGCATCGTTTCCTTCAATCCTGATACGACCGATTTAACCACCAAATTCATAAATCCTTTGTTACAATCGCGTTCGACATCGGTTTTTACAACCCTCGCTGCTTTTACAGCGGAGGCGGGATTGCTCGAATTCAAATAATTATTGGCCGCAAAGGTGATCAGCGAATTTTTCAGTTTCGAATTTTGCTTAACATCGACTTTAAACTCAAGATCGTGGTAAAGAAATTCCATATCGCCGGTTGCTTCACGTTTAGAAGCTGATCCCGAAAAATTAATCGCATCGACGGAACCATTTTTGATACTCGTAGGTGCAAATGCCTCGAATACACGATTCAAATCTTTCATTTCGAAAGGTTTTACTGCTCCTTTAAAATTAAATTCAGGGTTTTTATAACTAAAATCCATTGCCAGTTCGAACGGAGCCTTGTTCTCGATATACCCATCTATCTTTACAGTAAGCCTCGAACCGGGTATTTGATTCGAAATCTTTTGTGCGCTGAGATTTGCCCTTTTGATTTTAATACTTGCCAAATTGCCATCAGGTTTCTTCTCCTGGTATTCGAACGCTGATGCGGTTATTTTAAGTCCGTGAATGGTTAAAGGAACGCCTATGGTGTTTAATTGTTGTCCAGGATATTCGGGAAGGTGCTTTAAATCGACTTCTTTTGTTTTATCCTTATAAATCAAAACATCCGCACTGTCGATATTGACCTGGCCAACCAGTATTGACTGGTAGAGGCGAAGGCTGTCAAGGCTAATTTTTAACAGATCAACCTTTTTTACAGTGATGGAATACAACTCTTTCTGATATTTATGAATCCGGTTGAATTCATCGTGGCTTAGGGTAGGTTTCATTTTCACCTCGCTGATATGCAAAGCCTTTTCGTTTCGCGACAACTCGACCAACTTCGCTCCGATTACATACATGCTGTCGGCCGTTACAAGTTTCCAGTCATTCAACTGAGAAGTATAATTTGCCACCTGGTAACTGACCGAATCGGGCCGTTGCTGAATGGCAAATGAATCGACATTCAACTGGTATTTCTTCGATTCCATCGATTTAAAACCACTGTTTTTGGTATGAATTGCAAAACCGCTCATCCCTAAAACAACTTTCCGGAATGACAACGAATCGACTCCTGCCAATTGACGCAGCTGAATATCACTTACCGTTACATTTAATGCCGCGATTTTATAGCTGCTTCCCGCGTTTTCGTCTTCCATGGTCAGCGAGGCGTCGCGCAGAACAATCCGCTTTAGAAAATAGGAGTCGAGGTATTTTTTGAGCAATTCGATGCCGGCTTTCGCATCCTGATCGCCTTGTTTGAGTGGGAACAGGATATGATACCTCCCTTTGAGTAGCACCGAAATCCCGGGTTTTATAATCTCGATCGAACTTAATTGCAACCGGTTCTTTCTTAGCAATGCATAAATATCAACACGTTTAAGATCGATTCTTCCTGTTGTCAGTACAAACGAACTGTTGATGTACGGATAAGACTGAACAGGCGTTTTTTTGGGTGCGATGACCACATTATTGATTCGTACCTCTCCCGTGACGATATTGATGGTCAGATGGTCGAAGCTCAGATTATATACATCGGATATTACATTCGTATTGAAACTCTGCATAATGGCGTTGGAGACCAGCCGGTTGAAATTCCTATAAATATAAAACGACGCGGCTGTTAAAATCACTAAAACAGCCAGTATAATCATTTTCAGAACCTTGCGGGAAATCTTATTCATCCATCGAGAATTTCAATTCGAATATCGGCCTGCTGCCCACATTCTCGGGCGCCTCCTTGTTTGGGATCACCATTTTGATCCTTGTTGAGTCGTCGGCAGCATGTAAAGCCGCTTCAATTTTATGAATCCTTTTTTGTGCAAAACTATTTTGTATCGAATCAATCCGATGGTTTCCGATCAGCTGCATACTTCCTTTAATCACATTCGCGGTGTCGGTCAGAAGTTTTTGAGCAATAAATGTTTTAAACAGATCCTTCTCCTTTTTGTAATCGGTTCCCGTGGCTGCATTAAAAAGCTTACCCGCCTCTTCGACGGCAATCGCCTGTTTCTCGAGTTCAATATCGTTGTAATAATTGAGTTCAATTTTCATATCAGGTTTTTTCTTCCCAAGTTCCGTGAAGAGTTTTACCCTGCGCAGATGACTGTCGGTAAGGGTCGTATCCTTATAGTTAAACTCAATGCCTTTCACTTCATCGGGATTAATACCCACGAGGCCCGATAATGCCCTGAATGGCGATGAAACAATCTTCACCATAAAATTTTTAAATACCTGCCACACTAATTTACTGATATTTGTCTTCGGATCGTTCAAATCGCCCGTTACCGGAAGATCGAGCGTTATATCGCCATGCACATCTTTCAGGAGGTAGAGCGCCAGTTTGAGCGGAATATTCATGAGTCCGCCGCTCTTCTTTCCGAGTTTGGCATTGCGCACAATCAGCTTATTCTCGCTTTTAAGCTGCCTTGCGGTAATGACCGTCTTCCCCTCGTAATACATATTCCCGAGCAAGATTGGAAATCCCACATAATACTGCGAAAGAACATTCAGGTCGCTCAGCTGGAAATTGGTGATCACATATTTGACATTTAGCTCAAACGGATCGGTAGGATTAATCCCGAGTTCAGCCTTTAGTTTTCCCCGCTTATTGAGTCGCGCCGATGAATAGGCTTTAATCCATTTGTTGACCGATGAGATCGAATCGACTTTAAGCGCGATTTGGTCGAGATGATAATCGAAAGGCTGACCATAGGCATTGTCGCGAAAATCGAGTAAGCCATTATCTATTTTAAAATGATTGATCTTATAGTAATAGTTAAAAGGTTCGGCTGAAGGGGGCGATTCGACCATTAAATTCAGGAAATTATTGGTCGAGTCTTTCATTTCGAAATAGATGTAAGGCTCGGTTAAGGCAATATTGCCGAAATTGAAAACAAACTTCATCGGGTACGAATCGTTCATCGTAACCTTGCCATCTTTAGCGCCCAGCACCTTACGGTCAGTAAGGTCTTTCGCCACAAAATCGGTCACATTGGCATCTCCACGGATCAGGATCGAATCGGGCTTGCTGATATTCCCCTGTATATGAAATTTTCCACCCGCAATACCTTCATAGCTTTTAAACCTGAAATAGGGCTTCATATAAGGTACGAAAGGCGAGATATCCAATTTACTCACCTCAAGATCGGCATTATACTCCCCATCATTTTGATGATAACCCGCCATGGCTTTAAGGAATCCGCCATTCTCGAAACTGAATTTTAGTCCGGCCTTGTTAATCTCCTCTGTGTTATAACTGATATAGGGAATTGTAAATCCAAGGTTACTCATGATATTGGTATAGTTCATCCCCTTATCAGTGAATGTAAGTTTCCCCGCATCGAGTGAGATGTTTTTAACCACATATTTAAACGGCCCCTTAGGTTTGCTTACTGTGTCGGCTTTGGGTTTCGATTGGATGAATGTAATGATATCGCTGAAATTAAAGATAGAGTCGGTGCGGATAATGGTCACTTCGGGATGAACAAGACGGATTTTTTCGATATTTAATTCGGATGAGAACAACCGCCAGGGATTGATATTTATAGTTAATGAATCGAAGGCGACAAAAGGGGTCTGCGCGTCGGGTTCGAACATTTTAAAATGGATAATATTGAAAGTAGATGTAAAATAGTTGATCCTGATCTGGTCAACCTGCAATTTGCGGCCGGTATATTCAGCCCCATGTTCGTTGACGTATTTCTTTGCATAAGGTGGCAAAGCAATTAAAGCGATAATAACCAAGGCAATGAAAGCCGGCAGAATAAAGTATAAAATAATTTTGACAGCACGTTTCATAAGATCATACAACATTTTAAAGATTACAATCTGATAATAAACAGTTGATTTCGGATGATGTTCAAAGATACTAAAAATTCAGCGTTAAGCCTTGCCGGCCGAAATGAGAATCAGTTATCACGAAAATATTTTTTGTTATTCCGAAACTGAATAAAGCGCTTTGCGTATATTATAACATGTTTAAAACTACCATGCAGATTAACATTAAACAAGTCGATATTATTTCCTGATCGCAGCAATCCGCAACCTGGCAGCTTTCAACAAAAATGGATAACAATTCAAACTAAATAATAAACTTCGGCCTTGCAACACGATTCAAAATACTGCTTAACTGATCAGAGCTCCCTTCATGCTGGTTTCACTCCGAAGCATTCACTTTCGAAGCCATACAACGCCTTTTCTCAATCTAAAAATAGCTTATCGACTAAATATCAATATTATACTATTCATCCACACGCAATATTTATTCATCCGCAAACATTATTTATTGATCCGCAAACATTATTTATTGATCCGCGAACAATATTTATTGATCCGCAAACATTATTTATTCATCCGCAAACTTTATTTATGAAGCCACAAACTTTATTTATGAAGCCACAAACTTTATTTATGAAGCCACAAGCTTTATTTATGAAGCCACAAGGTTTATTTATGAAGCCACAAGGTTTATTTATTCATCCGCAAACTTTATTTATTGATCCGCAAACATTATTTATTCATCCGCAAACATTTTGGATGAATGATTTTATAATTCTTCTGCGGAATAACGCCCTCCGGGCCGGACCGGGAGGTTTTATTTTCGTTCGTACGCTTTTCCCGATAAGGAGGAAGCCTTTTGGTATTAATCGTGCATTATTCACGACACCCAATACGTCGATGCTGCAAGGGAAAAAAGTTGTTGATATAAATTAAAAAGTTCATTCTTTTAATTTTTTAAATTTATTTATATGTCAGATTATGTACCGCACAACGATGCGGATTTTAATCTTTGGCAGGCAAACCTTGTCGACATTACCGATTCGCAGGTAACAGCCTGGGGAATCGATGCCGATGATTTTACCTTATTGGTAGCAGCCCAGACACTCTGGAATACAGCGTTTGCAGATGCCGATATTCCAAGGGACCGTAGCGGCGCCGAAGTAAAGGCAAAAGATGATGCCCGCGCCACCTACGAAACAGCGCTACGCAAATTCTACATGGAATGGCTGGCCAACAATCACCGCGTATCGAACAAGGATCGCGAGCGGATGATGGTCACCGTTAAATCGGAAACGCGTACGCCAGTTGCTAAACCGCTCACCGCTCCGAAAGGGACGGTCGATTTTTCAGTACGGTTTCAGCACACTCTTCACTGGGTCGACCAGGCCACACCTTCAAGCAAAGCGAAACCAGATGGCGTACATGGATGCGAAATCTGGACGAAGATTGGTGGTTTGGCACCTGTTGAACCTTCGGAGCTTGCATTTCTTGCGACCTCAACACGCGCAACTTATACAACGCTTTTCGAAGGAGCCAACATCGGGAAGACCGCATGGTACTGGTTACGCTGGGTTAACACACGCGGCGAGTATGGCCCGTGGAGCAGCGTGATCAGCGCCACCGTGGCAGGATAGTTACACAATCCATGCCTCTTTTTAAAAACCCGCCAGGTGTCCGGAAACTGGCGGGTTTTTTATGTCGCTTCAATACCCGTTTCATTCGCTCGATCAACAGTATATTTTCTATAAATAATTTTGATATTAAATAGTTTATTGTTTTCTTTGGTGTGAACTACAGCTAATTCAACCAATAAAAAAAGAGCCGGATGAAAAACATCAACCAATCGTAAATTAACTACTCTTCGTGCTATTTATGTCATTTACAGTCTGTGTACATAGCGGAAATAAATACTAATGGCTGTGTCAATTGAATTGTTACCCACAATATAAAAAACATGAAAAAACAATGGTGCTTTTTTTTAATTATTTATTTATTTCCAATCATCATTTATGGACAGAGGGGATTTTATTCAACTGATATTGCAAAGATCGTTGGGGTTAAAATGGTTGATGGAGGAGATATTGACAATGCACGGTTTTGTCAGGTTAAAGATGGAGACAAGATCCTAAAATTTTCTCCATACGAGGTCGACGAATTTGGATTTAAAGATGACCGGACTTACAAGTCGTTCCCAATTAAAATAGGCAATACAATTTCACGCTACTTTTTAGGTCGTTTAGTTGAAGGAAAAGTCAATTTATATTATTTAAGGGCAAAAGGGGGAATAAGAAGATATTATTTGAATAAGGAAAATAGTAATGATCTTATTGAATTACCTACGATTCAAAAAGACTTTAGTGTTTTGCTTGATAGTATTGTAACAGGATGTCCACAGGCCACCAATAATATTCCATACATCAAATTAACAAAGAATAGTCTCACAAGATTTGTAAAGGAATATGTCGATTGTTCAAAGACTCCTTTCCCGCGATTTCAATATGGTTTTACTGTTGGAATAAATGCTGTCAAATTATCAGCGGTTGACAAGGGTGGCATTTATTCAATTCCAAATTATAATAATATTTTGAGTATTTCAATTGGAGCTTTTATGGATATTCCCATTCAATCTGGTAATTTCTCATTTCATCCTGAGATATATTATAATCGGTTTGGTACCTCAAAAGCTTTTGATAATGAAAATACAAGGAATAATCTGGTTATTAATTATTCATCAATCAGTTTTCCATTATTACTCAGGTACACCATATTAAGAAATGGAATAAGTCCATATTTTCAGGCTGGCCCTGTTTATTCCATGTCAATAAAGAATGAAGGGACCCTATTCGAATATAAAATGACCGGCAACAATGTCTTTATAGATATCATTGATTCGTCGGTATTGCAGAAGAATATGGGCGGGTTTTCGGCTGGCAGTGGAATGATTTTAAAATATGGCTCGAAATATTCATGGTTCGGAGAATTGCGCTATACGAAGCTCTATAATTTAAAGCAGGAAAGCAAATTATTAAATATTAGTGAAATTACATTGGGAATTGGTCTTATATTTTAACTACTATGAAATACAAAATTCTTTTAATATCATTAATTATTCCTTTTCTGTCTGGTTGCGAAAAAAAGGAACCATTTACAATGGAATTTCCAATCATTAAAACACTTGATGCTGTTGATATCGATCAATCCGGCGCGACCTTTCAGGGTGAACTTGTTAAAGGAGGAAAGACGCCTATTACTTCATACGGATTTGTTTGGGACACTAAAGATCCTAATATTGATAATTCATTTAAAGTTGTATTAGGAAAAGATATTAATTCATCGACTTTTAAAGTTAGAATTGACTCCACTATAGCTAATGGTTTAGAGTATAATGTCAGGACTTTTGCAATATATGGTGATAAAACGGTATACGGTAACAATATAAAATTCATTAGTAAAGGAAGCACCCAGAGTGCATGGTCGTTGGAAATGACAAATGTTGCATTAAACGGCTGGGCTGAATCATATGGATGCGCAAATAGCGAATCAGGATTCATCATATTTCAAAGTTCTGAAGCTTACTCTTTTGATGCCGAAAAAAATAAAATTTCAGAATCAACTCATTTCCCTTTGCCGGGCAATACAGGAACCCGGTTTACAAGTATAGCAATTGGTAACATTCAATATTTTTTTAGCGATATCAACAGGTATCTCTATAAACTTCAAACAGGATCATGGGTACAACAATCATATGTGCCTTTTAACTATGGCAATTTTGGAGGGTATTATCATGGATTTGCAGTTTCAGATAGTATCTTTATTTTAAGTACTGCCCAATCATATATGTATAGCCTAAAGACTAATTTATGGCAGATTAAAGCAAAACTCCCAATGGGGGAGGCTGGTTGGTCAGTTGGGGGAACCGACGTTAATAATAAGGCATATGTAATAACAACCGATAAGAATATCTGGGAGTATAATCCGGGTAGCAATACATGGATTAATAAAACTAAATATCCGGGAATTCTTCAGGATAAAATCATTTCATTTTCGTTTAATGGTAAATTATATTTCGGGCTAAGCTATCATGATCATGATGAAGATACCAATTGGCTTGACAGAAAATTATGGATTTATGATCCTGTTTTAAATATATGGAGTAATGGAGAGGAATTTCCAATGGAGTTGAGTTCCGGAGATTTATTTTTCTTTTTTGTTAAAAGCAAATTATACATTGGTCATGGATTAAGTGGTAAATATAACATTTGGAAATTTGATCCTTCAAAAATCTAAAAAGATACAGCATGTAAGCCGTCATAGAAAAGAAAGTTGGGTTTTTAGAGTTACCAGGAACAATTATTCGATTGTGATTCTTGCTTCGGTTAAAAATAAACAGCTCCGAAAACCAAAACTATTTAAATGTGAGCAACACTCTTCCCTTCATCCAAAATATGCACAGATCATTTTAAAATCAGGAACATCTACCGCGGTTCGTTTAGATTTAGAGCCATTTTCCTGTAAGGAAGCTTAACTTGTCCCGAAAAACCGGGAACCTCATTCCTTCTTTAAAAAAACTTGTTTAGTTGGCAACAAATAGGGGCAGTCTTTATGTCGCCAATGATAGGTTACTTCAATTTGCCTGAAACACTCAATAACCAAGCCAATCAAATGGTTAATAAAAAGTATAAATCCGCCGGTATTGACCATCATCAATTTAAACCGTAATCATTCGGTGAAGTTCGTCTTGATTTCCTGAAAAATCGGGATTCCGCTTTCAAAGTTATTCTAAAATGTTCAAAGAACTTTGAGAGTCTTAAGAGAGGGTCTGGTTACAATTTTGGTTTTGCAACTTAAAGTTGTTCGGTAGTAGTTCTGCCAGGTCTTTGCTGTAATCGTTGTCGTATTTATGGACGTTGTTC
>Ga0118677_10010960_pt1 | contig 13715 bp, 14 predicted proteins | sample AliMusrvi5mmetaG_FD_86154 | JGI IMG/M metagenome (GOLD analysis project Ga0118677, IMG submission 86154)
GAGATCTACACAGAGTAGATCGTCTGCAGCGTCTGATGTGTATAAGAGACAGATGTAATACGGTATTGAAGTAAGATGCAAAACTGCTTCAGCAACGCTACCCATGATAATATTCTCCAGCCATTTTCGGCTGTGAGAACCCATTACAATAACATCAGCGTGATATTTTTTTGCAACTTTTAAAATAGTATCTGCCGTTACACCATCCTCAACCATGATCTCAACAGAGTTGTCGCCCAGGTGACTCCTGGTTTTGGATAAAAAATTAAGGGATGCCGATTTCAATACTTCAACGGAATTAAGTTGTAAGGGATCTGTATTGAGATAACCGGTGAATCCCATGATCGGAGAATAATCTGTCGAAGAATAATATACCGGATCAGCAATTACATGGAGTAATAACACCTCTGCTCCCATTGACCTTGCGAATTCATAACCTATTTCCGCTACTTTTTGTGCCGTTGGATCATAATCCAGCGCAATCATTACTTTTTTCATCTGTATATAATTTGTTTAAAAACATCAAGGGATTAAATTCATACTTTAACCTTTGGGGCAACCCATCCCAGTGTTTTAGGATGAGTTGCATATATAAATCGGATGTAAGAATCACCTGTTGACACTATCTCCGCCAATAGCCCGATTTCCAATGATGCCCCTGTGGTGTTGTTTGCCAACTACCTTCGACATAGGTACGACCATTCCTTGGTATTTGCCAGTACCCATTACTTTGGACATACATGTGAGTTTGACGATTATAGATCCAATCGCCATTGATCCAAATATGAAGATTACTTGGACGGGCTGGTCTTGAATACTCCATATAGGATGGTTCCGCAGAAACATAGCCGGATGTAGTACAGCCATTCATTGTAAATAGTATTCCGGCAAGCGTGATCAAATAAAATACCTTTTTCATTTTAGATTTCTATTATTGTGAATGAATTTTCACTTAGCAAAGTTGCCTCAATAAATCCCGTATAGTATTACACAATTACGGTAAAGAGTTACAACATTCACACTTATAATTTAGACCAGATGCATTTCCAATACTTTCTGACCCATTTTGGTGAGTTCAACTTCGCAGGAAATTGTCACCTCATCACTTACCATTAAACCACCGGTTTCGGTGGGTTTATTCCAAGTTAGTCCCCAATCGCTCCTGTTGATTTTTCCGGTAACTGTAAAACCAGCTCTTTCATTTCCCCAGGGATCGTTTAAAATGCCGCCAAACTGTACGTTTAGTTTTACATTTTTAGTAATACCCATCATGGTTAATTCTCCCCACAATTCATGATTGCCATCTTCGTCAGCTTTTACAATAGTGCTCGAGGTGAAAACAATTTGCTTGTGTTCCCTTACATTGAAAAAATCACGACTTTTCAAGTGCCTGTCACGTTTTGGATCTCCTGTGCTGATGGTTGAGGCATCAATCCAAAGGTCGACTTCAGAAGTCCTAAAATCCTTTCCCTTTGTGCAAATGTTTGCATCAAATGTTTTGAATTCCCCTTTAACATGAGAAATCATTAAATGCCTTACTTTAAAGCCAATTTCACTGTGAGCCGGGTCGATCGCCCATTTTGTTTGTTCAGTAACTTCAGATGTTTTCATTTGAGTTGTTATTAAAAGTCATTTGAGAATACAAAGATGAGTCTCAGAATACCCTATTTTGTTACATAACTATTGCAAATTGTTACATCATTCACACATGTCCATATTTTCACGATCAGATTAGGAATGTGTGAATAATGTAAATTTTTCAGGAAACTATATAACACTTTGTTTTATTGTTGAATTCATCTTTGACCCATCAATACAATTAGGATGAATGATTAACAACCATACCCAAAAATATCTGTTCTCAAAAGGACTGGATGACTACTTTAAAGGCATTGACAATGCCTTTAGGTTTACGGTACGTTTCTTTAAAGAGGTATTTAAAAAACCTTTTCATCTGCGTGAAGTCATTAATCAGTGTTACGAGGTGGGATTAAAATCGCTGGCATTAATCTCATTAACAGGATTTATTGTCGGGATCGTTTTCACAAAACAATCCCGTCCCTCGTTGGAAGATTTTGGAGCAACATCCTGGCTTCCTTCTTTAATAGGTATAGCCATCATTAAAGCATTGGGTCCGTTAGTAACCGCGCTTATTTGTGCAGGCAAAATAGGCTCGAGTATCGGGGCAGAACTTGGTTCGATGAAGGTGACCGAACAAATAGATGCTATGGAGGTATCTGCAATCAATCCATTTAAATATCTGGTAGTTACGCGTGTATTAGCTACGACTGTCACGATCCCGGTACTCGCATTGTATTGTAGTTTTGTAGCGCTTTACGGCTCCTATATAAATGTGCATGCAGAAGAAACAAGCAGTATGATCAGCTTTTATCTAAGCGCATTCAAAACCATCACCTTTCTTGATATCGTCACTTCAGTAACAAAAACAGTTGTCTACGGATTCACGATAGGAATTGTCGGATGCTATAAGGGATTTAATGCTACATCGGGTACTCGTGGCGTGGGTAAAGCAGCCAATCAGGCTGTCGTACTTGCCATGTTTCTAATTTTTATTGAAGAGGTTATTATTGTGCAGGTTGCTAACTGGATCCGATATTATTAAAGAAATGGAAGCATTGAAGAAACAACCCATTGTAAAAGATGAATCGGTGATTGCAATTTCCGGTTTGTACAAATCATTTGGGGAGCTAGAGGTTTTAAAAGGGATTGACTTTAATCTCTTTAAAGGGGAAAATGTCGCCGTGCTGGGAAAATCGGGAACCGGAAAATCTGTTTTAATCAAAATTATGGTTGGCTTGCTCAAGCCGGATAAAGGGGAAGTGGTCGTTTTAGGTGAGCATGCAAATCTGTTAGAGGGTAAAAAATTAGATGCTTTACGGTTACGAATTGGATTCTCATTTCAAAGCAGTGCCTTATACGACAGTATGAATGTTTATCAGAACCTTGCATTTCCATTAATCATGAATGAAAAGCAGCTTTCCAAAAAAGAGATTAATGAAACCGTTGAAGATGTACTCGTATCAGTTGGTCTCAAAGATAAATTAAAACAAATGCCTTCTGACCTCTCAGGCGGACAACGTAAAAGGATTGGAATTGCACGTACCTTAATTCTTAAGCCCGAGATCATGTTATATGATGAACCCACTTCAGGACTCGATCCAATCACAAGTGCTGAAATTATCGAGCTAATCAATGATATGCAACAAAAGTATAACATCAGCTCAGTAATTATTACACATGACCTTACCTGTGCAAAAAGTACCGGAAACAGGATTGCCATGCTTCTTGACGGGACGTTTGTAAAAGTCGGAAAATTTGAGGAGGTTTTCGATACCGACGATGAACAGGTAAGAGGATTCTATAATTACAATTTTATACAATAAATCATGAATGAATCATCAGATAAACGCAACGCTCTTGTTGGCCTTTTTATTTTTTTAGGATTGGCTTTTCTCCTGGGTGGAATTCTTATCGTCGGTAACCTGCGCGAAACATTTAACCGGAAAATGAGGATTGTTTCCCTCTTTGATGAAGTAGGGGGGTTACAAAAGGGGAATAATGTCTGGTTATCAGGTGTTAAAATTGGTACGGTCAGTAATCTCCAATTCTATGGTAAATCACAGGTTGAAGTGAGCATGAATATTGAAATCAAGGCACAAAAATATATTCCTAAGGATGCGAAGGTCAAATTAGGAAATGATGGTCTGATCGGCAATAAAATATTGGTAATTTACGGAGGAACCGAAAATGCAATCGTTATACATGAAGGTGATACTCTAAGTGTTGAAAAAACATTTACATCAGAAGAAATGATTAATACCCTTCAGGAAAATAACAAAAATCTAATGGCAATTACCTCCGATTTTAAGACAATCAGTAAAAAATTGGCTGCAGGTGAAGGAACGATTGGAAAATTGTTACACGATAGCTCTGTTTATATGAGTATCAAGTCGGCTACAGCTTCACTTCAAAATGCATCTGATAAAGCCGGACAATTAATAGGTTCATTGGCGGTTTTCAGTTCAGGACTTAATAAAAAAGGGACACTTGCAAATGAACTAACTACAGATACCATTGTCTTTAATTCGGTTAAAGCCTCTGTAATAAAATTGCAGAAGATGGCAGATACTGCATCACTTTTAGTCACAAACCTTAAAAATGCCGAAAGCAGTCCCAACTCTACAATTGGCATTTTACTGCATGATGATGAGGCCGGATTGGATTTAAAGAAAACGATTAAAAACCTGGAAAGCGGTTCTCTTAAATTAGATGAAGATCTTGAGGCTGCTCAAAACAACTTTTTATTAAGAGGATTTTTTAAGAAAAAAGCAAAAACCGCCAAAAGCGGCTTTCCCTCCAAATAGACTGATTTGAATGGTTATTCCTGAATATCTATCTGACTTACTGTATTCTCATATTTTACAAGTTTCAAAACAACCGAGCCGACAATACGGATATCCATTTTCACCAAAACAGGAAGATGACTTTCATCATCTGAGAACCAAATAGTTAAATCGTCCTGCGCTTTGAACATTCGTCCAACCTCAACAACCGGGCTAATTTTGAAGCAACTAATTTTCCCTAACTTAGTTCTGACAAAATCTTTCCCTCTGTACCTGAGCCGAAACGGAAATATTTCATCATCGAAATACATATTTACCAAGATCACATCGCCTTCATTCATTTTTGAAAAATCGACGCGTCTCAGATAATAGAAAGTGGAGGCAAGATCGAGAATCTTTTCAGGAACATTATGAATTCCAGACAATTTTGAAGTAACTGTATTGTATTTTCGACTATAAGTGACTTCGTTATATTTCGTGTAATGACCTTCTTTGATGTTGCGTATCTGCTTATAGGGTAGGTTGGTCTCTTTGTCGAACCAACTTTCGTAAATATCTCTTACACCATACAGGGTATTGGCCATTCCAGTGGTTTGCCCGGTTGCCAAAGCATGAAAGACCGGTTTCTCGTTATAAATATCTTCGGTAAGCGAAAGGGTAGTAACGCCAGCCACAATAAAACCATACCGTATTTGAAATGTCAGATTTTCACCGGCTACAAAAGCTGAATTGGGTTTAATATCTGGTGTAAATATTTCCTGAGCATCTACATTTGTAATCTGTAACAATATAGTGAAGATAAGACTTATGAACCCTCTCATTTCCTTCATTATTAATTAAACAACTATCTAAATTTACTTATGAAACTGGATTCAAAAGTATCTTGAGAAGAAATAATCCAAAGGAGTCTCATCAACAAGCGTGCCATTTTTGAAACCTTGCTTTTGGAACCTCTTAATATTCAAAAGTTATAATAATAGTAGCTTACTTTTTCAATCCGGTCGGATCAAGGCGAATTTGATTAAAAAAAGGGGTTCCCATTTCCTCAACGCATTTGGCGGCATAAAGGTATAATGCAGCACTCCAGGTTTGCCAATCCTGCCCCATTGGTTTACCATTCTGTGCTTTGATCCATTCGTTAAATCCATATTCTACATTTCCTGAATTTGAAATTTTTATATAATGGGTAAGCACCATCAGTTTTTCCCTGGCAAGGGTATACCGCTTTGCCGCAACCAGGGCAGCCACATAAAATCCGCAAATAAAAGGCCAGATTCCCCCATTATGATATTCGCCGGGATTGTTGAATAACTCATATCGGGGGAGCCAATCCGGATCTGAAGGTCTGATAAAAGGGAAAAAATTCGGCGGAAGATCAACCGCTAATTCTCCTCGCTGCTTCATTTCGGAGCACTCCTCCTCTATCCAGGAAATCATTTCCTCAGCCCGGGAAGGGGATGCCAATCCGGAGAGAATAGCAAGACTGTTGCCCAGAAGATCGAACCGTTCGCTGCTATAAATTTTATAAGACCAAAAAGCATAGTATGGTTTGTGTTTCACAACAAGTCCTTCATGGACATGATGATGGTTTTTTGCACCGGATATGGTAAACCGACCCATTTCCTGTCTAATCTTGTCTGCTCTTTCATCTCTGCCAAGAAGGCGGAGATAGCAATATACCAAAGTGTTTACATAAAGTCCGTATCCTGTAACCCACTGTTCATCTCGCCAGTCGCTGGTGGGTTGCTGAGCAATCAGGTACCGATCAGAAGGACTTTGATACTCCATCCACATCAATGATTTTTCAACTGCTTCGAACAGGAAGTTCGATTCACCGGATACTTTTCTAAAAATGGCAACTCCAACTAAAAACAATGGTGTTGTATCACTCGCTCCACGATCCTCATCATCGTGTACAAGCGATGGAATATGACCTCGCTCAGTCTGATTTTTGGCAAGTGTTTCCAATACTTTCCGAATACTCTCCAGTAGTTTATTATTCCCTGAGACAGCAATTCCAAGAATTGAAAACATCAGATCTCTGGTGTATGGTTCCGGATATCCCCAGCCGGCAGTTCGTGGAAGTCCATGAAATGGACCATGGGAATTGTGGATCAGCACCTCGATAGCGGCCGTCTTTGCCTCTTCAATTTCTGTCAGGTTTTGAGTTTGCATAATTTTTAATCTGCTAATTTGATAATTGGTAATGCGCTAATTAGCCTATTAGCACATTAACCAATTATCACTTTATTTTATTCCCAACTTATCATTTACAATCTGAACAAACCGTTTGGCAACCACACGATAATCAAAATTTGCCACTACCCGTTCTCTGCCAGCTCTTCCCATTTTCGCTCGCAATGGAGCATCTGCCATCAGTTCCAACAAATATTTAGCAATATCATCAACATCTGCACGGTAATCGACTGTTCGTGGGACATCAAAAATCACTTTATGGTGCTCTTCAAAACCCGATTCGCCTCCAAGGGTGACCTGGTCTACCACAATTTTACGGGCTATCCCTGCAAGAAGGGCTGTTTCGCCATGAATAAGTGTATCGAGCATACCCATTGCATTAATACTTACAACCGGCTTCCCGCACGCACCTGCCTCAACCTGAGGCATTCCAAATCCTTCAAGACGCGAGGGGGCTGCATAAATATCGCAGGCTCCAATAAGATATGGCATGAAATTTCGTGAAATGGTGTTGGTTGCATAGGTTACCTTTTCTTCAATACCGAGATCTTTCGCCATCTGTAAATCGGCAAGATTTTGAAGTTTTGTTCGTGGCTGAGGCCAAACTTTGCAGACATATTTCCAATTTGGTGCACTTTTATCAATGATAGCCAGCGCCTGCATAACCTCCTGGGCCCCTTTCGATGCTGCATCACCTCCGACGGTAAGAATCATCAATTGGTCAGGCAATACACCCAATGCTTCACGCACAGCCAGAATTTTCGGATCATCCATGTCATAAGGCTTGAAAGTATCGGTGTTACAACCTACAGGTAACACTTCAATTTTATCACCACTAATCCCATCGCGGACATACATTTCCTTTACCCAGTTGGATGTGACCAGAATTAATGGGAGAGCATTCAGCACATCCTGATAATTTGCGATATAACCATCCGCTACCAGCCATGGTACAGGCTGAATTCCAAATTTTTGTGGGTGTAAAATCAAATTAGGTGTGTACCCCCAGTAGCCTACTCCTACGGCAACATCCGGTTTAAACCATTGATAGTACCACTCTTTTTCCTGTGCCGATTCAAAATGTACGGCATGTGCATCAATGCCCATTTCAAGAAGTCCTTTGTAAAGAAGATCCCCCTGGGTTGCCAAACCTCCCGGTGCCGGAGGATAATCATACATCACTAATACTTTCATATTATTTAAGATTTAATTTAAGATCCTGTGGATCAGTGAATTTTAAAAATGCTTCGTTTCTGGGTGTAGTTTTGGCTTCCCAGCTATCTTTCTCAAAACCGTATATTTGGGTAATGATATTGTATTTTTTTATCCAGATCTGTTTCGTAAGTTTATGTATATCTGTGCCTTTTGTTATGGCTTTAGGATAATATTTCTTGTTGCCATCCTCATATGCAAAGGTCCAAAGTTCTTTCGCGGCTATTTCATCGCTCTGCCAAAGTTGAATAACCGCCTTGCTTACCTCCTCGTGTCTAAGGTGTTTGGTATATTCTCCTGAAGGATTATGGGTAATTATTAAGTCAAAATGAATTCGGGGAAGTAAATCCATTATAACATGCCTGACCTCATTTTGATCCAGCGGCTTTTGATCGGGTCCATCGTCCAGATCACCCATTGTCCCGTCAGATTTAAGAACCTTCAATACCTTATAAAATTTTTCTGCTCGCTCGGGGTCACTGCTGCGAGAGAGACATAAAATAAAAAAGGTCCATAAGGGCTGGCTAAGTATTGTTCCGCCTGCCCATAATGTTTCATCATCAGGATGCGCGACGATAAGCACCACACACTTTGTTTTTACGTTGTTAATCAGATATGAGTCCATCAGCTGTCAATACCTTTTACAAATTACTTTAATTCGGATGAAAAATATTCGCTCAAAAATATATTTTATTCTGTTTCTGACATTTTGTCTGTTGATTTCCATCTGAATAAGAATCTACAAATTCTTATACTTATCGATTGTCAATCTCGCCATAAGGTAGCTGATCGTTGATTCTGCCCCCTGGTTAAGGTTTACATGGGTCTCTTCCAACCCGTCGTAACATCCACCGGTACAGGGATTATAAACAATTTGATGCAAGCGGTTATATCCCAAAAACCAGTTAAATGCGGTATCCATTTTAAGTCGGTAATCTTCTTCCGCAAATACATCGTAAAATTTACTCAATGTCATGATTGTGTAGGCAACATCGATAGGTTGTTCGCCAAAATGCCCTGCCTCTTCACCCCTGAGCAACCATTTTCTGTTGGAAATTACCTCTATCCCATCTTCATTGAAAATCCGGGACAGCAGAAAATTAAGCGATGAAACGGCAATCTCTTTATAGATCTTTTCTCCAGTCAATAACCAGGTATATAACATAGCCTCAGGTAAAATGCTGTTGGCATAGGTAAGGTAACCCTCAAACCATTCCCATTCGCGGCTTGATACGTGTTTATACATCTGAACCAAACGATTTGCAAGCATTTTAATCAGGAGCAGATTTTCAGTCACCTTTATGGCATGATGGTAATAGTATAACCCCTTTATTGCAAAAGCAAGTGCCCTTGTCGAATGAACTTTGCTAAAAGAGTGTATCGATTTTTCAAATATTCTGTCAGCCTCCAGAACAATTTTTGCAGGTAACAGATCGATTAAGGATATCAAATAGCCTAAAGCCCAGATGGCCCTTCCGTTCGAATCATCCAAATTAACGGTATAGTTTTGTCGGGTAAACTGTTTGTCCTTATCTACATAGTTTAAAAAATCACCTCCCGGTTGCTGGCAGTAACTAATAAAGCTGAGATATTTTTGAATGTAATAGAGATTTTTTTCATCACCCGTTAATTTAAAATTCATACAGAAGGCTATCAAAGCTCGTGAATTATCATCCAAAGTATAACCTGTGCTGATATCTGGCTGGTTGATCTTTGAAAACTGAATAATTCCGGTTTCGGTAGTCATTTGTTTCACATGGTCAAGGTTAATTACCGGACGATTAAACCCCATGGTTTTCTCATTACCTATCACTTCCCCGAGCAGCATCGCATGTGAAACTGCAGAATTCTCCCATGCTGTGGAAACTATTTTTTGGAGGGCATTTACGCTCATGTTCCTCCTTAGCTCTTCATCACTAAGAAGCCGGACTACACTTTCAGCCAATTGACCAGAGTTGCCAAAATCAAAAATAATTCCGGTATCCGGAGTCAATACTTCCCTGGCATGTGGAATCGGTGTGGATATAATAGGGCACCCACAACTCATGGCATAGGCAAATGTACCGCTGACGGCCTGATTCGGATCGTTGGTTGTAAACAGATAAATATCTGTAAGTTGTAAGTATTCAAGTAATTCCGGCAATGCCAAATATTTATTTATAAATCTAACATGATCTTGTAAGGCATATTCGTTTATCTTTTGCTCGAGCATTTCCCTGTATTTCTCGCCTTCGTTTTTCACTACTTCCGGATGGGTTTTACCAATAATCAGAAACATCACTTCAGGACATTGCTTAACTATGGCAGGCAATGCTGAAAGGGTGGTTTCAATACTTTTTCCGGAACTCAACAAACCGAATGTGGTAAGAACTTTCCGATCCTTCAGATCGTATTTCAATTTTAAATATTTTTCGCTTAAATGGGGAACCAAATGAGTTCCGTGAGCAATCACAGTTATCTTTTGAGGTAGTACCCCATAGTCCTTAATTAAAATATCAGATGAATTATTGGTCATTACAATAACTGAATTACAAATTACAGCGATGGCTTTTATTTTCGATTTCAACTCTTCATCAGGATGAGGAAGTACTGTGTGAAAAACAATTACAACCGGTTTTGAAAGTTCGTATAAAAATTGGAGAAAGGCTTGTTCCTGTTTTTTATAAAAGCCAAATTCATGCTGAATCAACACGATTTTGATCCTGTTGTTATTGTTAATTTGAAACGCAAGTCTTTCATAATCTGCTGCTACTGAAGTTCTGAGTATATAACTTACTTCTCCCGGATAAGAATGGACTTCGTCACCTGATTCAAGTGCGCAAACCTTTATGGATAAAGAATTGCTAAATTTATTATTAAGGGACTTTATTAAATCCTGAGAATAGGTTGCAATTCCGCATTCCCTGGGCGGATATGAAGTCAAAAACAGTATTTCCGCTAATTCCTGGAGCGGTTCATTCATCTGGTTTTGTTTCCCTGATTCCGAAACCAAATCCTGTAAACCGGTATTTGCATAATCATAAGATGCTTCATATTGGCTAATACCATCAATAAACATATCTGAAATCATTTTATTTTTCATTATTTGAAGTATAAAATATTATTTACTTATTCTGAGAATTCGTTAAAGAGCAAAAATGCACTGGGCAATGACCATTAAGACACTTCCCTTTTTTAGACGATATCCAAAACCTTCATTTTGATCTTTTTCAGGATTGGATTTACTTTAATTATTGGAGGCATCGTGTCACCCAGTAAAAATCCCCATGGTTTTAATGATTCGAGGTGATCGAAAATAAGCTTGATAATTGCCAGTAAAGGAATGGAAAGGAACATTCCCGATATGCCCCACAATGAATTCCCTACGAAAACCACTAAAATTGAGAAGAGGGCATTAATTTTTACTTTCGAGGCAACAATATAGGGCACTATATAATTATTGTCGAATAACTGGATGACATAATAGGCAATTAGAACATAAATGGAGTACCATGCGGTTGATTTTGTGGCCAATGCGACTATCATTGGTAAAGCTACTGCAACGATCCCTCCAATATATGGAATAACGTTAAGCATTGCACCAATAATCCCGAGCAAAATCGCATAATCAATTCCAAGTATCAGTAAAACAGATGAATTAAGTACTGCAACCATAACTGCTTCTATCACCAATCCAACCAAATAATGTTGAATTACCTTCTTGGTCTGTGAAACGATTTCCTTTACCTGGGTTTGGTTATTTTCGCAAAAGAGGCGGTGAATAAACTCAATAATAAGGGGTTGATAAAATAACATTAAAAAAACGTAAACCGGAATTAAAAACAGTATCATGATCACCCCTCCAACTGAAATCAGCGTTTCACCTATTGCTTCATTACTTATGTTGAGAAATTCATTTTTGGTATTGGTTATCCAGTTGTGGATTTTTTGGGGATCGATTTCAAAATAACCAGCAAGACTTGTGATGGACTGGTTGAGTGTATCGGTAAATTTATCCACCAGAATTGGCCATGAATCGCCAAACTGGTTCAATTGTGAAAATATAAGCACGAAAAAAGCGATAATCATTAAAGAGGTTAGAACTAAAACAATCACAATAGCTATTACTCTGTTTATTTTTATCCGGACAAAGAAATTAACGACAGGATGCAGTACAATAGCAATAATAGTTGCAAAAACCAAAGGGACAATAATACCCTGAGCAATGTACAATATTGCGACGAAAGCAATCAGGCCAACCAGAAAAATGGAGGTCTTTGCAAAAAATGGCAGTTGTAATTCTGTGTCAGTCACGATGCGTATATTTTAGCTCTCTTATTTACGAAGAAGATGTTGATAGATATACTGCCCTATTGATTTGATTGTGCCCGGATGATGGGCAACGCTATTGGTTACTCCCAACTGCATAAAAACACCAAGAAGCTTTCTGAACAAATTGCCTGATGCTCCGACAACTATTTTTTTGGAAAGATAACCGCTGGCCAAACCTACAGCCGTACCAATGATGTTATCAATCAAAAAAGGCGATGAAACCACTTCGGATATTGTACTCCTGAGAAGATTAACAGGTTTAAGACTTAAATATGTTCTGTAAAACTGCTCTTTGAGTAGCTGTCCTTCCATATCTTGCTGAATTTTGAGTAGTTGAATTATTTCTTTTAACTCAGCTCTGGATGATCTTTTTTCCATTTTGATTTATTTAAGCACCCGATTAATGAAATTATTACCCACCCAGTTTTTAAGCACTTTGAACAAGAACAGACGGACAATTATTGCAGTAAGGCCATAAAATGCCGCTATAACAAAAAATCCTAAACTGGTATTTCCAAGAACTTCACCTAACCAAAACGCAATACCTAAATTGAGGAAGAGCATAAACCAAACGCTCAATCCGAAGACAATTAAACGTGGCAAAATGGAAGAAACAACTTCAGAAGTTCTATCCAGCGCCTGAAGTTTTGCCAATCTAAAGCTAGTCTGGCCATATTGGGTAGCCTTTTCTATTAGTGATTCCAACATCTTTGAAGTGTCTTCCATAACATCATTTCGGATAAGTATTTACAAATAAGAAAATTTATTAAATTGAGCCTGCTCCCAAAATCCCTGACAAACATGAATTACACCACTCTTTTACATTAACCTGAACAATCGCTTACAAAAAAAATGACATGGTTAATCTGGCATATCGCACCTCAGGAGCAGACTCAAAATTTAAACAGCCTTTAAATAGTTTATTCCCTGGCTGTTTTTATCTCTTTTTCGGTTTCATCCAACTTTACTTTCACCTTTTGGGTAAATGCGGAAACATCATCCTTTGCCTTTTCAAGTTTATCGGAGAGGTCGTCAGCGTATTCATTGAATTTGTCTTTTAGCCCTTCAGCATACTTCTCCCCTTTTTTTAAAATTCTTCTGCGGGTACGTGATCCTTTTGCCGGAGCAAGTAATATACCTGCCAATGCACCTACTGCCACCCCTGCCAATACTCCCAACAATACTTTTCCTGTGTTCATAGATTTTTTATTAATTACGTAGTTGTAGCGCTATTTGGGATGTTATTAGCAAGATAATGTACTGCATCTAAAGTAAATTCTTGAAAACCTTTGTTAGTTGTTTTGATGCTAACATTTTCAGCGAAGAAATAAGATGAATCGGTTGTAACGCCTGTAATCTTCCAAGTGCCGCCACCAATACCAGTTGCATCATAGGTAGGCAATACGATACCAGTTAATTTTATAACTTGTCCTGCGGCTGGTACTGATTCTCCTAATGGGATAATAGCGTCTAAAGAAACAGTTACAACATCATCATGGTAACGGACGGCAACAGTATTACCAGTATAATCTGCGGCAGTAACTTTAGTATTTCCATGTTTGGGGCTTGAGGACTGATACAAAAAATTATGTGTACCATCTAAATTAATATATGCGCCAATCTGATAAGCGG
>Ga0118677_10010448_pt1 | contig 13713 bp, 13 predicted proteins | sample AliMusrvi5mmetaG_FD_86154 | JGI IMG/M metagenome (GOLD analysis project Ga0118677, IMG submission 86154)
GAGAGTGTAGCGCAGGCTGTCATCTCTGGTTTGTAATAACTACTACAAAGCCCTCTTTTGCGTGCGGACAAGATGTGTATAAAGGACAGGGTTTCACCCTGGGCTGATTTATTCGTGCCCTTCGGGCACCGGCTCATTCATCTTCCGCCAGCATATCTTTCACCACCTGGGCGACGCGGAGCGGATTCAATTGTTGATAGAGGAAGGCATCCTCCGGCGACAGATTCGGCGGGGGAGCTTCATGCGCCGGGGCCGGCGCCGGCGTAAAGGCCGCATACTGATCGCCGGCGTCCCCATACGTACTGACTGGCGGGGTGAGCATGGCATAGGTTCCCGGTTCTTCGAGCGCCGGCAGCCGTGATGCCGACAGCGACAGCGGCACCGGCTCTGCCAGCGGCGTCATCGACGTGCGATACATCGCCCACACCACCAGCAGGAATACGAGAACGAGCAGGATGGAACCGCCGAGTTTCAGGTAGCTGTTCACTTGCGCATGTTGCTGCTGTTGGGCCGCCTCTTGATCCGCCTTCGCCGTGGTGGTGGTGTCAAAGGTTACCGCCTGTATCGACAGGCTGTCACCGCGTCCCTGCGGACGCAGATCCAACCCCGCGGCGGCCTCGATGGTCTTCTGCAGTTCGACGACTTGCTGCGGAGGGATACTCTTATCCACCAGCACCGCCAGCGACACACGTTCCACCTGACCGGGCGAGACTTCCGACCGTTCGATCTTTTTCGAGACGCGGTACTGGGTGGTACTTTCCGAGCGGTTGTAGGCATTATTATTGCCGGATCGGTTGCCGGTCAACCCGCCCAGCGCGGTACCGGTCGCCGGCGAACCGAAGGCTCCCGTCGCTTTCTCCCCGTTATAGTTCTCGGTGGTGCGCTGTTCGCTTTCCAATACGCCGGTAATCGGGTTGTTCACCCGCACGGTATTGCCGGCGTTGTCCGTGGAGGTCGTCGCGCCGGTGACCGGCGTATATGTTTCATTCTCGATATGCCCGCGGGTGAAATTCATGGTCACCGCGGCGCGCGCGAGGGCCTTATTCGGTCCCAGCACCTGATCGAGCATGCTCTGGACATGGAGCTCGATATCGTGCGCCACCTTGTGCTGCATCGTCATGCGCGTTTCGACCGCCGTATCATCGTTGACGCCCGGCAATTCGGAGAGCACATCCCCCATGGAGTCGGTGACCGTCACATTCGCCGCATCCAGCCCTTCCACCGCGGAGGAGACCAGGTGGATGACGGTTTTCACTTCTTTCGGCGTCGGCGGGCCATGTTTCAGAATGAGCAGGACGGAGGCTGACGGCACCTGCTGCTCGGTGGTGAGCAGACGGCGCTCAGGCAGCACGAGATGCACGCGCGCGGATTGCACGGAATCGAGCAGGCCGATGGTGCGCTGCAATTCGCCCTGCAGGGCGCGAATATAGCGCAAGTGCTCGCCGAACTCCGATTCGCCGAATTGCGTCTTGTCGAACAACTCGAATCCGGCGGAGCCGCCTTGCGGTTTCCCTTCCCCGGCGAGGGTGAGCCGCAATTCGTCGGCGCGTTATTGCGGCACTTCGATGTTATTGCCGACCACCTTGTAGTCGATTTTCAGCTCTTTCAAGCGGCGGATCACGTTGGAGGCGTCTTCTTCGGAGAGGTTGCCGTATAATTGCGTGAAATGGGTGGTGGTGGCCAGATTAATCGCAACGCCGGTGATGACCAACAGCAAGACCACCCCGACCGCCAACGCGCTCTGCTGACTGGTCGTTAAGATGCGCCACCGCGCCACTAAATTGGTAAAAAAGTTCTGCAAGGCTGGTCTGTCTTTCGTGCTAATAATTGGCTATTGGCTTTTGAACGCGATACTGCGAAAAGCGGGGACAGTCCCCTTACATTTCCTGAACAGTTACCGTAGACGTAGCGGGCGAGACGCCCGTGCTTCCAGGACTACACCTGGGTTTGCATGATTTGCTGGTAGGCATCCAGCACTTTATTCCTGACTTCGAGCGTATAATCAAACGCCAGGGAGGCTTGTTCCATCGCGATCATGGCAGTATGCGCATCTTCCACCGACCCGGTGGCGACTTGCTGCGACAGGGTGTTGGCGTGATTCTGCAAGTCGTTCAGGTGGTGGATGGCCTGGGTCACATGTTCGGCGAAGTTGATCGGCGCACCGGTATTGGCCGGTTGCGTGGGCAAATTGAGAATCGAGCCGGCGGTTAACGGTGTGTTTCGCATTGCCGGCGCACTGGCGGCCAGCGAAGACTCCAGCGAACTGAGCGCTCCGGTCAATGAGGCGGGATTCAAGCCGGTCAGCCCACCGTTCATTAACGAGTTCGCCGTCTGCGATAATGCATCGGCGCTCTGCGGCAGCCCACGCACCAGGTTCGCCTGCTGTGATGAGGTATCCGTGGTACGCGACATCCCCGGCAACAAGTTTCCGGTGATCGCTCCTAATCCGTTAATGCGCATAACAAAACTCCCTACTCGGGTTCCAAGTCGCCGCGTCTATATGGGAACGAGAAACGCAGCACCTGGAAAACTACTCGTGTCCGATTTCCAGACTTTTCTGCACCATGGCTTTGCTGGCGTTCAGCGCCGCGACATTGGCTTCATACGCGCGGGACGCCGCTACTAGATCGACCATCTCTTCCACCGGGTTCACGTTGGGCAATTGCACGATCCCGGTGGCGGGATCCGCATCCGGATGACCGGGTTGATGTATCTGGGGAAACGGGCGCGGATCGGCCGCGATGGCATCCACCTTCACCCCGCCGTGCTCGACATCTTCCTGAAAGATCGGCGTCTTGCGCTGATAGGGACCGCCTTGCGCGGTGCGCGTTGTTTCGGCATTCGCCAGATTATTCGCGATGGTATCCATGCGCATCCGCTGTGCATATAAGCCGGAGGCAGAAATTTCCATACTTCCCATTTTGCTGTTCTCCCTTAAAGGCCGTCTGAAAAATCCTTGACGGGTCTGGCATGATCTTTTCGCGTGTGCCGCGTTTACGGGCTCAGCCAAAAATAACTGACCGATTTTGACTTGTTCGCTTGCCCGTGCTCTGCGTTGAGCATCCTTCAAAGATGACTTCATCTGTGTGCGGATGCTCGCCTTGATCACGGCCAAGCGCCCGGCGTCAAAATCAGTCAGTTATTTTTGGCTGAGTCCTAACGGCGACCTTCATGGATGGCCATGCGCAACAGGCGTATCCGCATCGCCAGCAATTGCGCCGAGGTGTCGAAGCGCAGGTTGTTATCCGCCAGGGTCGCCATTTCATGTTCGATTTCGACGTTATTGCCATCCAGGCGACGGGGCGTGAGTAGATCGGTGTGCGGTTGCGGATGAATGTTTTCGATCGCAGCGATCTGCTCATCATACGGCGGATCCGCCACGGTCAGGGCGGCGTTCAACTCGCTTTCGAAGGAGATGTCTTTCCGCGTGTAATTGGGGGTTTCGGCATTGGCGATGTTATCCGCCAGCACATGTTGACGCGCCGCGGTGCCATCGAGGGTCTTAGCCAACGCGGCTGAAGTCGGGTCTACGAAAAAATCCGTCATAATCGCTCCCGCAACCTGTCGCCAACCTGTAATGAGGGAGTTGTCCCTCGAAAAGGTCTGGTGCTAATTGTAGTATAGCGGGCGGCTGCCTGTTAGGCAATACTTTTTACAAAATATTTTTAAAAAAAGCCGAAATAACGCTAAAGTTCCAAAATATTCTGCCGATACTTAAGGGTTACCGCCGATTTTGATGGGCCGTGAAGTATGTTCCGGGTCAGCGCAGGCACTGCTCAGTAATTCCATTATCGTTGGTAATCTTTAACATCGATGTCTTGCTGAATTAAAATAGCGTGCACTGAGCGGAGATGGGGATTCTCATTATAGCTCGGGCCATTGATTTATGAATATCAGAACGCGGACAATCCGTGAGACTTCACTTGCTAATGACCGGAGCTATAAGTGGAGGGCAGTGCCCTTCGGGGCAGTTTACGGAGAGGGGTTGGGACTTTCGCTTCACGAGGGGAATACGGGTTCCCCCCGGATCGATCCGGGGGGTAGAACTGGCTGGCCGAAGCCGGCCGCGTGACGGCCAAACCCGCCTTCGCGCCGGCGATGGCGGGCAAGCGCCGGCGCTCCGTGCTACGTGATCACGCCGGGGGCCGGCTACACCAGGCTCTCCTCGCTGTCCGGCGCATTCAAGGTGATGGTGCCTTCTTCGATTAGCCGGCGGACGGTGGCGACGACATTTTGTTGTGCCGTCTCGACCTGACTGGTGCGCACCGGTCCGAGCAGTTCCAATTCCTCGGTAATCATCGCGGCGACATTGGATGACACATGGTTGTAGACTAGCGCCCGCAGGCTTTCCGGGGCGTTCTTCAGCGCCAGGGCGGCCTCCTGCACGCTGACTTCCCGCCAGAGGAGTTGTTGCGAACGCGAATCCAGCCGGGTGATATCCTCGAAGACAAACATCGACTTTCGCACTTCATTGGCCACGTCCGGTTCGCGCTCCAGCAGGAATTGGTAGACGCTTTTTTCCACGCCGGGGTGCGACTTGCCCAGAATTTCCACCAGCGCGCGTGTGCCGGCGAGTTTGCCGGATTCCCGCTCCGTCACCGCTTCGGCACTGTGTAAATCGGAGAGCTTTTGCGCCAGCAACTGCTCCAGGCGGGTGACGACTTGCGGTACCGGCGCTTGCAGATTGACCAGGCGCATGACAGTTTCCTGCCGGATGGCATCGGGGAGCCCAACCAGGATTTGCCCGGCTTTGTCACGCGGGAGATAATACAGCACCAGCGCAATGACGCCGGGGTGCTCGCTCACCAGCGCCGTGAGCAGGCGCGAAGCATCCACCACCCGCAGGCTCCGAAACGGACGCCCACCCCCGCGCGACTGGGTCAATTGATCCATCACAAAGGAGGCGCGCTCTTCACCGAAGAGTTCCGACAGCAAGCGCTGCACAAACGGCAATCCCCCGATGGCGGCATCATAATACCCCCGATTGTAACGGTCCTGAAAGTCGGTGAGGAGTTGCCGGCGCATATCCCCGGAAATGCGCCCGATGCGGGCCATCTGTTCGGCCAGCAATTTGACTTCATCATTGCTCATATGGGCCATGACTTGCGCTGAACGTTCGACGCCCATGCACACCAATACACTGGCCGCTTTCTCCAGACCATTCAATTGAACCGCGATTTCCCTTGCCATCGATTAGTGCCCTCGCATTTGTAGTTGGCGGTTGGCTATTGGCTATTGGCTATTGGCTATTGGCTTTCTGCTACAGTATGCAGAAAGCGGGGACAGTTCCCTTTTGTTTTACGTCACGGTGAGGCTGGCAACTGATTGCTGATAACCCACCGCCAGCAGCCCACCGCCACCAGTTACGCCTTTTCACCGACCGCGATGAATTTGAGAATCCGCAGGCCGAAGCGTTCATTCACGACGACGACTTCACCTTTGGCCACCAGCGTGTTATTGACGAGTAGACTGACGGGTTGGCCCACCAGTTTATCGAGCTCGACCACGGAACCCGGTTGCAGTTTCAACACCTCGCGTACCGGCATCACGGCGCGTCCGAGTTCGACCGTCAAGGTAAGATCGACATCGCTGAGATAGGCGAGATCACGCATGCCCGCCAACGGCGGCGCGTCGCCGGCGACAGCGGGGGTAAACGTGGCGGGGATCGCCTGCGCTTCCGCGGCGAGTTCCGGTGACTCAGGCATGGTTCGTCTCCTTAGCTTCCGTCAAAATTTCAATGGCCAGCGTATTGTTGGCGGTCACCGGGCGCGCGTAGAAACAGAGGCGATTCCCGATGCGGACTTCAATGGGGTCATCTACCCGGCAATCCGTCTGGATGATATCGCCGGCCCGCAGCGCTGCCACCTCGCCGAATGACAGGGACATGCCGTGCAAGCAGGCTTGCACCGGCATCGGGATCGCCGGCAGGTTCTCCTGCATCCGCACCGGTTGCGATTCCGCGCTCGACTCGCCGGCATTGCGCGCGTGATCGAGCAGGCGCTGAAAATCGAGGCTGCGCACCGGTATCGCATAGGTGCAGTGCCCGACGAGCGTCGAGAGCGTGATGCCGAAGGAGCATACCACCAGACGATCCTCCGCGTGCGCGGTGTGGATAAATGACGGATCGAGCCCACTTTCCTGCAAATTCGGCCGCAGCGTCCCCAATACTTCCCAGGCCTTCCCAATTTCACGCAACAATCGTTGCAGTAAATCCTCCAGCAGACCGCGTTCGATCTGGGTCAATTCACGCTGGTGGGTCACGACGGGACTGGAGCCGCCCAGTCCGTGGTCGATCAGATACCAGACCAAGGGGGCATCGATGTCGAATAACCCCACGCCTTCCAACGGATTCATGGTGAAGGTGGCGATGGCCGGCAAATCCGGTAATCCCTGCCGATACTGGCGGAAGGGCATCGGGGTCACCCCATACGATTCGACGTGCACGGGTGAAAGCGAATACTCGGACAGCAAACTGGAAAACACCCGGCCGATGGTAGTATTGATCTTCTCTAACGCATAGAGAAACTCACTCGGCAAATGCTCCGGGTTGGCGAAATCATACTTGACGCACGGCTCCGCCCCGCGCGCGTCAAGCGACTCCGGAGCACCATTGGCCGCGGCCAGGGATTGAAGGATGGTGTGAATATCGGCCTGCTCCAATAATTGCCTCCGCTCCAATGTGATGGGATAGTTCCCCGCGATCCGGGATCGGCGCGCGATACGCCTGCAAGGATATTATCGGAGGGAGGATGGCAAAACTGAACGGGAGGGGACGGCTTCATGATGTTTTTCCATGGCGGCGCAGCGAGAAATATTGTCGATGGCCTGCGCGATCGGTTGCGCGTTGCTGTGGGACCGTTCCCTGGCGTTTCTGGAGGCGCCGGAACGCACGTTATGGAGCTTGTTCGCTACGGGGGCGCCGGCAAGGATGCCGTCGGTCCATAGCGTTGGTTCCCATCATGCCGCGTGCTAACCTTCACATTTCGTCTTACATGCGATGACGCAAGGAGATGATGCGACGTTGCTCCTGAAAGATAATCTGCGCGGAGAGACTCTTGAAGGAGAGGAAGACGACCCGCTCGGACATGCGTACGCGCAAGATCACCCCCGCCACTGGTTGGGGGGCGGTATGTTCGAATTTGATCACCCCGCGGATGGTTTGCCCGATGGCGAACAGTTCGCCTTGCGGCAACAGGCGAAAGATTAACCCGCGTTCGGAGAGTTCCTGTACGGAATAGAGCACATTTTCGATCGACAGCGCCGGACCTTCTCCAGGCCCATAACGCAAGCGAAAGAATTGGCGTCGTTCGACGAACGCAGTATTGACACCGGCCTCGTGCGCCAGCAGGGTATCCGGCAAATGCCGTGATAGTTGGATCCGCGCCGTCTCCCCCGTCAGGTGGTGAATGGCGCCGTCTACGCGCAAACTGCTGCCGTCAATGAACAACAGCACGCCGACGACTTGGGGCGGCAGCGCCAACAAATCTTGCTGGAGACCGGTGATGATGACGCTCTGTTCGGTGATCTCGCTGACGGCAAAGGTCATCAGCAGAGTCACAAAGCGGGGACAGGACCCGCTGCGATATGTTACCCGGTGTGTGGGCTTCGTGTTGTCATGTGTTTGCTGTGCCATCCTCGGTCCTCCTGGCTCACACGTCTTCTTCTTCGAAACGTTAAGAATTAATAATAAATGCGTTAATCCTCTATTCCATGAATACTCGTTAATCTAGGGCTAGGTTGCTAAATAATCGGACGGTGGGGGAGGGTTTTATTTGGAGTCCGGGCGGTTGCGTTCCTGGTGACGCTTGCTTTCTTCCAGAATACGCTCAGTGGAAATCCCTCTGGTCAAGCGGACAATCACCTGGTCGATTTTCATGCGGAGTATGGTGCCTTCGACCGCCACCACCGTGCCATCGGGAAAGGTGATAAAGGCGAACAGCGGTTGCCGAATGCGATAGCCGAGGTCACAGCTAATGAAGATCAGGCCTTTCGCGGAGAGATCGCTCACCGGATAGACCGCTCCGGCAATATTAATCTCCGGGTATTGGCCTGCGGAATACCGGATACGTATCTGTTGCCGACGATCAGTTGCGGGAATATCAACCATACTTCAAGAGATTCAAGCTGCGTGTCGTATTTCCTGCTTTCTGCATCAAGAAGTTCGTCTTTTGCGCGACAGGCGAGCATTGACACCTTATCAGCGGTTATACAACGACAAATTACCCCCCGGCACAATTGCCGGGGGGTAAGACGCAAATACGATAATGAGATGAGCAGCGCTATCCATCCAGGAGAATATTTTCGAATATCCCCCTGGATAGACGCCTTGCCGGGTGCCGTTCATTGCCAGGCGGTCGCTTACTGTTTAGTTGTGACGGCTTTCACTGCATCCTGTTTTGTCTGGTTCGCTGACGACGTCGCGGTAACCAGCAGGGGATAGGGCACCGCGGATGCCGCCGCGACAGTGGGCGTGATATGGATCGTGAAGCCGGTCATGGCATTTTGTTTGAGTGCGATGGTGGCAAAACCGGTTTTGGTAATCGTCGCGGTGATGTCTTTTCCGGTGACCCAATCGACGAACTGCACTTGCCAGCCGGAGATGGTCGGGAGCGGGCAGCGCAACGTGAACACGTCGGAAGTGTTGCCGGCGTTCTTCACCTGGAAGAAATAGTGGACGGCCTTTCCGGCGGTGGTCGTCTGGCTCTTCGTCTGATTCACCCCGGTCAGGTTGAAGATGCCGGTGCCGGTGTAGGTCGTTTCGCCATAGTTACAGATAAGCAGATCGGGCTGATAGCCGGTGGCGACCGTCGTGACCGCTTTGACCACGTCCTTTTTGGTGCTGTCTCCCGTGGCGGTTGCCGTAACGATCAGCGTGTTTGGTCCCGCAGGCGCAGTGGTATCCGGCGTGACGTGGATGGTGAAACCCGTGGTAGCGCCCGGTTGCAGCAGCAGGCTTTTAAAACCGGCGCCCATGATGGCGCTGGTGATATCCCGACCGGTTGACCAATCTACGAACTGTACCTTCCAGCCGGCGCCGGGTGACGGGCAGGTCAGGGTGTAGCTATCCGCGGTGTAGCCGTCATTTTTCACCTGGAAGAAGTAATGCACCGCCGTACCGGCGGTGGTGGTTTGTCCTTTCGTCTGCCCGGTCCCGTCGAGGTTGATGATATTGAAGCCCGCATAGGTGGCATCGCCGTAGTTGCAGATGGCTACATCCGGCAGATATTTTGCTACCAGCGTGGTGATCGCTTTCACGACATCCTTTTTCGTCGCATCAGCCGTGGAAGAAGCAGTCACCGTCAGCGTTACCGCTCCGGGTACCACGGTGTTATCCGGCGTGACATGCATGGTATATCCCGTAGTGGCACCCGCCTTGAGGATCGCGCTCTTCCAGCCGGCGCCATTCACCGCCGCGGTGATGTCCTTACCGGTCGCCCAATCGACGAACTGCACCTTCCATCCCGCGTTGGTCGCGGGGCAGGTCAGGGTGAAGCTGTCGTCAGCCGTGCCGGCATTCTTCAACTGGACGAAGTAATGCACCGCCGTGCCCGAGGTGGTGGTCTGTGCTTTGGTCTGTCCCGTGCCGTCGAGGTTGAGGGCGCCAGCACCGATATAGCTGCTCTCGCCATAATTGCAGATCGACAGATCCGGCTGCGGGCTCAAGAGGTTGATGGTGCCCGGCGTGTATGAGACCGGCAACGCGTTGGCCGTGACATCCACAATCTGACGTATGACCGGGTTATCGCCAAAATTCAACACGGTCGAGGCGACCGTACCGCCGGCAGTGGGAGCAAAGGTCAATTGCAGCAGCGATTGCACGCCTGCCGGCAACACCTGCGGAAGCGGAAGCTCCAGCAAGATCCCGAGCTGTCCCTGGCTGACTTTATTGGCGTTCACGACGAGAGTGGTTCCGGACGGCAATCCGGCGGCCAATGTCGCGGATTTGTACGTCAGCGCCTTCGGATCAAAGCCTATGGTGACACCAAGCGCATGTTCATTCCCTTGCGCGGTCAGCGCCACGGTCACCGCACCTGTTGCCCCCGTGGTGCGCGTGATGGTGGCGGGTTGAATCGCCAGCACGCGCGAGATGGTGGCTGACGCCGATGCCCCCGGATGGGGTGATGTCGATAGGCCGGAAGGGCCCGCCACCGGAGCCAGTGGATCCAGGCGCATGGCAAAGCGTCCCGCCTGCACCCAATCAGCGACGGTGATCAAACCGTCGCCGTGTGTGGCCAACGGCGCGCAATCGGCTTTCATCAATTCGAGCCCCGGGGTGGGCGTATCAAGACCGGCGGCAAAGCGACCCAGTTGCGTCCAGTCGGTCGCGGTGACATCGCCGTCGCCGGTATCGCGCGGTGCGACATCGGCTTCCCATCCGGTGGCATTTACGAAAATGGTGACGAGGGCGGTGCTGTAGGCGTTCGAGGTATCGATGGCCTTATAGACGAAGCTGTCGGTGCCGACGAAATTATGCGCCGGCGTGTAGCGGAAGGAACCATCGATATACAGTGCCAGCGTGCCATGTCCCGTTCCGCTCACCACCCCGGCGGTCAGAAAGTCACCGTGGCCGGCATCGATATCCGTATCATTACCCAGCACACCCGGCGCCGCCACATACAGCGTCCCGTTCGCCGCGGTGCTGTAACTATCATTCACCGCTACCGGTGGGTGATTGATGGCATTCACGGTCACGGTGAAGGTGCGCGCGGTGGTATCCATGCCGCCGTTAAGAATGCCCCCGTTATCTTGCACGGTCACGGTAATGAGCGCCGATCCGGTGACATAGGCTACCGGCTGATAAGTGAGCGACCAGGTGGTGCCGGTGCCGCTCACATTCGGATTGGGAATGAGCGCCGTGTTGCTGGATACCGCTGTCACGGATACCGTTTGCCCGGCATCATCCGCATCGCCCGGCGTGATGCCGGTCAAGACCATGGTCTGCGCGGATGCTTCCTCATTGATGACCTGGTTGGAGATCGGATTAATCGTCGGCGGATCGTTGACGGCCAGCACGGTAATGGTGAAGGCAGTGGTGGTGGTGTTCACACCGCCGTTGGCCGTCCCACCGTTATCCTGCACGGTGACGGTGATCAACGCCGTGCCGGTCGCTTCCGCGACCGGGGCATAAAACAGCGTCCCGGTGGTGCTCGGACTGGTATAGGAGATCGTGGGATTCGGTACGACGGAAGGATTGCTGGAAACGGCAGTAATGGTCACTGTCTGCCCGACATCATCCGCGTCGCCGGCGGTGATGCCGGTGAGCATAAACGATTGCGCGCTGACATTCTCGTAGATGGTCTTATTCAGCAACGGATTGATCGTGGGCGGATCATTGACGAAATTCACCGTGATGGTAAAGGCGGTGGTGGTGACGTTCTGCCCGCCATTCGCCGTACCGCCATTATCCGTCACCGTGACGGTAATCACCGCCGTCCCCGAAACATTGGCCACCGGCGAATAAGTCAGCGATCCCGTGGTGCTTGGACTGCTATAACTGACCGTGGGGTTCGGGATCAGCGCCGGATTGCTGGAAAGGGCGGTGATCGTTACCGTCTGCCCGGCGTCGTCCGCATCGCCGGGGGTAATGCCGGTGAGGGTGAGCGTCTGGGCAGTGGCATTCTCATAGATCGTCTGATTCGGAATGGTGGTGATGGTCGGCGGGTCATTGACCGCCAACACGGTGACGGTAAAGGGGGTGGTCTTTGTATTTACCCCGCCATTAGCGGTACCGCCGTTATCCTGCACGGTGACGGTGATCAATGCCGAACCGGTCGCTTCCGCCACCGGGGTATAGACCAGCGACCAGGTGGTACCTGTTCCGCTCACGTTCGGATTGGGAATGAGCGCCGGATTGCTGGAAATGGCGGTGATGGAAACCGTCTGCCCGGCGTCATCCGCATCGCCGGGCGTGATGCCGGAGAGGGTGAGCGTTTGCGCGGTGGCATTCTCATAGATCGTCTGGTTGGGAATGGTATTGATGGTCGGCGGATCATTGACCGCCAGCACGGTGACGGTGAAGCTGGTCACGACGGTACTCTGTCCCCCGTTGGCCGTGCCGCCATTGGCCGAACCAATTCTTACCACACTTCCGGCGGCGCTGATATCAATGTGATTTGCGCCCGAACCAAATATCAGCGTTCCTGTGGTCGCATTGGCACTAGCTCTTCCTCCAACCAGCAGTGAATTGAGCTTCATATTGGCAACGCCAGCCGAAAGATCCATGTTGGCTGTACAGCTTCCAGCGCCATTTCCAGCTTCGACATAGCCGACCGTCAGCGCAGTCCGACCGCTGGAGACGCCTTCGAGGGTCAGCAAAGCGCCCGAACCAAGCAGGAACGTGCCGCTGCCGGAACTGATCCCATTGGCAGTGCCATATCCCAATCGGAAAATTGGTGTATCGATTGTAGTACTGCCGCCAGCGGCCGTCGTATTCGTTCCAAAGCAGTTCCCACCCCACGTGCCTTCACCAATGCTGTACAGGGTCGATGCCGTGATCGTATTGTTCGTGCCGAGGAACAGATTCCCTTTGACACCCGTCTGGGCGACACCAATATAGACCGAACCGACATTCGCCACAAATGAACCTGAAAGAGAAGCGTCCAGCGTTCCAAGACTGTTGTTGGCCATTCCAACATAGAGAGTGCCAGAAGAACCGCTTCCCACAGAAAGGATTCTTCCGCTGCCTACCACCACGGAACCCGCATCAGTCGGATCTGTAACGTACAAACTGCTCACCGACGTGACACCCATCAGTTTCAACACACCTCCGCCGGCCTTTGTAAGTCCGACGACATTGGAGACGGCCGAATACACGGTAGCCGTGCTGCTGGGATTGACCGTGATGGTCGGCGATGTGCCGGCAAATTCAATCGTCCCGTTCGTGATCGCAAATCCATAAGCACCCGTATTGCTGAAGTTCAGCCCGTTGATCAGCCACGGTGTATAATCCAAAGTCACCGTCCGGCTCGCTGTGATCGGGTTATTAAAATACGCTGTTCCGGCGATTCCAACGGCCACAATCCCGTTCGCCCAGTTGTTGGTAACCGACCAGAGCCCATCCCCATCAGTAATCCAGCTTCCATTCGCCGAGAGCGGAACCCACGGCGTCGCGCTGACCTCGCTGCAATTCGCGCTCTCCCCGGCACTGTTGGTGGCCGCCACCACGTAGTAGCAGGTCGTACCATTGGTCAGTCCGGTGTCAACATAGCGCGCTGTGGCCGGCGTGGCGATCAACGAGTATGGGCCTCCGGCAGAGAGTGAACGCTTCACCCTGTATTCCGCCGCATCGAGCGAGACGTTCCAAGTCAGGCCAACTGCCTTGTATCCACCAGCTGCTACAACACCGGATGGAACCGGCGGTATCTGCAGGGACGGTGTTGCACTGACCTGTGCCGACATCCCGCCTTCCCCGTACTCGTTTGTCCCCGAAACCACGTAGTAATAGGTCATGCCGTTCACGAGACCTGTATTGGTATAGGTGGTCGTCTGTACATTGGCCGCCACCATTGCGTACGGGCCGCCGTTCGTGGTCGAACTCCACACGTTGTAGCCAAGGGCTCCGCCCGTAGGATTCCAAGTCAGGCTCACCCGCTGATTCGCTGGCGCAGCCGCCAGACCGGTCAGGACCTCCGGCACGCTGGCGGGGTTGTAGTTGATTACCACCCGGTTCGCCTCGTAGACCACAGTACAATCGGCTGGTAGCCCGTTGGTGGC
>Ga0118677_10010963_pt1 | contig 13713 bp, 15 predicted proteins | sample AliMusrvi5mmetaG_FD_86154 | JGI IMG/M metagenome (GOLD analysis project Ga0118677, IMG submission 86154)
CCCCGAGCAGACGGATACACTTCTCCCAAGACACCGGCACCTCCCCCCTGCGTTCTCGACAAACACAAGGGTCTCAGAGGACTGCCGGTGTCCCTTTCCTCACGCTATTACGCGATGAACCGAACTTCTTCTCCACCTGGCGCCAGGCGTGCTCGAAGATGTAGGCCCGCTCTTCGCGGGGCCGCAGCACCATCTCGCCATTCACCGCAATGGGATCCCGCTTGCCGGATTCCGCATCCACCTTGGAGAGGCGGCCATCCGCTAGCACGAAGAGGGCCTTGCCGTCCTCGGCCCGGGCGGCGGTGGCCTCCTTGGCGTCGAGCTTGGCCAGTACCTTGGTCTCCTTGGTGCGAAGGTCCGTGACCCAGAGGTCAAAGCCCTTCTCGAACTTCGCCAGGTAGTAGAGCTTCTCGCCCTTGGGATCCACCAGGGCCTCACCCAGATCCGCTGTGTGGATTGTGAGGCGCGCCTTGCGCTGCTCCAGGCCCTCCCAGTCGATGACCAGGGGCGGCACAGGCTTCTTCTCGTCCTTGTCGGAGGTCTTGGCATCCTTCTTGGCCTCCTTGGCTTCCTTCTCCTCCCGCTCCTTCACCAGGGCGAATTCCTCCTTGGTGAGCTGGTAGCGCTCCCAGGCCTTCTGGGTGAGGAAGATTCCGAAGATATCGCTGGTGGCCCCTTCCTGGTCCAGCTTGCGGTTGCCCTCACGCTCCGTCGTCCAGTAGGCCAGGGCCCCATCGGCAGAGATCCGCGGGCGGCTGTCCGAGAAGCCGCTGCGGCTGAGGTTCACCAGCTTGCCGCTGCCATCCGCAGCCAGCAGGCCCACGTCCTGGATGCCGCCCAGGGGCTGCACATCGAAGGCGAAGAAGAGCCACTTGCCATCCGGAGTCCAGCGAAATTCCTGGTCCCCGTCCGAGTAGGAGTAGTTGCGGGCGGCCGGGTAGAGGGTGCGGACCTTCCCGCTCTCGAGGTTGAGTACGTTGATGCCGGTGCGCTCATGGAGGTAGGCCACCTCCTTCCCATCTGGGGAGAATTGCGGCTGGAACTCGTCGGCAGGGGTGGCGAGGATGGCCTTCTCCTCCAGCTGGGTGGAGGCGTAGAAGACGGTCTCGTCCTTGCGGACCAGCGAGCAGGTGTAGAGGTCCCAGCTGCCACCCCGCTCAGAGGCGTAGAGCAGCGTCCGTCCATCAGGGCTGAAGCTGACGGAGCGCTCTTGGGCGGCGGTGTTGGTGATGCGCTTGGTGAGGCCGCCGTCCACACTACTGACGAAGACCTCGCCCCGAGCCACGTAGGCCACTTCCTTGCCACTGGGCGAGACAGCCATTTCCGTGATACCCGCAGTGATGGGCAGGATCCGGTCGGCAGCCCCGCGACCATCCGTGACGAGCTGGACCGCCACCTTCCGGGGCGCGGCGCCCTCCTTCAGGGTGTGGAGTTCGCCGTTCCAGGCGAAGCAGAGGGTGCGGTCCTGGGCCACACTAAGGAAGCGCACCGGGTGCTTCTGGAAGCTGGTGAGGGCCTGGGGCGCGGGCTTGTCCAGGGCGCTGCGGTAGATGTTGAGGGTGCCATCCTGCTCGCTAAGGTAGAAGAAGGACTGGCCATCCGGGGCGAACACGGGATTCCGGTCTTCGCCTTGGAAGGTGGTGAGGGTGCGGAAGCTGCCTGCGGCCCGGTCGAAGAGCACGATATCCCGGGTCACGGCGGAGGTGTGGTGCTTCCGCCAGGGATCCTCATAGCCCTTCACGTCCTGGTAGATGATTCGGGAGCCCGTAGCGTCGAAGACACCCAGCTCCATGGGCACCGTGGAGACCAGCCGCGCCTGGCCGCCGCTCACGGGCACCGTGTAGGTCTGGGGGAAGCCCCGGTATGGGAACTGGGCGTTCTCGGCGGTGCCAGTGCGGCTCGAGGTGAAGAGGATCTCCTTATCATCGGGCGTGAAAGCCGAGGGGAACTCATTAGACGAGTGGAAGGTGAGGCGCTTGGCCTCGCCCCCAGTGGCAGGCATCACGAACACGTCGAAGTTGCCGAAGCGGTCGGATGCAAACGCGATGCTGCGCCCGTCGTGGGACCAGACCGGCATCTGGTGGTGCCCCTCGCCCCGGGTGAGGGGAATGGCCTCGCCCCCGGCGGCGGGCACGCGGAACAGATCCCCTTGGTAGCCGAAGACGATGGTGCGGCCGTCCGGCGAAATGGCGGGATAGCGCAGCCAGAGCGGAACCTCCGCCCAGGCAGCGACAGCCTGGCAGAGAACAAAGAGGATTCCGAGCAGCGTGCGCCAGTGATTCAACATAGGTCTCCCGGGGTTGGCCTATCCACTTTAAGGCAAGCCCGGGCCAGTGGGTGGAGTCGGCAAGGGTCGCCCAGCTGGACCGGAGTTCGCGGAGGTCCGAGGGGCACCCCGATTGGACAGCCCATGTCCAACCCCAGGCCCGAAGCTTTAGGTTCTGGAGGTGTTCATGAGCCCATTCAACGCCCTGCCCCTCACGCACCACGCCCGCGCCCGCATGGACGGCCGCCGCATCCCCGCAGAGGCGGTGGAGATGGTGCTCCAGTTCGGCCGCCTGGTCTGGGCCCGGGGTGCCCAGATCCACGCCCTGGGCCGCAAGGAGGTCCAGCAGGCTTCCCATTGGGGGCTGGACCTGCGCCCCTACGCGGGCCTGCAGGTGGTCTGCGCCCCCAGCGGCGACATCCTCACGGTCTACCGGAACCACGACTTCAAGCGCCTGCGCCGGGCGGCTTGATAACGAAGACGGGTAAACCACGAAGAGGCTTTATGAAAGGACAGCCCATGCATTCCGACAACCTATTCCCGGAACCCCTCAGCGGCACCTGGCGGGGCTGGTGGCGTCAGGGCCTGCGCGAGGGCCACGAGGCCCTGCGCCTCACGGTGACGGGCCGCCGCATCCAAGGTTCCGGCCAGGACCAGGACGGCGCCTTCGCCCTGGAGGGGGTGTTGCAGCCGGATGGCAGCGCTGTCCTCACCAAGCGCTACACCCTGCCCGCCCTGCAGACCATCGAGCGCCGCGCCTACCTGGGCCAGTGGAACGGCCGCGTGCTGCGCGGCACCTGGGCCGATGAGCGCGCTCCGCAGAGCCTCGGGCCCTTTTTGATGTGGCCAAGTCAGGAGTAGGGCTTGATTCGGAGGGTCGCGACAGGCTCAGCCCCAGCCGAGTCTCATGGCATGCTCCAATCCCGCAAGGCCCGGTCTCCCGGAGGCCAGATCTTTTTTCAGGTGCCGCCAGAGCTTTCCTAGCTGGGCCTTCTGGGCGACGTCATCGATCCACCGCCCATCCCAATCCAGCTGGCCAAACTGTGAGGCCGCCACTGCCATGGCCTGGGCATAGGCCACCTCCAGCGCATCTCCTGCGACCCAGGTCAGGCGGTCGAGCACACTAGCCTCAGGCCGAAAACAGGCAATGGACCTCCCCTCCAGGGTGGGCACCTGCACCGAAGCCTCCCCATCCCTAAACACGTAATCGCCCACGGCCAGAGGGCCCGTGGGGAACTCGACAGGAACCCCGTCTACCACCAGGTGGCGGCCAAAGGGCGTTTTGACGTGAAGTCCTGCCCTGGCTAGATCCCCCACCGAAATGTGGGTAATGAAGTCTAGGTCACCCGTGGCAAAGATGTCCTCCCTTTGGCCCACCCAGACCTGCACGGCCGAACCACCGACCAGGACCGCGTCCGCGTGCAAGGTCTCAAAGGCATCCAGCAGGGCAGTGGGAACTCCGATGGGGTAGGGCGCATAGCGCCACCGCACCCCGCTCATGTCCGCCCTTTCCTGGGCGGGCGCCGCCGCTCGCCACCAGCCCGGACCTGGGCCTCATCCTCCCTGAGCGCCACGGAATCACCCGCCTCGCGCAGCAGTTGACGCTCAATGGGATCCCGCGGTTTGCGGGCGGCACTGGCAGCCAGCCGCGTGCCGTAGGCGGCGAGCACCCCGTCCAGAGAGACCCATGGACGGTTGCGGTTCTCCTGGATGCGGCGGATGGCGTCCAGAGCCCGCTGAACGGTGGTGGGACGCAGGCACCGAAAGGGCTGCTCCTGGCGGCTCAGCATCGGTTGGCTGATCCGCAGGGCGAAGGCCAGGTCGGCCTGGCTGAGCCCGGCGGCCTCCCGGGCGCCTCGGATGGGGTTTTGCGGCAGGGCGGTTTCCAGGCAGGTCTGGGGACTCACCAGAAGCGTGGCCAGGGCCGCCAGCTCACGCTCCGTGGCCGGCTCCGCCGGAGCGCCCCTGAGCCTCCGGCCCTCGTTGACCTGGGCCACGGGCACCAGGGCGAAGACCCTGCGCCCTTCCCCATCAATGATGTAGCCCACGGGATTCATGGCTCCCCCATGGCTTAATTATAACCTTTGATAACCTTTGCGCCAGTGTCCTCAGACGTCCTTGGCCAGTAGCCCATTGATGCGCCGGATGAGGTCGCTGGGGTCGGTTAGGCGGGAGCCTTCGGCCAGGACGGCCTCGGCGTGGAGGAGGCGCAGGTGGTTCTCCAGGCGGGGATCCGCAGGATCCGCGGCGTGGATGGCCTTCAGGGCCTGGACGGCGGGGTGCTCGGGGTTCAGCTCCAGGATGCGGGGGCTGGGGCCCTCGTCGGACTTTCGCAGCTTGGCCAGGATGCGCTCCGTGTGGGCGTCCAGGCCATCATCGGCGGCCACCAGGCAGGCGGCACTGTCCGTGAGGCGCTTGGAGAGGCGCACTTCCCGCAGCTCCGGCAGCTTTTCGCTGAGCAGGGTCAGCAGGGGCTGGAAGGCCGCGGCGGCCTCCTCGCCCTTCTTCTGGTCCTCGGCCGGCAGGTCCGGGGCGTGGCGATCTGCGGGCTTGAGGGCCTTGCCCTGGAACTCCATGAGCATGGGAAACACGAAGGGATCGATGGGATCCGTGAGCAGCAGCACGTCCCAGCCCTTCTTGCGGAAGGCCTCCAGGGCCGGGGCGTGCTCCAGGGCGGGGCGGTCCTCGCCGATCATGAAGTAGATGTCCGTCTGGTCTTCGGGCATGGCCTCGAGATACTGGGCCAGGGTCGTGAACTTCCCCTTCTCGGTCTGGAGGCTCTCAAAGAGCAGCAGTTTGGCGATGGCTTCCTTGTTGGCCCAGTCGCGGCCCAGGCCCTCCTTGAGGATGGGGCCCAGCTCGCCGAACAGCGTGACGTAGGCTTCGTAGTCGGAGGTCTTGAGGTCCTCCAGGGCCTGGAACACATTCTTCACTAGGCTCTTCTGGATCTTCTCCAGCAGGGGGTTGTGCTGCAGCAGCTCCCGGGACACGTTCAGGGGCAGGTCCGGGCAGTCCACCACGCCCTTCACGAAGCGGAGGTAGGGGGGCAGCAGCTGCTCGCAGTGGTCCATGATCTGCACGCGGTTGATGTAGAGCCGGGGGCCCACCTTGGCCTCGCCGAACTGCATCTCGTAGCTCTTCTGCTTGGGGATGTAGAGCAGGGCCTTGAACTCCAGGGCGCCCTCGGCGGCGTAGTGGATCACCTTGGCCGGGGCCTCGAAGTCCCCGGAGATCTGCTGGTAGAAGGCCCGGTGCTCCTCGGGCGTGACGTCCGCCTTGCTGCGCAGCCAGAGGGCCTTGCGAGAGTTGAGCGTCTCCTCCTCAGTGGTCTTCGTCTCCCCCTCGCCCTTCTCCACGTCCATGACGATGGGGTGCTCGATGAAGTCCGAGAACTGCTTCACCACGGCCCGCAGCCGCCAGGACTGGAGGAACTCCGCCTCCTCGGCCTTGAGGTGCAGGATGACGTCCGTGCCGCGCCCGGCCCGCTCCGCGGGTTCCACCGTGAACTCGCCCAGGCCGTCCGAGGTCCAGCGCACAGCCGCCGTTTCGCCCACGCCCCGGGACACCACGCTGACCTTATCAGCCACCATGAAGGCCGAGTAGAAGCCCACGCCGAACTGGCCGATGAGCTCGGGCCGCTTGGGGGCGTCGGTCTTGCCCAGGCTTTCCAGGAACTCCCGGGTGCCCGAGCGGGCGATGGTGCCCAGGTGCTCGATGATGGCCTCCCGGTCCATGCCCACGCCGTTGTCCGAGACCGTCAGCGTGGCCGCCGCCTCGTCCACAGCGAGCTTGATCTTCCAGTCCCGATCCCCGCCCAGCAGTCCCTCGTTCTCCAGGGAGTTGAAGCGGATCTTGTCGATGGCGTCGCTGGCGTTGCTGAGCAGCTCCCGGAGGAAGATCTCCTTATGGGAGTAGAGCGAGTGGGTGATGATGCTGAGGATCTGCTTCAGCTCGCTCTTGAACTCGCGCTTTTCGACGGTGGAATCGGACATGGTGCCTCCAAAGTGCTGAACCCTTTTTATAGCGCAAAAAAGAAGGGGCCATTCGGCCCCTTCTTTTTTGATCAAACCCTACTACTTCTTCTTGGCAGCAGCCTTCTTGGGAGCAGCCTTGGCCTTGGCGGCCTTCGCAGCCTTGGAGGCCTTGAAGCTCATGGACTTGCTGGCGGCGATCTTGATGGGGGCGCCAGTCTGGGGGTTGCGGCCGGTGCGGGCCTTGCGGGTCTTCTGGCTGAAGGTGCCGAAGCCGACGAGGGTGACCTTGCCGCCCTTGCCGACGTGGCCGGCGATGGAGTCGAGCAGGCAGCCGATGGCGGCAGCAGCAGCGACCTTGGTGATGTCGGCAGTCTTGGCGACGGCTTCGACCAGTTCAGCCTTGGTGAGGTTCTCGGCCATGGTGGTGGCCTCCTGTATGAAAGCGCCAACGGGCGCGGAGTTATGTGCCGTCTGGATCTTGCCTCAATTCCCCCAAAGTTCAAGCAATGTTTTTTTCACTTTTTTTCAAGGGGGACCCCCCGTAGCCCCAGGATTTGCGCGGCCTGGGGGGCATCCACCCCCAGGGCGACCCCCGCCTGGGCCAGGGTCCAGCCCCCCTCCAGAGCCCCGGAGATGAAGGCCAAACGTGCATCTGCGAGCATCCGAGGGGTATGGCCGTCCCCCTGTCCATCCTCCGCCAGGAGGGCCCGGAAGAGCAGGCGCTCCAGGCCCGGACCCAGCTGGGGCTCAGGATTCCTGGCCTTCCGCACCGACCCCAGGGACCTTACAATGCCCCCCTCCTGGACGATCCGCCCCCGCTTCTGGAGCCCCAGGAGCCGCCCGTAGAGGCGCCGCGCCAGGCGCCCCTTGGCCCCCCGGCTCGATCGCGAAGACACCAGCAGCACCGCAAAATGATCCAGCAGCGTCCGCCGCAGCACCCCCTCCGGGTACTGCTCCGTGAGCACCTGGTAGATCCAGGCACCACTGAGACGGGCTACAGCCATGGGAACATTTCTGAAACCTTGAGACGCATCACTCTCCACGCTCCCAGACCCAGTCCGCCTGCTTGAGGTTGTGGCGCGGCGGATTCTGCGCGTCGAGAGCCACTTGGCCGCCTTGGTCGAGGCCGTCCCAGCCGAGGGCGTAGAGACGGTAGCCCTGAACGCCCTTGCGGTATCGGAGGGGTTGGCCGTGGTTGCTGAGGTCGCCGGGCAGCTGGGCGGTGAAGGCGGGCAACAGATCCTGGAGGTGCTCGGGGTAGGCGTGGCGGGCCAGGCGGTGGCGCTCCAGGGCGCAGGCCACGCGGGCATGGTCCAGGCTGGACTGGGTGTGGGCCACGCGGGGGTTCCAGTCGGCGTCGTCGGTGATGATGAGCCGCGCCAGGAAGGTATAGGGCCGGCGCGGGGCCTGGGTCCACTGGGCGGTGGCCCGCTCGCTGGCACGCGCGTCCAGGGTGTGCTGGACGGGGTCGATGATGTCGATCCACTGGGCGCGCCGCTGCTGCTCTGCGCGGATCTGATTCTGCTGGATCCAGCCCCTGGGCACGAAGATGGGGAACAGGTAGTCGGCCAAGCGCCCGCTCTTGGGATCTCCAAAATAGTGGGGCCGGGGCCAGAGGGGGGCTGCGGCCATCTTCTGCATGTTCCCCCGGGTATAGACCGATTCGGCGGTCCAGGCGCGTTGCCAATCCGTCAGGAGATCCACGCCGCTTAGACCGGCCTGGAGGCTTGCCAACTGGGCCTCGCTCCAGCGCTGCTCATGCAGGCCCTCCCAGATGGGCTGCAGGGCGATCCGCACGTAGCCGATGCGCAGGAGCTGGCTGATGAGCTGGGGTTCCCGCTCTAGGTGATGCACCACGCGAAGCAGGGTCAGCACATCGTTGAGGGCCGCTTCGGACTTCCCGGCCTGCAAAGAAATCAGGGCGCGCAGGGAGAGGGCCCGGGCCCGCTGGCGCAGACCCAGAAGCGCCGGGATCTCGTCGTTGTAGACCCGCATGAGGCGGCTGTGGGGACGCAGCGAGGCTTCTTCCAGGCCCCGGAGCTGCTCCGCGAAAGGCTTCAGCAGGCTGCCCAGGTCCGCCACCTTCAGCTGGGCCTTGAGAGCCTCCTGGTCCACGACCCGGCCCTGCTCCCAGGCCCGAAACAGCTCCCCATCGGAAAGCGCCGCAGGCAGGACTGGTCCCTCAGGCTGGGGTCGGCCCGCGATGGCGTCCACTACTCCCGGGTGCTGGGCGAAGTTCTCCGCATCGGGGATGGGCGGGGGGGCCAGCTCCTCCAGGCTCAGGGGCTGGCCCAGGGCCTTACTCATGGCCTCCCAGCGGGATTGTGCACGGGCGCCGCGCCAGTTCTCGATGCCGTGGAAGCTCAGGAGGAGGCCCGCGAGGACGAGCAGGATGCCGGTGAGGCGCTTGAGGAAGGTCTTCATGATGGGATCCTTGTGGGATGCTGCGTCTGGAAGGACTACCGTCCCGCGCCCATCCGGTTACAGGTTCAGCTGGCCCAGGCGCTGCTCGGCACGGTGACGGACTGCGGGGCTGAGCCGCTCCTCGCGCACCAGTCGGCGGAGAGCCTCGGTGGCGCGCTGCTGCCGCAGGGCCGACAGCAGGTCGATGAGGGCCAGCTGGACCTCGGGCTGCTCCTGGCCGGGCAGAAGGGCCTCCACCCGGCGGCTGAGTTCGGGCTCCGCGCCGAAAAGGTAGAGGGCCTCCACGGCGGAGAGGCGCACTTGGGTTTCGGGATCCTGCTGTACCCGGTCCAGGAGGGCCGAGAGGATGTCGCCCTGCCCGGAACTGCGGGTGCTCACCTGGGCGATGGCCTCCAGGCGCTCCCCGGTATTGCCGCGCTGGAGGCGGGCCTGGGTGGGATCAAGGTGTGCGTCATTGCCCCGCAGCAGGTAGCCCAGGCCCACGCCCAGGGAGAGCAGGAGCAGGGCCGCCGTGCCCAGGGGCAGCCACCAGCCGCCGCGGGCGGGCTGCGGAGACCGGGCAATTTCGGTGGCCAGACGCTGGTGGAAGCGCCGCGTGAACAGCGCAGAAGGCTCCGGCTGGGGCATGTTCCGCAGGGACTCCCAGAGCCGCTGGACCTCCTGGCACTGGGGGCACTGGGCTCCGTGGAGGGCCAGGTCCACCGGTAGGGGCTCACCGGACAGCAGGAATTCCTGGAAGGCCTGGCAGCTCATGGCGTGACCTCCTGGTGGGCGAAGAAGTGGGTGCGCAGGTCGTTCAGGGCTCGGTGCACCCGGACCTTAAGGGCGCCGGGCGTGCAACCGTAGAGCCCCGCCAGTTCCTGGGTGCTGAGTTCCGGATCCCGGGAGAGCAGCAGCAGTTCCCGCTTGTCCAGGGGCAGGCGGGCCAGGGCCTCGCCCAGTCGCGCCGCATCGGCCTGGGCGATGGCCAGGGCCTGGGCCCCAGGCTGGGGGTCCGCCAACTGGTCCGCCGCCTCCAGGGGTGCCTGGGGCCGCAACCGCTGCCGGTGATCCGCTAGGACGTTTCGGGCGATCTGATAGAGCCAGGGACGGAAGGCCGAACCGGCACGGAATGAAGGTGCGTAGCGCAACACCCGGAGGAAGACCTCCTGGCAGAGATCCTCGGCGAGGGGCCCGTTGCGGGTGAGGTTCACGAAGAAGCCATAGAGGGGCCGGTGGTGCCGGTCGAAGAGCAGGCCCACCAGGTCCCCGCGCCCGGCGCGGACCTGATTCATCACCGTGCTGTCGTCGGCCGTCTCCAAAGCAGAACCCTCAGGGATGAATACCGGAGATCTCCCGAGACGTTACCCGATTTTTCTGGACGGCCCTGTCAAAGCCCCTGGTCGGATCGCCGCAGGTGGCACAATCCCCCCATGAGCACACCAGCCCCCGCGCCCTTCGCCCACCTGCCCTCCACCCTGAAGGTGGGAGATCGGGAGGTCCGCCGCCTGGGCTTCGGCGCCATGCGCCTGCCGGGCAAGGATGTGTGGGGCCTACCCGACAACATTAGGAACGCCATGGCCGTGGTCCGTCGTGCCGTGGAACTGGGCGTGCAGTTCATCGACACGTCCTGGTATTACGGGCCCCACGTGTCCAACCCCATCATCGCCGAGGCCATCCACCCCTACGCCGCAGACCTGCTCATCGCCACCAAGCTGGGTGGCAAGCGCACCGTGGACAAGGGCTGGGCGCCCTTCAACCGGCCCGAGGAGCTGCGCCTGGGCCATGAGCACGACCTGCGGGAGCTGCGCCTGGACTGCATCGACGTGGTGCACCTGCGCTTCATCCCCAATCAGGTGCCCTTCCTGGAGAGCCTGGACACGTTGATCCAGCTGCGGGCCGAGGGCAAGCTGCGCCACATTGGCCTCAGCAACGTGAACGTGGCCCAGGTGCAGGCCGCCCTGGAGCGTACGCCGGTGGTGACCGTGCAGAACCTCTTCAATGTCTCGGGTGGCGCAGGCTTCCTGGCCAAGGCTACACACGCCGTGGTGGAAGCCCCCGAGGCGGTGCTGGACTTCTGCACGGCCCAGGGCATCGCCTACCTGCCCTTCTTCCCCCTGGCCGTGGGCGCCTACGCCAAGCCCCACGGTGCCCTGGATGCTGTGGCCGCCAAGCACGGCGCCACCCCCGCCCAGGTGGCCCTGGCCTGGCTGCTGGCCCGCTCCCCCCTGATGCTGCCCATCCCCGGCACCTCGTCGCTGGCTCACCTGGAAGAGAACTGCGCCGCCAGCGCCCTGCAACTGAGCGCCGAAGAGGTCGTTGCCATTGCCGAGGGGGCGCGAAAGTAGCCACTCCCACCCTTCTTGGTTTTTCACCCCTGCGAATTTCGTGCTTTTCGAAATTCGCAGTTCGCGAATCACGAATAGTGAAACGACGCCCTAAAGCCCCAGCGCCTTCGGCAACCTCGGACTGGAGATCAGATCCACGAACACGGACCAGCGGAGCTCGGGATTGGAGACGCTGCCGCCCTGGCGCTCGACCCACTCGCGGACCAGCTGCTCGCCCAGGTTGTAGTTGATGACGTAACTGCGGTAGGTGTCGATGAAGCGGAGGCGCTGGGCGGCCTGGGCCTCGGTGCGCAGGGAATACCGCACCAGGAAGGCCTCGGCAGCTGCGCGGTCCAGGCTGCCATCCAGGTAGGCGCGGGCGGCCTCGTTGTCGGCAAAGGCCAGCACTTTCATTTCCGCCTGCACCAGGGCCCAGCGCTCAGCGTCCGCCGGGTCCAGGCCCGCCAGGGGGAAGAGCACATCCCGTTCGAAGGCTAGGCGCTCGACACCGGGGAAGGCCACCTCGATGCCGAAATTGGCAGTGCCCTCGGCGATGAGCGACTGTGGAGAGAACAACGGGTAGATGGTGAACTCCACCCAGTCCCGGCCCTCGGGTTGGGGCCGCGCGAAGCGCTGTTCGAGCAGCGCGTTGTAGACGTGGTGGCCCGGGTAGCCCTCGTGGGCGGCCAAGTCCAGGGCCCGGTCGATGGCGATGGGCAGGTCCAGGTTCACCTGGATCAGCGAGGTGCCGCCGCCCTGGTACCAGTTGTAGGCGGACCAAGCCTTGCCAGTGACGTACTCCACGCTGAAGTGGTCCGAGGTGGGCAGGCTCGCGTGCTTCCGGGTGCGCTCCCGGGCCTCGAGGATGGCCGCCTGGAAAACCGCGTCCACGCGCTCCGTGGGGATGATGATCCGGGCCCGGGCCGCCTGGTAGCGCTCCTGCACAGAGCCCTTGCCGCCCAACACCTGGCTCAGGCGGCCCAGGGCCGCCTCCAGGGTGGCCACGGACAGATGCGGGGGCCGCACCTGATAGAGCGCCTCGGCCTCCTCATCGAAGCTGAAGCGGTGGCCCTGCAGCCGCCGCAGGTGGGCCTCCACGGCCCCCAGCTGCCCCAGCAGGTAGTCGCGCCGAACGTCCTCGCCGGGCAGCGCCTCAGCAGCCGCCACACCCGCCTGGATCCTTTGGGCCTCCACCTGCAGGGCCGGCAGGGGCCGGGGTTCGCCCGCCTCGGCCACAGTCTTCCAGGCTGCGGGGCCGTAGTAGGCATCCACGAAGTCCCCGTCATGCCGGCCCACGGCCAGCACCAGGTTCACGTAGTCAGAGGCCCAGTCGGACAGTGCCATGGTTCACGCTCCGCCCTGGAATGTACCCGCATTTCGCGTCCGCCTGGATGGGGCCTGGCGCCCCGGCCCCCAGGAATCAGGAAACACCGTCATCCTGACGATGCGATCCCCAACGACTGGTGTGCCCATGGCCTTGACCCCGCAGGAAGTGATCCAGAACCTCGGCGACCTGCCGCCCCTGCCCCGTATCGCCGCCCAGGTCATCCGCATCTCGGCGGATTCGGACACCTCCACAAAGCAGCTCCAGAACCTGGTGCGCCTGGACCAGGCCCTGTCCGCCCAGCTGTTGCGCGTGGCCAACTCTGCCATCTTCGGCATGGTGAGGGAGGTGACGACCCTCACCCAGGCGGTCATGACCCTCGGCTTTTCCACGGCCCGCAGTGTGGTCCTGGCGGCCAGCGTGAAGAACCTCTTCACCCGGGGCCCCGTGGGCCCGAAGGAGCACCTGCTGTGGGAGCACGCCCTGGTGACGGCCATCACCGGCAGCGCCTACAGCCGGGCCATGCGGATCCCCGAGGCCGAGGAGGCCTTCCTGGCGGGGCTCATGCATGACATCGGGAAGAGCGTTCTCACGATGAAATTTCCCGAACGCTATGGCGCGGTGCTCCTGGGCCTCCCGGATGAAAGCAGCGACGGAATCACCCGTGAGCTGGACGCCTTCGGCTTCGACCACACCATGGTGGGAGAGGCCCTGCTCCACGCCTGGAACATCTCCGAGAACATCACCGCCGCCGTGCGCTGGCACCACGATCCCATACAGGCGCCCCTGGAGCACCGCCGCCTGGCAGCCCTGGTGGCTCTGGGCAACCAGCTGGCCCTGGACCTGGCCTTCGGCCTGGAGCAGCCCGAGGTGTTGGCGGGCGCCACCTGGGAGGCTCTGGATGTCCTCCACCTCCAGGACGCCAGCTACCAGACCTACCGGACCCAGGCTCTGGCGGCCTTCGAGGCGGACCGGGCCCTGCTTACGGATTTTTGAAGAGCCTGGACCACCGGCGCTGGAGGGCCCAGAGGGCCGAACCGAACCAGCCGCGCCCCCGGCGTTCCTGGAGCTTCCGCCGCTCGACCCCGCCGGGCGGAGGCAGATCCACCTTGCGCCGCTCCAGGTGCCGCTGCTCCTCCTGCCGAAGGGACCAGAGCAGCAGTCCGAAAAAGATCACCACGATCACGAGGCAGTAGTCGGCGGTCCCCATCAGGCATCTCTCCGGTCATGGCTTCCAAGTGGGGATTCGAGGCGGGCATGGAGGCGCGCCCTGGACCCTCCATCGGAATATAGGCCGATCTGATTATCGGCGAGCCTCAGCTTAAACGGCTTGGCCCATCCAGGCGAGTTTCAGAAGCGGCTGCGGCATGGCAGGAGCCCTGACGGCCACATGGAGCAGGCGGGGCAGAATTGACGCCA
>Ga0118677_10010964_pt1 | contig 13712 bp, 8 predicted proteins | sample AliMusrvi5mmetaG_FD_86154 | JGI IMG/M metagenome (GOLD analysis project Ga0118677, IMG submission 86154)
ACAGATCTTGCAGCAGGCAAGTCGCTGGCCACGCTGCGCCTCGGCGGCCAGCACACCGACGCCGGCCTGACGAACCACGCCCCGCAACACGAGCACGCCCTCGTCGATGCGCTTCAGGCGGAACACCAGCTTGCCGCGCAGAAAATCAGCGCGCAGTTTTGCCGCCGGGTTCGGCGTGGCCGCGGCGGACCTGATCGCTACGCTCGGTCCCGTGGCCGTGCTGGACGCCTCCTGCGGCGGCCGGCCGCTGCACGAGGTGCTGGGATCCATTGCTGCGCACTACCGCGACGGTACGCCCAACGGCATCCGCATGGACCGCGCCAGCGCGCTCGTCTACAGCCCGCCGCACTTCACTTGGATGGACACCAACTTCCCGGCCGCCACGCCACGCGAGGGGTATCCGGTGGAGATCCAGGCGCTCTGGATCACCTTCCTCGAACTGCTCGGAAAACAGGTCGATCCCGCATGGCTGACTCTGGCGGCACAGGCGCGGCAGTCGCTGGCCAGGCTCTTCTGGCTGCCGGACGAGGGGTGGCTGGCGGACAACCTGCGCGGCGGCGTCGGCACACCCGCGACGCGCGCCACGCCCGACGATGCGCTGCGGCCGAACCAGTTGCTGGCACTCACGTTGGGCATGTACGACGGCGACCGGGCGCACGCGGCTCGTATCCTGCAGTCCTGCGGGACGCTGCTGGTACCCGGCGGCATCCGCAGCCTGGCAGACCGCCCGGTGCGCCTGCCGCAGCCGGTGGTGCGTGACGGTCAGACGCTCAACGATCCACTCCGGCCGTATTTCGGAACGTACCTTGGCGACGAGGACACCCGTCGTAAACCGGCCTACCACAACGGCACGGCCTGGACCTGGCAGTTCCCGCTGTACGCCGAGGCGCTGGTGCGGACGTACGGCGACGAGGCCCGGCCCACGGCGCGGGCGCTGCTCGGCTCGTCCGCCACGCGCGTGCCGCCCGGCTGCGTGGGGCAGATTCCGGAGATCCTCGACGGCGACGCGCCGCACACGCCGCGTGGCTGCGTGGCCCAGGCCTGGGGTGTCTCCGAGTGGCTGCGCGTCTGGCGGGTGGTGGCAGGGAAAGACCGTTAGCGGTTTAGGCTGTTATACTATTGGGCTTTAGGAGGCTTTCGACATGAGACTGGATGCGCATGTTCATTGTGTGGAAGGTGCTGCCGACCCAGTGCGGCTGCTGTGCGAAATGCGCGCAGCCAGGCTCGACGGCGGGTGCGTTATCTCCATTCCGCCCCGATTCTGGCGCAAGGGCAAGTTGGTGGCCCTTCCGGCTGCCGAGCGGCTGGAGCGCCTGCTGGCGGTCACGCGCGGGCAGCCGACGCTGTTTCCGCTGTTCTGGGTCGATCCCACCGAACCGGACGCGGTACGACAGGTCGAGCATGCGGCGGACGCCGGCGCGGCCGGCTTTAAGGTGATCTGCTCCGCGCATGCGCCGGACGACCCGCGCGCCCTGCCCGTGTATCGCGCCATAGCAACGCGCAACAAACCGGTGCTGTTCCACTCTGGCATCCTCTGGGATGGCCGCGCCTCCTCGGCGTATAACCGGCCCGCGGCATTTGAGCCGCTGCTGGACGTGCCGCGCCTGCGCTTTGCGCTGGCCCACATGTCCTGGCCCTGGCTGGACGAATGCCTCGCGGTCTTCGGCAAATTCCAGAACGCCCTGTCAGTGCGCGACGACGTGGCGGAGATGTTCATCGATCTCACGCCCGGAACGCCGCCCATCTACCGCGAGGAAGCCCTGACCAAGCTGTTCAAGATCGGGTACGACGTGGCGAACAGCGTGCTCTTCGGCTCGGATGCCAACGACAGCGCCTACAACGTCAAGTGGTCCCTCGAATGGCAGGAGCGCGACCAGTCGATCCTGGACCGGCTGGGGATCGGTGCGGATGTCGCGGCCAACTATTTCGGCGTCAACCTGCAGCGCTGGTTGAGCGGCGCGCGGGCGGCGTGGCGCCCGCCGCTGGCGGGACAATCCTGAATGTTACAACGAAACGGGAAAGGGATGGGTGTCGTGATGAAACATACTGGCATGTTGATCCTGTTGATCCTGGTTGCAGTCTGGTTCTGCGCTCCGGCGCGGGCGGCAGACCCGGCAGAGAAGGAATTGACCCTGATTGGCGCGTTTCAGTGCAACGGCCTCTGCAAGGATGGCCCGGCCGAGGACCATGTCCCGGTCATGGTCGCGGTGGACGGCTCGCCTGCGATCGTTGCGCAGGTCAAGGAGATCCTCGACAAGAACTGGCCCGACAAGGGGCTCGACGCCGACGCGGCCGTGAAGATCGACGCCCTCTTCAACGAACAGATGAAATATTACATCGACCTGGCCGGTTCCGCGCCCCTGCCGGCTGGGCTCGACAAGAAATACGGCAAGAAAAACCACTATTGCCACGCATCTGCACCTGTGAAGATCGTTGGCACGGTCAGCGAAAAGGACGGCAAGAAATGGATCAAGGTCGCCAAGTACGACCTCATCGGCTTCCAGGGCATCAAGTATCCCGCGAAGATGATGATGCCCGACCAGCCCTTTGTCCTGCCTGACAAGGAGCCGCTGGTGCTCAAGATCAACGATGCCCTGACGCTCAACTGCATCAAGGTTCCGCCGGGCAGGTTCTATGCCGGCGAATCCTGCTTTGTGGCCACGCGTTACATCGAGCAATTCCCGCACCTGACCACGCTGACCCGGCCGGTCTACGTGGCGGAGATTCCCGTCACGCAGGAAATCTGGGAGGCGATCATGGGCGCCAACCCCAGCAAGACCAAGGACCCCCGGCTGCCGGTCGAGAACCCTGCTGCCGCCGACGTGGAGAAGTTCTGCAAACTGCTTTCTGAAAAGACCGGCAGGGCCGTCCGCCTGCCCACCGGCGCGGAATGGGAGTACGTGGCGCGCAGCGGCACATCTAACCCCGGCTTCCCCGAGAAATATCGCGAATTCGGCACGTTCAAGGAGGACAGCAGCAGAATTCTGCCGGTGAAATCCAAAAAGCCCAACGTCTGGGGATTCTATGACCTGTTCAGCGGGTGGTGGGAGATGACCAGCGATTGCGAGAAATACCCCTCGCACAAGCCCGAGGTTGACCCGCACTATCCCCTGACCAGCGGCATGCACATGCTGCTGGGCGTGGCTGGTGGAAACTGGACCATCACTGAACGCGAGTTTGAGAAATTCAGCAGCTACACCAGTAAGAAATTCCGCATTGCCGTGGAAGTCGGGGACGGGAAGTGATTTTTCGAAAAAGGAGAGGGAAAATGAACTGGATGAAGAATTTCGGCATGGTTCTGAAATATCATTCGCGCGTTGCCGCGCTGACGGTCCTTGTGACCGCCGGCATCGGGCTGCCCGGCAATCTCCTGGCTGCTCCGGAAAAGGAACCCGCAAAGCCCGCCGGGCTCGTGCTGGACAGTTCTTCCAGCTACTGGAGGCTTTTTTATGTCCTGCGGCCACCGGTGGTCAGAAGCGGAACCGAACTTAAGAAACTGCAAACCATCACAGATGAGACTCCTCCGCCGCCCAGGGAGTGGGCGCAGCCAGATTTCGACGACAGCATGTGGGCGCGCGTTGCGGGCAAGCCACTCGTCAATGCCGGGCCAAGTTCCGGCGGGATCACCGAGGGGGAAGGCAGTTCCCCCTCGCTGGCGCTGATCTGCATGCGCGGCAAGTTCGGTGTATCCGAACCAACGGCCGTGAGCGGCCTGAAGGTGTCGATCAACTACCGCGGCGGAGTGATCGTCTACGTAAACGGCAAGGAAGTCGGACGGGCCAACATGGCCAAGGACGCGAACGGCCCGGACGCGCTCGCCGAGGATTACCCGAAGGAGGCGTTCCTGAACGCATCCGGCAGCCCGGAGATTACGGTCAAACGCGGCGACAGCGGATCCAATCCGACGTTTGACGCCCGTGCCCGCACCGCGGCAATCGCAATCCCAGCTAGCGCCCTGCGCAAGGGCAGCAATTTCATTGCGGTTGAAATTCACCGTGCGGCGTACTCGGGAGAAATGTACGATGCGATCCAGAAGAAGAAACTGACCTATCAGCTCTACGGCATCGTGTGGGCCACCTGCGGACTCAATTCCATCTCGCTCGGCAGTTCTTCCACATCGGGACTGACCCCGAACCTGTCGCGGCCCAAGGGGTTCCAGGTTTGGAACAGCCAGCTGATGCAGGCTGACTTCGACCTGGACTACGGCGACCCCTTTGAGCCGCTCCGGCCGATCAACATTGTCGGGGCACGCGCCGGTACGTTCTCCGGAAAAGTCGTGGTTGGTTGCGATCAGCCGGTCAGGAACATCAAGGCGCAGATTTCCGACCTCACGGGTTCGAAGGGGACCATCCCCGCAGCGGCCGTGCAGGTCCGTTACGCCATGCCGACGGGCGAGGAGCCTGTGCTCGAGAAGCATTTCCCGTGTTTGCCAGATCTGATGGACGGATTGGCCGAAGTGCCGCCCGCGACCGTAGAAGTCAGATCAAAAAAAGGCGGCGCCTGGCCGTTCGGTGCTGTATGCCCCGTGTGGGTGACCGTTGCCGTTCCTGAGAAGGCCGCGGCCGGCGATTACGCCGGCAAACTGACCATATCGGCTGATGGGATGAAAGCGACGGAAGTGCCGGTGGCCGTCAAGGTCTGTAACTGGCGCGTGCCGAAGCCCAGCGAGTTCCACACCGTGGTGGACATCATGCAATCGCCTGAGACAGTGGCCATGCAGTACAACGTTCCGATCTACAGCGACAAACACTTCAAGCTGCTCGAAAAGTCGCTCACCCGAGCCGGCTATGTCGGAACCTGGACCCTGCACATCCCGCTGATCTGCCGTTCCAATCTGGGCAACGACCAGAGCATGGTGCGCTGGATCAGGAAACCGGACGGAAGTTACAAGTACGACTTCTCGGTTCTGGACAAGTACCTCGAGCTGGCCAACAAGAACATGGGCAAGCCGCGCGCCATAGACCTCGTTGTCTGGGACCTGTTCCTGGGATTCCAGGGATTGGAGGAAGCACCGCATTTCATTGACCACAACACCAAGCTGGATAAGGGATTCCAGCCCACGGAAGTTCCGGTGAGCATGCTGGACGAAGCGTCCGGGAAGATTGCGATGGGCATGGTGGGTTGTTACGACGACAAGAGCAAGGCCAACTGGAAGGCGCTCGTGGACCAGCTGATGCCCATCCTCAAGAAGTACGGCGTGGACAAGTCGCTCCACATCGGGCACTCCTATGACCTCTGCCCGACCGAAGCCATCGTGAAATTCTGGAGTGAGCTCCTGCCCGGGGTAAACTACATGCGTTACGGCCATTACGACTACGACACTTTCGGCAAGAGCAAGTGGAAGTCCGACTTCATCGTGGCCGAGTGGATGCCGGAGTGGAGCGCCACCCCGAAGCAGGGATGGAAAACGCCGGGAATTCATTTGCCGTGGATCCGCCTCAAGAGCGACCGTGGTTCCGGTTTGGTCTGGAAGGCCGATCCGTATGTCACCATCCCGGTCGCCATGTTCCGTGTATTTCCCGAATGCTGCATTCAACACACGTACCGCGGATTCGGCCGCATGGGTCTTGACTTCTGGCCCGTCCTGGACGACGAAAAGGGACGGAAGAACATGTTCGGCTTACAGGGGCGATATCCCACGAGTTCCTGGAGGCAGAGCGACGAGATAATCTGCTGTATTGTGCCGCCCGGTCCGGACGGCGCGCTGTCCAGCAGCAAGCTCGAAATTCTGCACGAAGGTTTGCAGGAAACCGAGGCGCGCATCGCAATCGAAAAGGCCGGCAAGGGAGGCAAAGTGCTCGATGGCCGGGTCAATGCCCTGCGGCCGATTCTCGACAAGCAGCCCGTGGCCGGATTCGATCCGCAACTCAGGGCCTGTTTCACGGGGTATTCGTTCGGCGGAATGCTCGCCAGGGATCATTCGGCAATATTCCAGCAGTGGTTTCTCGCCAGCGGCTGGCAGGAACGCTCCGAGCAGCTGTTCAACGCTGCGCCCGAAATTTCCGCCCCATAACCGGCTGACGTGAAGACAAAGGCGAGGTCAGAATGGAACCTTCTGATCTTCCCCCGCCTGTCGGTCGAGAGGTAAGGAAAATCCGTTGGCAGTCGGTATCTACGCCTTTGCGGCCGTCACGTTCACGTAGGTGATCGGGTGCCAGCCGTTATCCACCACGCTGCGGATGGACAGCTTGACCACGGGCTGGCCGGCGGCGTCGAGGATGCCGCAGTCCACGCGCACCGGTCCGGCGCGGAGCCGGGAGGGGAGCGTCACCGGTTCCTGGAAACAGGTGTAGTCCGGCAGCCATTTGCGGATGTCCTGCCGGAACGGGACGATTGAGGAGAAGCCATCCTGCACGAAACGCAGGGCGAAGCGATAGGGACGGTAGATCGGCGCAAGTCCCTTGTTATCGATGACCACTGGCGCCTCGAACGTTTCGCCAGCGCGGGCGTCGAGCGGCAGCACCATCTGGTGCAGGTGGAACTGGTACCCGATCTTCTGGTTGAAGCGCAGGAACGCGTCCATCCATTGCGCCGGAATCTCCACGCTCTTGGCCATGAAGGTCGACGGCCGGTATTTCAGGCAGTGCTCGACCTGCCAGTCGAAGTTGGCGCTGAAGCACTCGGGTGTGAGCTTGTAGAATCCGACGCGGGGCTGCAGGTGGTAGATCGTGGCGTGCGGCTCCATGGCCACGGGCGCCGTCTTCCAGGTCTCCGCGAGTCCGAAATCCTGGAGCTGCCGGGGATATTCGTCGAACATGTGGTGCCAGGTCAGGCCATCGGGGACGTAGGTCGGCGCGCGGAAGCGTCCATCCATGAAGCCGTCGCCGCGCCAGCCGATGTTCGGGCGGTTCAGCGCGGCAGCATACCGGCAGCCGTTGGTGCCGATCATGGAGAGCAGCACCGTGTCCGGAAACGCCTCGATGTACGCGTCCACCAGCTTGCGTGAGCTGGTCTCGTCGGCATTGCCGCCGCATTCTCCGAACCGGCCGGCGTAGGCGACATCCACGCTTTCCAGATTCGGGTGGCCGTTGAAGGCCTTGCCCAGCGCCATGACGAACGCGCGCCAGTGCTGGAGGTACAGCGGATCGTTACTGTCGATCTCGGGGAGCGCGCCGCCGGTCAGGATGCGCGCGCCCGAGGTCTTATACCACCCCGGGATGTCGTCGTGAACAAACGGCTCAAAGCGAATCTGGAGCGACTGGCCGCGCGCGGCTGCGGCGTCGAGCGCGCCGCGGATGATGTCGAAGCGGATCTGCCCCTTGGCCGGCTCCAGTACACTCCAGGGCCAGCGGCAGTAGGCGATGCGCGTCGGCAGGTAGTGCAGCACGGGAAGGGGAATTGCCACCGGCGCCGGTGCGAACGTCACTGGCCCGCGGTCGTCGTTCCAGGTGTGATCCGCCTCCAGCGGGTCGCCCTCGAAGCGCTGGAAGGTCGTGGTTCCCTCGTGCGGATTGTTGAGATAATCCGTTGCGGCATCCGGCCGCACGCGCTGAATCTTCTCCGTTGCGGCAAACAGGGAGCGCCAGCTGCGGGCCTGTTCTTGATCCAACACGTCGATGTGCATGCGAGCCTCCTAGGCATTGGCCATATCAGAAACACAAGGATAGATGGTACCAGATTGAGGAGACACGGCCAGAACGATCAATTCGCGGCCGGGTTTCTTCCGCCGGGCAGCTCTCCCCACGGTGAGAGGAGGCGATTGCGTAAAACAATTTTGCAATCCCGCATTCCCGGGATTGGCGGGCAAGCGGAAAACAGTCTATTCTGCACACGGAACCAATCCGGATTGTTGTGGGGCGGCGTGACATGAAACGGAGCTAGGAGAATGAGCATGGTGACGATTATTGCGAGCATGGCGGCATTGACGACGCCGGGTGGCGACGCGCCGACGCGGCTGCAGCAGGTGGTGGACGCCAATATCGTGGCGATCCACGCCTACCAGTGCGGCATGGCAGTGGCGGCGAAAACGAGCGACCCGGCATGGAACACCTGCGGCCTGACGACGAACGAGCTGAACGCGCTGGTGCAGCATCAGGTTGCGCTGTTGGCGGAGCCGCCGCAGGCGATCAAGGCCTGGGTCGAGGGTGGCGCCTCGGCGTTCGATCCGGCGAAGGACCTGGAGCCGCTGCTGCAGGCGCCGCTCAAGCCCTCGGCCACGAACCTGCCGCTGGCAGTCTTCGCCGCCTTCCTGTCGGAACGGACACACGCCCCCGCGCTGCGGGTGCGCGCGCTGGCCAGCCTGCTGCAGATGGAGATGGACTCGCTCCGCGATGGCGACCGCTTGCAGGCCCTCTACACCCTCTACGTAGCACTGGGCCTGCCGGCGCACACCGCTCAGCTCGGGCTGCCGGCCCGGACGGACGAGGAGTTCCTGTCGATCGGCCGGGAACTGGCGCCGCAGCTCTGCGGCTGTCCGTTCAAAACGTCGCCGGCTGTACTGCAGATGCAGCTGCGGAAGATGTGGAACTGGGGGCACCGCCACACCGGCGAACGCGACCGCTTTGTGGTGGCGCGTGAGTTGCTGCAGGAGCCAGCAGTGGCGGCGCTGACGCCAAGACTGAAGGCGCTGCCCGCGCAGAAAATCGCGGTGGTCGGGCACTCGTACACGATGGACGTGCACTGGGCTTCGCCTTCGGCGGCGGTTCCGATCGCGGCGGCGCTGCTGCGGGAAGTCAACCCGAAGATCGAAGTGCGGCAGTGGCAGGCCGGCGGCATGTCGGCCGGCCGGGCTGACTGCCGGAAGTTCTGTGAGGAAGCTCTGGCCTGGAAGCCAAACCGCATACTCCTCGTGGTGGGCGTACAGACGCCGGCGGACGTCGCCGCACTTGAGAAGGAAGTGCAGGCGTTCCGGTCGGCCGGCATCCCGGTGGCGATGTTCGACACGCTGCACGGAAATCTCGAGATGAAGAACCGCCACGACGCGGAAGCGCAGTCCGTGCGGGAGCTTGCCGTGCGGACTGGCATGACGGTGATCCCGCTGGGCCAGCGGATCGACGCGGCGCCGGAGCGCGCGCATTTTGTCTCGCTGGATGGCATTCACATGACGGAGCCCTACCACCGTCTGATGGCCACGGCATGGCTGGAGTATCTGGCAACAGCGCCGTGATCGGCAGAGGGGAAAGGACCCATCCGATGGCCACGCATCCGACACCAGGAACTGAAAAGCGGCTTCTGATTCTCTTGCTGGCGGCGCTGGCAGGGGCCGCCATCTGCCAGGCGGATCCGGTCGCGGTATCCAACGGCACGGCGGCAGGGTTCCGGTTTGCGCTCGACACGAGTGGCGCGCCAGCCGCCACGCAGGCGCTGTGGCAGGTGCGGGATGCGACGCTGGAGCTCACGTCGGAACACGCCACAAGCGGCCAATCCGTGCTGAAGGCCGCTTTCGGCGATCATGGCGCCTTGTGGGTCGAAAGCCACAGCCAGCCGTTTGACTGGAGCCGCTGTCGGGCCATTGCGTTCGACGTCTTCAACCCTTGCTCCAACAGCGTGCCGCTGCTGATCCGCATCGACGACAAGGACTCGCAGGGATTTCGGGATCGATACGAACGCTCTGACTCCTTCGTGCTGCCGCCGGGGCGGGTGACGCACGTGGTGCAGGCGTTGACCAACCTGCTGGCCAACAACGACCGCCTGATGGACAGCGCCGAGCTTACGAGGTTCGGTGTGTTGGCGGACCATGTCACGCTGTACTTCGATTCGTTCCGCCTGATTCCGCTGCCGGAAAAAGAGTGGCCGAAGCCGGAGGCACCTGCAGCCCAAACGTGTGTATTGGACAATTTTTTGTTTTCGCCGCGCACCGCCGAACAGTGGACCCTCTCCGGCGCCGCCCGTACGGTGGTGTGCGGGCAGGCCGCCGGGGTTGTCACCGGCCAGGCGATGCAGGTGACGTTTGCCGCCAGCACGAACGCCGCCAGTCTGGCGCTGCAGGGCAGGGATGGCCAGCCCATGGACTGGCGCGGATACCGGACGTTCTGTTTCGACGTGCTCAATCCCGCGGCTGAACCGGTTCCACTGACCGTGCAGATTGACGATGCCGGCAGCTTCAACCGGGATTCCCGTTATCAGACAGAGGAGATCTTGCTTCCCGCCGGACGGTCGACGAGTGTGATGGTGGACATCTGGCGCATGACCAGCCTGCGCGGCTTCCGCATGGACAAGGGGCGGATCCGGCAGGCGAGTCTCCAAGTGGCTACGGGTGCGGTGGAGCACGTGCTGTTCCTGAGCAACGTCCGTCTCTGCCCCGAGGGGTGCCCCTGGCTGCCGCCGCGTGCCGCCAGCCGGCGCGGCCCCGCAGCCATCAACGTCTGTCCGAGTGCGGACGGCCGGGCAATCGCCGCGCGCAATGAGGTCATGTCCGGCCGGATCCCCGGAAAGACGCCGGAAATTCTGGGCAGGGAGTTGCTGGAGGATCCGGAGATCCGGCCGCTGATCCCGATTTTCCGGGCTGCCTCGCCGCGGCGCCTGGCGATCTGCTCGCATTCGGTGAGCATCAGTGAACACTGGTCGACTTCCGGCGCCCTCTTTGACATTGCGGCGGAGGCGCTGAAGGCGGTCAACCCGGGGATCGAGTATCGGGGATTTCATCAGGGTGGAATGTCAGCCGACCGCGCCGTGAAGGCTTTCCTGCAGGAGATGATCGAGTACAAGCCCACGGATACCTTCCTGATGGTGGTCCCTTCGCCGCTGGAAGCCATGGGAAAAATGATCGTCGACATGCAGAGCGCCGGCAGCCGCGTCTATGTGTTCGACGCGGTGAAGATCTGGGGGGCCTGGTCACCGGAACGGACGGAGGAGGTGCGCGCGCTTTGCCGGAAGCGGAATGCCACGTTCATCGAATTGATGGCACGCGGGTACGGTGCGGAGGGGTCGCAGGACTGGATGGTGAAGGACACCATCCACATGCGGACTGTTGGCCACATTTTTTATGCCAGGGAACTGCTGAAAGAGTGGGCGAAGATCTTTGCCGCAGAACAGAAGCAGGTCGTCACCCCTGCGACTGCCGCTGCAACCCTGTGGGATCCGGCGGTGTTTGCGCCGCCGCGCTCTGCACTGCCAATGCTGGAGCCAATGAACCGCGTGACAATCCACCGCGCGGTGGAGGGCGAATACCAGTTTCTGCACGGGATTTGCCTGGTTGCGCACAAGGGGCGGATCTTCGCCTGCTGGACCAACAGCAGGCGGAACGAGGATCCGGAAGTCGAGCTCGTGCGCGGGCGCTGGTCGGATGACGGCGGAAAGTCCTGGGGGCCGCCGGAGACCGTGGCCGGCAATCCGCAGTTCCAGCCGTCCTATGGCCACGGCACCCTGCTTTCGCGCGACGGGAAGCTGTGGGCTTTTGTGGCGCGCTTTGATCCCGGCAGCCCCCATCGGCAGATCAATATGGAGGCGTTTCTGCGCGACGACGCCACCGGGCAATGGACTTCGCACGGACTGGTGGCGCGGCAATTCTGGGCGCATGAATCGCCCCGGCCGCTGCCGGATGGCGGCTGGATTCTGGGTGGCGCCATGGGACCCTACCCCGGGTGCGGCCCCGGCGTGGCGATCCTGGACAAGGACGACGTGACCCAATGGCAGGTGGGCAGTTTGCCGATCCCTTATGGCGCGAGCGAGTACTATGCAGGCGAGACCACGGTCTGGGCGGACGCCGCAGGGCTCACGGCCATTGTGCGCAACCCCATCAAGGACCTGGCGCTGCTATCAATGAGCCGGGACCGCGGAAAGACATGGGCCCTGCCGACAGAGACCAACCTGGCCATGGCGGAATCCAAGGCCTGCGCCGGCACGCTCAGCACGGGGCAGCGCTACCTGGTGTACAACTCGGGCAACCGGGAGAACCTGGTGATTGCCGCGGGCAGGCCGGGGGCGGAACTGCTGAGCAACCAGTGGATGCTGCGCAAGGGGCGCGTTCCTGCGCGCTACCCCGGCCGATCCAAGGGACCGCAATGGTCCTACCCTTGGGCGCTCGAGCAGGGCGGCAACCTGCTGGTGGCCTACTCGGCGGCCAAGGAGGACGCCGAGCTTGCGATCATTCCCCTGTCTTCGCTGGGACCATGACCGAAGCGTCTGCGCCAAGGCGCCTCCGCACGCCGCCTTGACCCTGCTGCAGGTGGCTGGTATCTTGAACCCCTCTTGTCACCTCGCTCGGGGCGTAGCGCAGACTGGTAGCGCGTTTGCTTGGGGTGCAAAAGGTCTCGGGTTCAAATCCCGACGCCCCGACCATTTTATCAGCGAAAACCACTGTAATTCAGTGGTTTTTTGCTTCCTGTGCGACCCCCTTCCCCTGATTTTCCCCTGTTGCCGGCATCAACTTCTCGAACTCTGACTGCACATCTTCTGGCTGGATAGACCTTGCGTAATGAAGCACCATGGTCGCGCTGTCATGACCCGTCCATTCCATGATAGCAGGCACCGCGACCCCTTTTTTCAGGCACCGAATGACGAAATAGTTGCGAAAACTGTGCCAATGAAGCCGCCGACAAGGCTTAATTCCGGCTTCAGCGAACAGCCGTTGTAGCTGCGGTCTGGTCTTGTTGGCGACAATCTTTTTCCCCGCTCTGTTCTTGAAGAGGTAGTCGCTGTCGGATTTGCAGTCGTTACAACGCCGACGAAGCACCTCCTGCACCTGTGGCAACATCGGAATGCGCTTCACCTCGTTTGGGTCTTTTGGCGACCAGTCTTTCTGCGCTCGAATTTCGATTTCGGGAATTTTGTATGTCCAGTCAAGGCATGTCCGCCGGAGATGGGCAAGTTCTTCAAACCGCAGCCCTGTTCCCCCGAAGACAGTGATGAGGTCTGAAATCAACTTGCCTCCATGCGCTTCAGCCGCAGCCACGAGAGCAGCATACTCGGTTTCAGAATATGCGTCGGCTTTGGGTGATGGAGCCTTATACCTATCGATGGTGCCACCACGTGAGTAATTGGCTGGGCTGGTTTCCATCAATTTTTCACGCATTGCCCACTTGAAAACCGAGTGCATGTTCGTGATGTCATTGTTCGTCGTCCGCTGGCTCGTGCCTGTTTCTGTGCGGTGTTGTTGGAACGCCCGCATCGCCTCGGGTGTGATGTGCTTGGCCAGTCTTATTTCTGGACAGGAATCCGATAACCATTTCCGGAAAGCATTTATACTCGTTTTCAACCGAGTTAGACTGCTCGGTTTGATTCTCCCCTCCTTTGCGGACAAGAATTTCTGAAAGAGCTTCGACACTTCAACAGTCCCATCGGCGACACCATATTTCTGGTTCACCAATTGTCTGTTCAAAAAATCTACTTCTCGTAACGCATCACGTTTTGAGGCTGTGCAAGTAGACCGTTCGCGTACTTTTCCGTTCGGCAGGGTAATTTTGAAGTACCACATCTCATTATCGGCACGTTTCCCGAGCCAAATTCGTCCGTGGCGGCAAGTCTCGGTGTATTTCTTCCTCCCTACCATGCCGTCACCCCTTTAGTCTGAAAGTGACGAGGTTTCCGATTGAGGGTGCCATCCAGTTCCTCTTTTTTGAATCTCCATCGTCCCCGTCGGGAGTTGGAGGGATACTTGTGTCCCGGAAGCGCACGTCTCAAAGCCCCGTACCGAACCGCTTTAATGGAAAGCCCCAGATACTCAGCCGCTTCATGGACGCTCATCCAGTTGTCATCACGTATCGGTGGCTGTATGGGCTTGGATTCCAACCGCCGACGCACTATTTCATCTACCACCGCCCCGAGGTCGAATT
>Ga0118677_10010965_pt1 | contig 13712 bp, 14 predicted proteins | sample AliMusrvi5mmetaG_FD_86154 | JGI IMG/M metagenome (GOLD analysis project Ga0118677, IMG submission 86154)
CGTACCGGTGAACCAATTAACTCTGAATATGGCTTCTTACATTGCGGTCCAATCGGTTCAGGCCACTTTATCAAGATGGTTCACAATGGAATTGAGTACGGCGCAATGGCTGCGTATGCCGAAGGACTGAATTTGATTCACGCTGCAGCGCAGGGGATCAAGCACCCTACTGCAGTCGGTGATCACGTTGAAACAAAGTATGAATTCAATATGGAAGAAGTCACCGAAGTTTGGCGTCGCGGTTCAGTTGTTGCCTCCTGGCTCCTTGATCTGACAGCGACGGCTTACACCGAAGATCCAGAGCTCGCTGGCTATGAAGGTTCGGTATCCGACTCCGGTGAAGGCCGCTGGACCGTGCAAACTGCAATTGATGCAGGCGTGCCTGCGAATGTACTGAGCGCATCATTGATGGGCCGTTTCTCCTCACGCGGGAATGATCTCTACGCCAACAAGGTTCTCTCTGCTATGCGTAAGAAATTTGGCGGCCACGTTGAAGTGAAGAAGAAGTAGATGAGCGCTCGTAAGATTCCACTCCTTGAGGCAGATGTCCTCGTACTTTTCGGCGCGACCGGAGATTTGGCTAAGAAGAAATTGTTCCCCGCTCTCTACAGCATGTCGATGAATGATTCGTTGCAGTGCCCAGTTGTAGGCGTTGCATCTACCAAGTGGAATCACGAGGAGTTTGCTGCCCACGCCTTTGATGCGATCAAGGCGGCATTTCCAGATCCAGATGCAAAGATGCTGGCGAAGCTAGATGACGAGTTATCTCTTGTCGTTGGAAATTACGAAGATCCTAAGTTGTACGAGGATCTCGCTGAAGTCCTCAAAGATAAGCAGAGTCCCGTTATCTACCTCGCTATCCCACCTGCCTTCTTCGGCAATGTGACGCAAGGCCTTGCCAAGGTCGGTCTGACCGAACGCTCTCGCCTCGTCGTGGAAAAGCCTTTTGGTCGCGACCTCCACTCAGCTATTGCACTACAGGAAGTCTTGGAAGAGGTCCTTCCTGAAGAGCGCATCTTCCGCATTGATCATTACCTCGGTAAAGAGTCCGTCGAAGATATCTTGATCTTCCGCTTCGCTAACTCAATCTGGGAGCCACTTTGGAATCACCGCTATATCAATAGCGTGCAGATCACGATGGCCGAGGATTTCGGCGTCGAAGGTCGTGGTGCCTTCTATGATGGCGTTGGCGCAATCCGCGATGTCTTGCAGAACCACTTGCTCCAAGTTCTAGCACTGATCGCAATGGAGCCACCATCAGATCTCTCATCGAGCACCATGGAAGATGAGAAGCTCAAAGTTTTCCGCGCTATCGCAGCGCTAAAGCCCGAAAATGTTATTCGTGGCCAGTATGTCGGATACCTCGATGAGGCGGGTGTTGCACCGCGCTCTACAACAGAGACTTACGCCGCAGCAACGATGTATGTTGATAACTGGCGCTGGTCTGGCGTTCCGTTCTATCTCCGCACCGGTAAGAACTTGGCTGAGACCACCCTCGAAGTTGTTATCGAATTTAAGCAACCACCTCGCCTTTTGTTTGCAGAGAGTCAAGAGGGATCTGCAAACTTGCTCCGCTTCCGTTTGGGTAAGAACGATGGCGTGGATATCGAGCTACAAGCGAAGTCGCCAGGTGACTCACTGACAACTGAATCTGTAAAGCTGACCGTTAACTTCTCTGCCGCCCTTGGCGATCGCCAAGAGGCTTACGAGCGTCTACTGCGTGCCGCTATGGCAGGAGATCACAAGCGCTTCACCGCTATTGATTCCGTTCTTGAAACCTGGAGAATCGTCGAGGGCATCATCAACAATGAGCCACACCTATCTCCGTACTTCAAAGGAACATGGGGACCAGAGCGCGCCGATGAGCTTCCAGAGCGTGGCTGGTTAGAGCTCTAAATAACCTCGTTGCTAATCCCAAAGTTGGCGTAAGCGATTCCATCAATAGCGACAACAAACGATGTTGGGTCGCTTAGAACTGCAGCGGCAATTGATGCAGAAAATGGAACCGTCGCACGCGCGATAACTTCGGGATTTCCGATAAGGACAGTTCGCTTCGCTCCACCATCAATAATGCGCGCGCTAAAACCACGCTCTGGCGAGAACGAGTAGTCGCTAATCGGCAGGACTATTGCACCGCGCTCTTGAAAGAACTCTTGCGCGGCTAAGTCGGCAGGGGAGTTGGCTTCGCTTAAGATGGAGAGGATTGCCGAGTTAATCGTGTGGGGGTCAAGCTCCGAGCCGCGGCTTGAAGGATCCGGATTGCTCTCGCAAATAAATCCAGTAACGGAGTAAACCTCTTGCTTTGCTACCTCTGAAGCGGGAGGCGCAGAGGTTACCTTTGCCTTCTTCTTTCCAAACCAGAGAAATCTCATGCGTTGAGCGCGCTCAAGAACTCGTTGTGCAAGAGGCCGTTGCTCGATACACCGTTGCCACCGTGCGATCCTGGCTTACCTTCTAGGTTAGTGAATGTGCCACCGGCTTCGCGAACGATGATGTCGAGCGCTGCCATATCCCACAGCGCCAGGACGGGTTCGACTGCGATATCTACTGCGCCCTCTGCCACGAGCATATGGGACCAGAAATCTCCCAGGCCTCGGCTGCGCCAGATCTTCTCCTGCAAGGTGAGCATCGCCATCTTGCGAGTACCCCACCCAACGAGATCGGAGTAGGAGAGCGAGGCATCTTTGAGTTCGCGCACCTGCGAAACCTTGATCTGCTTAGGCGCTCCACCGTTCTCGCTGACATATGCGCCAGTGCCGAGTGCGGCAAACCAACGACGATATAGGGCGGGGGCGCTCACTACACCCGCAACAACCTCACCTTGCGGGTTACACAAACCAATCAGGGTCGCCCAAGTGGGGATTCCGCGTAGGAAATTTTTGGTTCCATCGATGGGATCAATCACCCAGTAAAAACTATCGGCTGTAAGTGCGGGAGTTCCGAACTCTTCGCCTACGACGAGATCGTGCGGGCGAGCGGCTGACAATAATTCGCGGATCTTCTTCTCTACAGCCTTATCAGCATCCGTGACTGGCGTGAGGTCGGGCTTGGTCTCGATAACGAGGTCGAGGGATTGATAGCGATCTCGCGTAATGGAGTCTGCTACATCGGCAAGTTGGTGGGCGAGCATTAAGTCTTGGGCGAAATCTCTCATGAATTTAGTTTACCTTCGCGCAGCAGCCCGCGAAGATTGGCCAATCTGGCTAGCGATCCTGGGTCGCTAATCATGCTGTTGAGCGCACACCCTTCTTCATCGTGCGAGCAATTGCGTGGGCAGTGCCCGATCGCCTCGGCGAACTCCGTAAAGGCACTTATCACGCGATCTCGCTCGACGTGAGCCAGACCAAAGGAGCGCACTCCAGGGGTATCAATAATCCACCCGGATTTATCGTTGAGCGCTAGCGCCACAGCGCTTGATGAGGTGTGCCGTCCGCGGCCTGTCACATCATTGACATCGCCCGTAGCTCGGTTGGCGCTCTCGACAAGCGCATTGACGAGCGTTGATTTTCCAACTCCCGAATGGCCTAAGAGCACAGTGCGCTTGCCGGTTAATTCGGCACGTAGCGCAGTGAGATCGCCGCCCCGCTGAATCTGAATCGAATCTACGGCGAGGTCTTTATAAGCACTTAAAAATTCAGTGGGATCGGCGAGATCACATTTGGTCATTATGATCAGCGGCTTGATTCGTTGATCAAATGCGACCACCAAGGCACGATCTACAAAACCGTGGCGGGGTTCTGGGTTTGCGGCGGCCAGCACTATGCCGATCTGATCGACATTGGCAACGATTATTCGCTCCATGCCAGCGTCATCTTCAACGGTCCGCGTGAGTTCATTTCTCCGCGGCTCAACGGCAACGATGCGCGCCAGAGTATCTATGCGACCAGAAATATCACCGACGATCCGCACGATATCACCGACAACAACTGACTTCTTGCCCAATTCGCGTGCCTTCATGGCAGTGACAACAACGCCCGTCGCCTCTATCAGTGCAGCGCTGCGGCCACGATCTACTGCGATGATGCGAGCGAGATCTGCCCCAGAGTAATCGGGTCGGTCTTTAGTGCGCGGCCGTGAAGAGCGCTTCGGACGGATCCGAACGTCATCCTCATCGAGTTCGCGAGGGGTCATTTATTCCCAGTTAGAAGTTCATTCCAGGCTCCAGGGAAATCAGGGAGCGTCTTCTGGGTCGTTGCAATATTTTCAACTGCAATTCCATCGACGATCAAACCGATCATCGCACCCGCAGTCGCAAGTCGGTGATCGTCGTACGTATGGAAAGTTCCTGCATGAAGCTGGCGCGGAATGATGCGCAGGGCCGATGGTTCTTCAATGACCTCGCCACCTAATTTGTTAATCTCGGTTGCAAGTGCAGCCAATCGATCGGTCTCGTGGGTACGCAGATGGGCTATCCCACGTAGGTACGATGGCGAGTCTGCAAAGAGGCAGATTGCAGCGATTGATGGAGTGAGTTCACCAACATCGTGCAGATCAATGTCGATTCCATGAATCGCATCGCCAGTAATGGCTAGATTGTTGCCCCTGAATTCGACTCGGGCTCCCATCGCAGTAAAGATCTCGCGCAGCTGATCGCCAGGTTGTGTGGTGCTGTGTGGCCAATCGCGAATGACGACGGTGCCCCCAGAAAGCATTGCAGCGCCCATAAAAGGAGCAGCATTTGAGAGATCAGGTTCAATCACAGAATCTGCGCCGCTCATCGCGATTGGTTTGACGCTCCATTCGTTCTCACCGACCACAACCTCAACTCCCTTTTCGCGGAGCATGGCGATTGTCATCTCAATATGGGGGAGTGATGGGAGAGAGGTGCCCACATGTTTGACGGTTATCCCCTCCTTGGTAGCGGGAGCGACGAGAAGTAGGGCCGAGATAAATTGGCTGGAAAGCGTCGCATCTACCTCAACGGTGCCGCCCTTGAGTTGACCGTTGGCGTTGATGGTCATAGGCAACGAGTAGCGCCCACCGTGTTCGATGGATACCCCCAGAGATTCCAGCGCTTTGATGACTGGCCCCAGTGGGCGCTCGTGAGAGCGAGCATCCCCATCAAAGTGGATGAGCCCTTTAGCCATTGCGGCGACTGGCGGTAGAAAGCGCATGACCGTACCAGCGTTGCCCACATCTACTGAAGCTGGCCCATATAACTGGCTAGGCGTGATCGTGAGATCTCCATTTGCGGCGGTCTCGATACCGACGCCAATCGCTTTTAATCCAGCGATCATCAAGGCTGAGTCCCGCGAGTGCAGTGGTCGACGGAGCGTCGAGGGGGTTCCACAGAGCGCTGCCAAGATCAGCGCGCGATTTGTTACGGATTTAGAACCAGGAATCGTGAGGGTTGCATCAATCGGGTTCTGCCCCCGGAAGGGTGCGCGCCAAAGATTCGTCATATCGCAAGCCTACCTGAGATACCTTTACGCCCATGTGCGGTCGATACGCTCTCGCAGCAGAAGCAGATGACATGCTGGAGGCATTTGCAATTACTACTGACTACGCCGACCCCATACTTCCTGCTGACTGGAATATCACACCAACCCGCAATATCTACATCGTTCGAGAGAAGAGCGATCGCATCACCAACCAGAGATCGCGTGAATTAGCCATAGTCTCATGGGGACTCATTGCGCCGTGGTCTGAAAATCCGCAAGATGCCTTGCGATCGCAATCACAAGCAATCAATGCGCGAACAGAGACGGTGCATGAGAAGCCAACTTTTCGCAGCGCATTCACCTCGCGTCGTTGCTTAATTCCAGCCACTGGCTATTACGAATGGGCGACTGAACTCGGGCCGTATTCGCCTAAGCAACCCTTCTTCATTCACGGAGATGGAGTGATTGCTTTTGCAGGAATCTGGGACCGTTGGAGAGCGCCCGATGGCACTTATAAGGAGAGCGCGGCCATCATCACCCGGCCAGCAGTCGAGTTCCTGGCGAGCGTCCATCACCGGATGCCAACATTTCTGCCGCAAGAGCGCTGGGGAGCATGGCTCGACCCCTCGCTCAATCAAGTTGAAGAGATTCGCAGTCTGATGGAGCTAGCCGAGCCAGCACGGGGGCTGCAGGCCTATCCGGTCTCCTCGCGAGTGAACTCCACCGCCAATAACGGGGCAGATCTGATCTCTCCCATCGAACTCGGGGAGCCTGAGACCCTTTTCTAGATTTGATCTCTAGTGGCGAGCCCGTTCACCGGGAATAAACCTTTATCTCAGCCCGTTCTCAATCTGTGGGAGTAGCCTTAGCGGTAATGGATGCCAATCAAAGTGAGCTAGCGGTCGTTGATCGCAGCGCTGAAAGCGCTGCCCAAAAGAAGACGCGCTTTGAGCGCGACGCTCTGCAATTTACAAATCAAATGTATGCCGCCGCCTTGCGTTACACCAAGGATCCGCATGATGCCCAAGATCTTGTACAAGATACATATGCCAAGGCCTTCGTCTCCTTCCATCAATTTGAACCAGGGACCAATCTCAAGGCTTGGCTCTATCGCATCCTCACCACCACCTTTATTAATACCTACCGCAAGGATCAACGTCGCCCGCAGATTAGCGATGGTGAGCTAGAAGATTGGCAAATTTACGATGCCTCCAGCCACACCAGCGATCAAGGTCGCTCAGCTGAGGATGTCGCTCTCGACGGAATCGTCGATCTTGATGTGCGCGCTGCGCTTGCTGCGATGCCTGAAGATTTTCGGATGGCGGTTTATCTCGCCGACGTCGAAGGCTTCTCCTACAAAGAGATCGCTGACATCGTAGGCGTCCCTGCCGGAACTGTGATGTCTCGCCTGCACCGTGGCCGCAAATTACTGCGGGCCTCCCTCTCCGAATACGCTAAAGAGCGCGGCTTTAATCGAGGAGGCGATAATGCATAACGCCAACGCGCTGCCTTGCGATCAAATCCAAGAGGCGCTCTTCCTTTATATCGATCATGAACTCCCCACGGAGCAGGAGTATTGGAGCTTCCAGATTCACTTCAAAGAGTGCCCTGATTGTGCCGCCGTCCTGATTTATGAGAGCAATGCTCTCTCACTGATGCAGGATTTGCTCCGCGGAAGTTGTAACGAAGAGGCGCCGCAAGATCTTCACGAACGGATCCGCCAGCAGACCGAAGCTCTCGCGGGACAGACTCAAGTGCAGTTCTTCTCGTCATCTACAACAATTACAAACTTCACCTTCGATGGCACCACTTCGATTCAAGTGACACAAGAGGTCACCCACGAGATTCGCCACGACTTTACCGAAGGCGAATAAGCAGAACTTTTCTCCGCACTATCCATTAGGTTTTAACCATGGAGGCAGAACAACTACTCGGTGCAGTAGGTATGGCATCTCTCACCGTCAGACCCCTCGATACTGGGGTCGCGCAAGGGCTTAATGATCTCCCTGTACTTGCCGCTAACTCCGCTCTTAATGTGATCGAATCCGCGTGCAGCGCAGCGATCGCTGAACACTTTCAGACTGGCGAGACCTCTTTCACCATTGGGGCTGCGATCCAGATGCGCGGTGCGGTTTCAATCGGGGCCGAGGTAAGAGCCTTGGTAAAAGCAACCGAACTCAATGAAAATATCTTGACCTTTGAATGCGAAGTGCACCAGGAGAAACGAATAATCGCCGTTGCGCAAGTGCAACGGCGATTAGTAGATCGTGTTTCATTTATGGCGCGTAGTGCAGCAGAGAATCTGCCGCGCAATAGCGCCGCTAGTTAATTAAGCCTTCAGATTACGCTTTCTTAGTAGCCCAGAAGATCTCGGCGATCTCATCGATCTTGGCGAGCAACTTATCCGCGACGGCAACATCAGTTGAACCCTTTGTTCCGCCGGCGCCAGCGAGCTTGGTTGCCTCGTTGAATAGCCCGTTGAGTTGTGGGTAGGCCTCAAAGTGAGGAGCCTTGAAGTAATCGGTCCACAGAACCCAGAGGTGATGCTTGACGAGCTCCGAGCGCTCTTCCTTCACGGCTATTGCGCGCGCCTGAAAGACAGGGTCACTACTGGCGTGGTACTTCTCGATAGATGCCTTGACCGATTGTGCTTCGATCTTCGCCTGCGCAGGGTCATAGATTCCGCAAGGTAGATCGCAGTGGGCATATCCCACCAAAGTTGGCTTAAACATGAGTACTCCTTCTTGAATGATGGCGGTGCGTCCTATGTGTCAGACTACTACTCCAATGGCAGCCCTTCCATTTAGATTAATCGCGGTCAGCGGCAGTTCAATGCTTCCGACCTTTGCCGGTGGCGATTGGCTGCTCTTTCGAACGCTCCACCTGCGCGATGCGAGCCATTTGCAACCCCTACTAGGGAAAGTGGTCGTGATCGAGCGCGAAAGTTATCCAGGAGTTCACTTCATCAAACGTTTGAAGAGAATCGATGACGGTCGCGCATGGGTCGAAGGCGACAACGTCGATGCCAGCACCGACTCACGTCAATGGGGCGCACTGCAGCCAACAGAGATCGTTGGACAGGTGCTACTCCGATACAGGCGGGGCAGAGCTAGCGAGTAAATGCCTCGGTAATTAGCGCGTGCTGCTCTTCCTCGTGCAAGTGGTGTGAACCTGTTGCAGGGCTGGCAGTTGCACGACGAGAGACGCGGCGCAAGGTGCGACCTTCAAGGGCCTCAAAGGTATTAAGCGCAACGAATGGGTATGGACCTTGGTTAGCTGGCTCATCTTGTACCCAGAGCAAGTTGGCAGTTGGGTGGGCGTTCGCTACCCGCATGAACTCCTCAATAGGGAATGGATAGAGCTGCTCGATCCGCACGATCGCGGTGCTCATCTCTCCAAGCTTCGCACGCTCCGCTACGAGATCCCAATAGATCTTGCCGGAGCAGAAGATCACACGCGTTGCATTGGTGACTGTGGTGTCATCGATGAGCGGCTTAAATGTTCCCGAAGTGAAATCAGCGAGACCAGATGCAGCAGCCTTCAGGCGCAACATTGATTTAGGCTCAAAGACGATCAGTGGACGGCGGGCCGCATTCTTCATATGCCAACGGAGCAGATGGAAGTAGGAAGCCGGGTTACTTGGTTGCGCAACGGTCATGTTCTGCTCGGCGCAGAGTGCAAGGTAGCGCTCGATACGAGCCGAGGAGTGATCGGGACCTTGTCCTTCGTAGCCATGCGGTAAGAGCAAGACGACAGAGGAACGCTCGCCCCACTTCTGCAGAGCGCTCGACACAAATTCATCGACGATTGATTGTGCGCCATTAGCGAAATCTCCGAACTGTGCCTCCCAGAGCACCAGGGCGTTTTCGCGTTCGACTGAGTAGCCGTATTCAAAGCCCATTGCTGCATACTCAGAGAGAAGTGAGTCAAAGACAAAGAATTGATTGTCATCATTGATTAGACCGCGCAGTGGGAACCAATCGCCACCAGTGTTTTGATCGACGATGACTGCATGGCGGTTAGAGAAGGTGCCGCGGCGAACATCTTGACCGGCCAAGCGGATCGGATGGCCTTCAAGGAGCAAAGAGCCGAAGGCGAACATCTCGCCAGCTGCCCAGTCGACAGTTCCTTCGTCGAGCATTTCGGTGCGCTTTGCCAACTGTGGAGCCAAGCGTGGGTGCACAGTAAAGCCTTCAGGAGTGGCGATCTGCGTCGCTGCGATCTTACGCAACGTTGCCTCATCGACACCGGTATTAACCGACTCTGGAGGAGTGACCGATGGAGCGTGATTTGAGGTGTGCTCTGGCTCGACATTATGTACCGCTGCATAGACGGCATCGAGTTGCGCCTGGTAGTCGCGCAGAACTTCTTCCGCCTCTTCGACAGTAATGTCGCCGCGGCCGATCAAAGCTTCGGTGTACAACTTACGGGTGCTCCGCTTAGCATCAATCAACTTGTACATCATTGGTTGAGTGAAGCTTGGCTCATCGCCCTCGTTATGTCCGCGTCGGCGGTAACAGACCATATCGATCACAACATCTTTATTGAACTCTTGGCGATACTCGAAGGCCAAGCGCGAGACGCGGACGACAGATTCCGGATCATCGCCATTAACGTGGAAGACCGGTGCTTGAATCATCTTTGCGATATCGGTGCAGTATGTCGAAGAGCGGGCTGCATGTGGCGATGTGGTAAATCCAACTTGATTGTTAACAACGATATGAATCGTTCCGCCCGTGCGATATCCCTTGAGCTGCGAGAGATTGAGGGTTTCCGAGACAACGCCTTGACCCGCAAATGCTGCATCACCGTGGACCAGAATTGGAAGGACGTTGAATGCTTCGTGGACGCCATACATATCCTCTTTGGCACGCACGATTCCTTCTAGGACAGGGTTAACTGCTTCAAGGTGTGAAGGGTTTGCAGCGAGATAAATGTTGGTTTTCTCGCCGGTGTCTGATTCGAAGACTCCCTTGGTGCCGAGGTGGTACTTAACGTCACCAGTACCTTGTACAGAGTTTTCAGCGTAGTGGCCCTCAAACTCTTGGAAGATTTGACCGTACGACTTGCCGCCGATATTCGCCAATACATTGAGGCGACCACGGTGTGGCATACCGATACAGACTTCGGCGATACCGGCCTTGGCAGAACTGTCCAAGATTGCATCGAGCAATGGAATGAGTGTCTCGCCACCCTCAAGGGAGAAGCGCTTTTGGCCCACATACTTTGTCTGCAAGAAAGATTCAAAGGCCTCGGCAGAGTTAAGTTTGCGCAAGATACGAAGTTGCTCTTCGCGTGGAGTGCGTGGTGCGCCAACTTCAACGCGCTCCTGCATCCACTTACGTTCAACGGGATTCTCCATATACATGTACTCAACACCGACGCTGCGACAGTACGAGTCACGCAGAATTCCAAGAATGCGACGCAACTTCATAAATGGCTTGCCACCAAATCCACCTGTTGCAAATTCGCGATCAAGATCCCATAAAGAAAGTCCGTGAGTAACGACATCGAGATCGGGATGGCTACGTTGGCGATAGCGCAGCGGATCGGTATCTGCCATGAGGTGACCGAAGGTGCGATAAGACTCGATCAACTGCTGGACGCGAGCGGTCTTGCTGATCTGATCTTCCTTGGAGAACTGGAAGTCGACGGTCCATCGAATTGGCTCATAAGGGATACGGAGCGCTGCAAAGATCTCGTCGTAGAAGTTTTCAGCGCCGAGCAGAATCTCGTGGATGCGGCGTAAGAAGTCACCAGATTGCGCACCTTGGATAACACGGTGATCGTAGGTACTGGTGAGCGTAATGACCTTAGAGATTGCAAGATTAGTAAGGGTCTCTTCACTTGCGCCTTGGAATTCGGCTGGATAATCCATAGCTCCGACGCCGAGAATTAAACCTTGGCCCTGCACCAAACGTGGAACCGAGTGCACCGTACCGAGAGTTCCTGGGTTGGTTAGCGAAACTGTGGTTCCCGCGTAATCTTCAACGGTCAGCGTCCCGCCACGCGCTTTACGTACCGTCTCTTCGTATGATGCCCAGAACTGCGCGAAATCGAGGCCTTCGCAGCCCTTAATAGAAGGTACTAGCAGTTGGCGTGTGCCATCTGGCTTTGCAAGATCAATCGCGATCCCTAGGTTGATATGTTCTGGGCGGCCAAGAACCGGCTTGCCATCTTGCATTGCAAAGAAGGTATTCATCTCTGGCATCGCGCGCAGCGCCTTGATCATTGCGTAACCAATGAGATGAGTGAACGAGACTTTTCCTCCACGACCGCGGGCCAAGTGATTATTGATCACGGTGCGGTTATCAATCATCAATTTAGCTGGGATAGCACGCACACTGGTTGCTGTAGGAACTGAGAGCGAAGCCTCCATGCTCTGCACCACGCGAGCTGCAACACCGCGAATTGGTTCGAGAGTTGATGCGCTTGGAGTAACCAGCGTTGGAATCGGCTTAACGATTGGATCGGCAGGCATCGCGGTAGTTGCAGTCTGTGGTGCCTGCACAACTTGAGTTGCTTGAGGTGCAGGAGTTGTAACTACTGGCGCTACTGGCGCTGCGGGAGTTGGCGCAACTATTTGAGTTGCGGTTGGAACAACAGGGGGAGTAGTTGAGGTTGAAGACTTTGGAATAGGAGGTGTGCCAGCTTTAGGGGCAGATCCATTAGTAGTCTGTGCTGGCGGTGTGTAGTCAGCGAAGAAATCCCACCACGCCTTATCGACGGATGAAGGATCTTGTTGGTAGCGCTCATACATCTCATCGACGAGCCATTCATTAGGACCAAAAGATCCGCCAAAATGATTTGCTGGGGTATTCGATGCCGACACTGGCGCTCACTCCGCTTCCTAATAAGTTCTGGTGTTTCACATCAGGCCAACACAAGAAAGAAGATCAGTTACAACCTAATCTTAATCGTCTTCGCCCTGAGTGCACCGCCGTGCGGGATGTGAAGTGGGGCTCTAGGCTCGCCTTTATGGGATTAGCTGTCATCACAGGGGGAAGTCGGGGTCTGGGGCTGCAATGTGCCCGGGAGATGGTCAGGGCGGGTCATCGTGTTCTGCTAGTCGCCAAGGATCCCGGCCGGGTGGCGGCCGCCGCCGCCGAGATCGGGGCTGAGTTCAGAGCGGTGGATCTAGAGAACCAATCGGCCACCCGCACCGTATTTGAGGAGATCTTGGCAACGTACGGCGCTCCAGAGATCTTGATCTTGGCCCACGGAGTTATGAGCGAGAAGATGTCCAAGACGCTGCGGACTACCGATGCGGAATGGCGTCGCGTACTGGCGATCAACCTCGACTCAACCTTCACCATCGTCAATATCTTGGGAGCGGCGATGGCTGCGGCTCGCCTCGGCCGGATCATCATCTTCAGCGCCTGCCTGGGTCGGATGTCGGGACCTGGAAATACGGGTGGACTGGCTCCCTACCGAATTAGCAAGGCCGGGGTAAATGCCTTGGTTCGCAATCTCGCCCACGAGACCAATCTGGGAAGCCGCGGGCTTTTGGTTGATGCCATCTGCCCCAATCACACGCGTACAGATATGGGCGGACCCGACGCACCCCTATCGGTGGAAGAAGGCGCAGATACCGCGGTCTGGCTGGCGCTGCGTCCCTTTGACCCTGAAGTTGATAAGACGGGATTTCTTTGGGAGCGGCGCGAGATTATTGAGTGGTAATTACTCGCGGTAACCGAGTACCGCGGCGCCGGCTGTCACAAAGGCGATAGCCCCCAGTGGATAGGCCCCGATGTAAAACTTTCCCGAGAGCATGAAGTACGCGACCCCGAGGGCAATCAAATTCGCGAGGACCGCCGGCGCTCGCCCCCAGGATTTTCCATTTTTAAAACTCATCGAGCAGGCGAAGAGACCGATCGCTCCCAGAGCAAGTCCGATGAAATCTCCCGCCAGAGCAAGTGGAGCACTCAATGGTTTGGTGCGGAATGCGTCGAGAAGTCCGAGATAGACGATGAGCGCTAAGAGAATGACCGCTTCAAAGCGCAACATCGCAACTGCGATCTTGCGGCTGCGTTCATAAAGTTCATTGCTGATCCCCATTTGCGAAGGGTATCCAAGTAACCTTACGAAATGTCCTCTTTCGACCTGCGTGAGGTGGAATTTCAGAGCGATGGAGTGGCCGACTCGTTGACTCTTACGATGGCTCCGGCGCTCTTTCACGAGAACTTGAAGCGTGAAATCGCGAACGCCAAACGCGAAAATCGCGACTTGGCAGTTCTCTCCATTGTTCTTCGTCCTGACCGATTTACAACGGTCGCGGAGTTTCAAGAGGGGCTGATCGCGCTGGCATTCGCCCTTCGAACTAGCCTGCGC
>Ga0118677_10010966_pt1 | contig 13710 bp, 7 predicted proteins | sample AliMusrvi5mmetaG_FD_86154 | JGI IMG/M metagenome (GOLD analysis project Ga0118677, IMG submission 86154)
CCTTCAGACATCGTAATCCCTACAATGAGAAACGGTAGGAACCCTTCCTTCTCCAAATCCATCTTGAATTGAATCTTCATCTCCACCCCATTCAAGCACCAAACAAAAAGCTCTAACTCTTCCTTTGTCCCTTTCCAGTAATTTATATTAGGCTCATTCCATACCTCCCAGTACCATGACTCAACTTCTTTCAGACCATATCGGACAATACAATGTTTTGTCCATTGAAAAATCAGTTCTGCCCATTTATCATAATCCTTTGGCGGGTATGCCCAACCGGTAGAAAAAGTCTTTGGCCAATCGTGTCTGTAGGGCTGAGGATTTGTCGATAAAGCCTCCGGCATAAAGCCCATTTCAACGAGCGGCTTCATGCCTCTTTCAACATACGTATCAAAAATCTTATCAACTATAGTCCAGTCGTATACTGGTTTGCCATCTTTGTCTTCGGTATAGATATTAGTCGAACCCCATTTCAGGGAGGCGCTGCCATCGCCGGTAGTAAGAAGGTTGTGAGCCCGAACATAAACAGGAACAGGGCTGAGGGAGGATATTTCTGAAAGAAGTTTTTTTCCGTCCTTCATATAGGTATAGTTTGGTTCATCATAGCCGAACCAGGCCCAGGCCGGATTCATTGGTCCAGCTTCTTCCGACAGATTAACCTTTAGTGTAACTGTGTTTTCAACGGATTGGGCATTGAGTGGCCTATACCCTGTTACCAACTGAATCCCCAGAATTAGCGCAAGAGTTATATAACTTTTCATTCGTCTCTATTTTATTTGTATTCGTTGGCAAAATCGTCAGAGATATAGTTTTCATAACTAAGACAGACATGCGTTGCAAATTTCACAGCAGTGGTTATAATTTCCGACCATCCCTGTTCTGCCATTTTCTCTATCTTTTCCTTTGTAAGGCTATTCCTGTAAATTGAAGTTATCAGACCAGCGTTAAAATTATCTCCTGCCCCTATTGTGCTGACAGGAGTGATTTTCTTCACAGGAAATTTACCCGAAAATGAATTTGTTCTTACAAAAACACCATCTGTACTTGCTGTAAAAACAAGGCAATTACAGTATCTGCATACTTCTGCCCAGGCCTCTTCAGCATTACCGGCACCAAAAATATTTTCAAAATCTTCATCTGAACCCCTGACAATACCAGCCATCTGCATGTTTTCTATGATCAAGGGTCGAAGAATATCGATTTCAGAAAGATGGCTCTTCCGGAAATTCGGATCATAAATTATTAGCGCACCATTTTCTTTTGCAGTTTTGATAAACCTTTTAAACTTATCCCTTATCTCCGGCCAGATTGCATAGAACGATCCGCATTGAACTATGTCATCTTTTTTTGCGACAGGAAACTCTATATCGAGACGTTTTCCCGGAAAATCTTTATAGAAAGTATAGTGAGCATCGTTCTGATCGTTGAGAAAAGCCAGTGCAAGAGAGGTGCTTCCATCTCTAAACCGATATACACAGGAAGTATCAACACCATTACCCGTAAGAAAACTATCGATTAAATTACCGACATCGTCTAATCCGTATTCGCTTATAAAGGATACCGGCAATCCTATTCGTCCCATCGATACAACGCTATTTAGCACCGACCCTCCCGCCTTTGCGGCCTGGGGTTTTCCTTCTTTAAAGATAATATCAAGGACTGTTTCGCCTATTCCAAATATTTTCCGCATATAGTGTCGGATGAAAGTAATTGGTGTGAAATTAGTAATTTAATTTAATCCCATAACCATTCGATTTTGTAAGTCAATCCCTTTTTGCCACAAAGGCGCTAAGACGCTAAGGAATAAAACTTTGCGACTTTGCTCCGCCTGGCGGATTGCGTGCGAAAAAGAGTTATATAGGAGTGCTAAATTGCAGCAGAATATCTCTGCGCGGTTAAAAGACTTTTGATAAGACCTCTCCCGGCAACGGTTATTCATATTTTCTGCAAATCTTGCGGTACTCCGTACCTTTTCTCATTAAATCATTTCCAATTCCATGCTAACATTAGGCTAATATTTTTGTTTGAAATGTACCGCTGTTTAGCTATTTTAAGTGTTTAATTCCCCTGCTTTAACGACTTATTGAGTTGGATTATTGAGCAATGATTTCGCCTTCCCAGAGACTTTTTAAAAATGCCTGCCATGGCAAAACCAAAACCGGCCCCATTTGACGCGGAAAGGGGTCGTTAGTGATAAGTATGAGCTTTTTAACGGAATATTCTTCTGCAAAACTTTTCAGCCCTTTCGCGTGACGGGGATTAGCATTTTGGGTCGCTTTTATCTCAATGGCCACTTCATGATCGCCCAAAACAAGATCGACCTCCAATTGGGAAGCAGTACGCCAATAATGTATTGGATAATTTATACCTGAATAGTTGCTGTGGGCATAGATTTCCTGATAAATAAAATGTTCAAAAGCATGTCCAAAGGCCTCACTGCCCATTTCAATTTGGCCTCGTTTAAGAAGGTAATTTACAATCCCTACATCGAAGAAGTAGAATTTTGGCGCCAGAATCACTCTGCGCTTTGGCTTCTTTTGAAAACTGGGTAGAAAACGACCCGTTAGTGTATCTTCAAGTATCTGAAAATATTCTCTGACGGTGGGGGCACTTATACCACATTCAGAAGCGATATTGGAATAATTGACCATCTCACCATTGGAAAAAGCTGCAACTTCTAAAAAACGTGAAAAGTTGGCCACGTTTCTGAGGCGGGCTTCTGCCATTATTTCATCCCGCAGGTAATTTCCGATATAGGCCGAAACCATCTGTTTAGGGTTTTCGGAAAGATAGTGGCGGGGCAATAGGCCATTGTTCAAGGCACGCAAAAGGTAAAAATCGGGAATTTCCTGGCTAATAAGCGGGTAAAGTTCATAGCGCAAGGCACGACCGCCAAGCAGGTTGGTTTCCGTTCTGATAATTCTGCGGGGGCTCGATCCGCTTAAAATGAAACGGGTATGCTGGTTTTCAATCAGCCAATGTACCTCGTTAAGGAGCGCAGGTATTTTTTGAATTTCGTCAATTACAACAGGCTTGCTGGACTGTGTGGCCAAAACAATCTCCCTTAGTTGTGATGGGTTTTTATGCAAGCGTTCAAAAACATCTGAATGCAGAAGATCAAACCAAAGTGAATCGGGGAACAATGCTTTCAATAAGGTGCTTTTCCCTGTTTGCCGTGCACCCCACAAAAAGAGGCTTTCATTTAAGGAGGCTTCCAGAATTTGTTTTCTAATAAACATGATATTGCAAAGTTATTGTTTTAAATATCCTGATATTTAAAACAAAAGTATATAATTGATTAGTTAATTCAAATTTTTATGATGTTGCTGAAATTATATTTTCCATTTTTTTTCACTTCCGGGATTGTACTTTTGAATGTCTAAAATAACACCACCGGAATGAGAGTAAAACTTAACAGTTGATTCCGATTTTATTGCCAATCGTACAAGTAGGATAGCAATATGATAGCAGAGCGCCGGCCCGGTTTTAAAATCCTGTGCCCGGGTCCTGCGGTTTTCAACCGCGCATAGATTATCTTCAGGCGAATGCAATTCGCCCGACCCAAAACAAATTTCAATAATCCTGGTAATCCTTTTAGTCTAAATCAAAGGTGCAGCGCACCGTTTATAGGTGTAGGAGAAATAATATGACGAGGCTGTATCAAAAATGGAAAATTTAACCGCAGAGAATCGCTGAGTTCCGCAAAGTACTCGGGAGTTGTTAAACTCCAACATCAAAACAGATAACTTTAAAAAATCACGCAAAGGCGCTAAGGAACAAATCTTTGCGGCTTTGCGTCTTGGCGTGAGAAAAAAGAGTTATATAGGAGTTGTACTCTTCGATGTTTTCCATCTGAAGAACTTAATCGCAAGCGTCGAAGTTGCACACTGAGCCTGTCGAAGTTGGTCACTGAGCTTGTCGAAGTGCAATTCCTTGCTAACATATTGCTAACGTTTTTGTTTGAAATGTCCCATTTTTTTACTATTTCTTTGAGGAGTTAAAATTTTATCTTGTTTGTAAGGTAAAATAAAATTATACTCCTATGAAAAATTTGCTCCTTCTGAATGAATTTAAATCTGGATCAGCCAAATTGGCAACCAAGCCGTATGATATTTTAAGCTTACAAAAGCAGCAGGTGGCCTTCGGCACTTTGCAAAATACGGTTTCAGCAAATAAAGATCTTTGCGTCCTAAAAGAGTTTGGAATCCGAATGAATTATTCACAACTCTATACAAAATTAAACCAGTATTTAATGAAAAAAGCTGTTTTTAAAACTCGACTATTTGCTATGACTTTCGTTATAGCTGTATTATTTTTTGCCCGTGAAAGTTATGGGCAGAAATCTGAAACCCTTACCAACACAAGCGCATCTACATATACCGCCCCAACAGGTGTAAGCGGAGTTACTGTTAAACTCTGGGGAGGCGGAGGAGGTGGAGGAATTGGTATTCCATATGAGGGCGGAGGTGGCGGAGGTGGCGCTTTTCAGCGTTCTCATGTCAGTTTAACCGGTGGTACGGCAAACTATGCAGTGGGTGCCGGAGGTGCCGGAGCTGCCGAAGGTTCGAGAGGAACTGCAGGAGGTTCAACATCATTTACAAATGCAATATCTGCTCAAGGAGGTTGGGGAGGTGGGACTGGTGATGATAACACTGATATTGGAATTGGGGGAGCTGGAGGAATTGGAATGTACAATGGGGGCAATGGTTCTGATCCAACATCAGAAAATAGTACAGGTGGTGGGGGAGGCGGGGCTGGTGATGCCGGACCAGGGGAAACAGCAACTAAGACTTCTGTTGGTGGTATTGGAGGAATTGGTAATCCCTCTCGTGGCGGGAATGGTGGAAATGGTGGTCATGATGATTATACTCTTTATTCCAGCGGTGATAACGGCCAAATAACTGGCGGTGGCGGCGGTGGTGGAGCTTATCTAAAATCTGGAGGATCAGGAGCAAACGGGCAAATTATTGTGCTCTGTTATACGCTGACAAGCACAAAAAATAGCGGTCTCGTCTCCTCTGGCAGTGATGTAGTCATAACGCTTGCAGGCACTCAAACCACTTTACCTGTAGGTACCTATACTGTCACCTATGATCAAGGCAGCGCGGATACCTATAGTGCAACAATGGTAGTCACCACTGCAGGTACAGGAACTTTTACAATCACAGGTTTAACTGCTACTACAACAATAAATATTACAGGGCTTTCGACTTCATTACCTGATATAACTACAACCTATGTTTCAGGAACTTCCGGGTATACTACTACCGTGACAGTTGAAGAGTCTACTTCAGCTCCGATAGCCGGCAATAACGGTCCGGTATGCGCTGGGTCAACACTCTCACTGACTGCCTCTGTAGTTTCCGGTGCAACTTACTCCTGGACAGGGCCGAACGGATTTACCTCAACAGCTCAGAACCCCACGGTGAGCGCCTCTGCAACAGCTGCCATGGGCGGCGAATATTCGGTCACAGCAACAATTGGCAGCAGTACCAGTCCGGCAGATAAAACAACGGTTGTAGTAAATGCTATCCCCTCAACTCCGACAGCCGGCAATAACGGTCCTGTATGCGCCGGGTCAACACTATCTCTGACTGCCTCGGTGGTTTCCGGTGCAACCTACTCGTGGGCAGGACCGAACGGCTTTACCTCAACAGATCAGAACCCCACGGTGAGCGCCTCTGCAACAGCTGCCATGGGCGGCGAATATTCGGTCACAGCAACAATTGGCAGCTGTACAAGTCCGGCAGGTAAAACAACAGTTGTAGTAAATGCTATCCCCTCAACTCCGACAGCCGGCAATAACGGTCCGGTATGCGCCGGGTCAACACTATCTCTGACTGCCTCTGCGGTTTCCGGTGCAACCTACTCGTGGGCAGGACCGAACGGCTTTACCTCAACAGATCAGAACCCCACGGTTAGCGCCTCTGCAACAGCTGCCATGGGCGGCGAATATTCGGTCACAGCAACAATTGGCAGCTGTACCAGTCCGGCAGGTAAAACAACGGTTGTAGTAAACGCTATCCCCTCCACTCCGACAGCCGGCAATAACGGTCCGGTATGCGCCGGGTCAACACTATCTCTGACTGCCTCTGCGGTTTCCGGTGCAACCTACTCGTGGGATGGACCGAACGGCTTTACCTCAACAGCTCAGAACCCCACGGTTAGCGCCTCTGCAACAGCTGCCATGGGCGGCGAATATTCGGTCACAGCAACAATTGGCAGCTGTACAAGTCCGGCAGATAAAACAACGGTTGTAGTAAATGCTATCCCCTTAACTCCTACAGCTGGTAATAACGGTCCGGTATGCGCCGGGTCAACACTATCTCTGACTGCCTCTGCGGTTTCCGGTGCAACCTACTCGTGGGCAGGACCGAACGGCTTTACCTCAACAGATCAGAACCCCACGGTTAGCGCCTCTGCAACAGCTGCCATGGGCGGCGAATATTCGGTCACAGCAACAATTGGCAGCTGTACCAGTCCGGTAGGTAAAACAACGGTTGTAGTAAACGCTATCCCATCCACTCCTACAGCCGGTAATAACGGTCCGGTATGCGCCGGGTCAACACTATCTCTGACTGCCTCTGCGGTTTCCGGTGCAACCTACTCGTGGGCAGGACCGAACGGCTTTACCTCAACAGATCAGAACTCCACGGTGAGCGCCTCTGCAACAGCTGCCATGGGCGGCGAATATTCGGTCACAGCAACAATTGGCAGCTGTACCAGTCCGGCAGGTAAAACAACGGTTGTAGTCAATGCATTACCGGTAGTAAGTGCCGGATCCTCGGTATGTGTTGGAAGCACGATCGCGCTATCTCCAATCACAGGAGGCACCTGGACAAGTAGTAATACCGCAGTTGCACAAGTTACCGATGCCGGAGTGGTAACAGGAGTATCGGCTGGAAGCGCAACATTTACGTTCACATCAACAACTACCGGATGTAGTAAGACCACTTCTTCGGTGACAGTAAATGCCTCCCCAACCATAACGGGTACACTGGCGGTTTGCGTTGGATCAACCACCAAACTTACAGGTTCAGGGACAGCCGCTTCATCCAGTCCCTGGGTATCAGGGACCAAAACTGTTGCAACCGTGAGCTGTTCAGGTTTGGTTACAGGAGTAGCTGCAGGGACAACTATAATCACCTATAAAAACAGTGCAGGGTACACAACTTCAGCAACAGTTACAGTTATTTCAACACCTACGATTACTGGTGCTCTTAACGTTTGTGCGGGATCAACGACACAACTTATCGGATCGGGTACAGCAACCGCAATCAATCCGTGGGTGTCGGCAACGAAAAACGTGGCGACTATCAGCTCAATTGGACTTGTCACCGGTGTAGCAGCAGGAACCGGTGTAATTACCTATACTTCCAGTACCGGCTGTACTCAAACGGCAATCGTAACGGTAACTGTTGCCCTGGCAGCACCTGCGTCAAAGGCCGCATGCAGCATCACGACAACGGGCTTTACAACCAACTGGTCCGCGTCCAGAGGTGCAACGGGATATTATCTGGATGTTTCGATAAGCTGTACTTTTACCAGCTTTGTCTCGGGTTACAACAACAAGAGTGTCGGCAGTGTGGTCACCTCTGCAGTTACAGGTCTGATCGCGAACACAACCTATTACTACCGGGTCAGGGCATTTAATGCAGTAGGGACCAGCGTTAATTCAAGTATCATAACCGTAAAAACAGCTCCTGCTGCTCCGATTGCAATTGCTGCCACAACCATTGCCAAAACGAGCTTTTCGGCCAAATGGAATGCATTCACAGGAGCAACAAGTTATTATCTTGATGTATCAACTGTCAACACGTTTGCCAGTTTTGTGCCTGGATACAATAACAAAAAAGTCGGGAATGTGGTTACTTATTGTGTTACCGGATTGACAGCAAGCACAAACTATTATTACCGGATCAGGGCAATTAATTCAGGGGGGACCAGCGGCAATTCAAATACAATTACTGTTACATCTTTGAAGTCTGCAACAGTACTTACTGACTCCTTACAGGCGAGCGTGAACACGCCGGTTCAGACTTTTGATCTTCCGGCACAAAAGGATGAACTGAATGTTTACCCCAATCCATCGTCGGGCAGTGCTACTTTTGAATTTCGCCTCAGTGAGAATGCCCGTGTTAAGCTGGATATCTACACGCTAAATGGTCAGCTTGTCTCGAGGATATTTGATGGGGATGTGGAGGCAGGGATTGTAAGGACAGCACATTTCGAGCAGTATCTTCGGACCGGATTATACCCCTGCGTACTGCATTATAACAGAAAGAAACTTACATTGAAGTTTTTGGTGAAAAACTAGTTAAGTGGTTATTGTGCTATTGATAAATAGGTCTATAATAAGGGATCCAACAGAACGAGCTATAGAAAGCGGTATGCTTATCATTTGCAAAAATGAGGGTCGGACTCAAAGTCCGGCTCTCACCTGGTCCCGGATTTTATCCGCGGCTTCCATTAGTGACCCGGTGGGTGCATATTGAAAGTAGAAGGTCCGATTGAGAATAACAAACATTGGATAGTTACCGGAAAACAAAAAGAAGATGAAAAAAATTACTGCTAAACTGGAATGGATTTTGGATTATTACCTGGTTTACTTTTTATACAATACCAATAAGATTGAGAAGTACAACAATTATTTAAGAAATAAGTGGGACTTTGGACAATAAGAAGTTGGCATATCTGAAAAGGAGGAAATAGTTCACCAAGCGCAATCAATGTATCCTCATTTATTCAAGGAAGACACTTTAAATATCAGTTAAGATGACAAGAAATAGCTTTCCGCAGCGATTCCTGAAAGCGGATTCATCCAATAATTTACCAATGTTGCGTATAATGGAGGTTCCAGGGAGTGAAATGCCTGTGATCCTTAGTTCCTCTACCATTGTTAACGGACATCTGACATTTCTAACAGATGTTCATATCGATTGCGAAGCTTTTGGGAAAATAGAATCCAGGAAAAAGATCATTATCCTGAAAAAAGTATTCAAAAAGAGAACTTTGTACCAATGGAAACTCTGGATATTTTGAGTTGTCAGAAACGGGAATGGATCGAGCCACCCGTAATCAGTCAGTCCAACTCATTTGCTAAAATTTTTGAAGAGCTTAATAAACAACTTTAACAAAATCAGGAGTGATTTTGCCTTTAAATTCACTATAAAAAAGCTGGCTTAAAATATTCACGCTGAGGTATCGTTTAATAGCATCTAGAATGTACTTTAATCAACCGATACAAAATTGGAACATCTACAGTATTTGAATATATATCTTGTTTGGAAGATATAGTTGCAGTTAAAGGCCGGCAACTATACGGCAAGTAATTCTGTTGTGTTAGGACAACAAATGAAGTAGATTTTAAATTACCCCTGTCTGGAAATTGATCTTAGTGTAGTGCACCTTGCACGGTTTTAATCTGCGCTGGTTAGAATGCCCCAATTGACCATAGCTCTTATTTGTTGAAAATTAATGAAATGTGTGATCAGAATAATAATACTCCTTTTTCCTGCCTGAATCCTGTATATAATTAATATCCACTAATGCCCTTCAATTTACCTGGGATAGGACCAAAACATTAATCCATAAAATAAGTATGAATTTTAGGATAATTTATTTATTGTTATCTTTGATACTTCATAACCCAACTATGGTTGACCCGAACCTTCATTTTGAGAAGGATGAAAAAAATAATTTTAATCCTATCCTTTTTCGTCGCTGTTTTTGCCCACGCTCAGGAAACGGCATTTAATCAATTAAATAGCGTTGTTAATGTGAGTTTTGCAAGCAGCACTATACGATTTGCAAGAGAACATGGTCCAGCCTTTAATCAACAGGTAAAGCAGCAAAATGAATGGACCCCGGAGGCCTGGAGAGGCGAAAAGGTAAGCATTCAAATAGTGGTTTGGAGCAGCGGGGATATCTCCAGCCTGAGCTTGCAAGTTCATGACCTGATCTGCGAAAATGGGCAAAAAATAGATCTGAACCTCTCATTAAATGTTTTGGATCAGGTTTTACCATCTGCGGATAAATGGAAATTTGACCTTGATTTCTGGCAACACCCCGCAGCCATTGCCAGAGTACACAATGTGCCGTTATGGAGTGAAGAACATTTTAAATACATGAGGCCATATTATACCATGTTGGCCGATGCCGCAGGCCCCATGTCATCCATCCGTTTCGAAAAAATGATTGAAGGAATTCAGGATTTTGAAAAGATTAGGATAGTGCGTGAACAATTCCTTAAAAAAGGGAGCGAAAAAGATTTAAAACAATTGGAGCGGATATTGTCCTCATTTGAAATTAAGAACCTGGAAACTATTCCGGCTGAGAAAATGATAGAAGATGCGAGGAGTATTTTAAATCGCCACAATGATAAATAATTTATGAAAAAACATATGAAAGCAAAATCCTTTTTAACAGCAACTCTTTTTTTATCAGTAAGCTACCTTTGTCAGGCTCAGGTGCCGGAAGGTGGGGATAGTTTCGGGGGCGCTTATCAAACAAGTAAAAACTGGAATCCTCCACGGGACCAGAAAGCACTTGAGAAGTTGCATCAGTTTCAGAACCTGAAATTTGGGATCATGTACAATTGGGGACTTCAGACGCAATTCGGCACTGTTGATCAGTCGTGGAGTTTATGCCCTGAACAGTATGAGTGGAACAAGCGTCCAGCACCTTATGAGAATGCCGATTGGGCTACCTATAAAAAAGTCTATGAGAATTTGCAAAAAACGTTTAATCCGTTGAAGTTTGATCCTGAAAGAGATGCAAAAATCATCGCTACGTCCGGAGCAAAATATGTTTTGGTTGATTCCAAACATCATGATGGCTTCTGCTTTTTTGATACCAAAACCACCGATTATAAAATCACATCCCAAAGTTGCCCATTCTCAGCAAATAAAAATGCGAATGTTGTTAAAGTCATGCTGGAAGCGGCCAGGAAAAACAAGCTCTGGGCTGGTATTTATTTTTCAAAAGCCGATTGGAACACCCCTTATTACTGGGCGCCACAGTTTGGCCCGGCAACTACGCGAAGCGAAAATTACAAGCGTGAGGAACATCCTGAAGTCTGGGACAAATTTCAGCAATTTACGGCAAACCAGCTTCAGGAACTTACCACCGATTATGGCAATATTGACATGCTTTGGCTCGATGGGGGACAGGTAAGCGGCAGTAGTATTAATTTGGCTGAAATTGCCAGATCGGCGCGTGAACGACAACCCGGACTATTAGTGGTTGACCGTTGCAACGGGGGTGGTTACGAAGATTACCTGACCCCTGAAGGAGTGCATGAAATGCCAGCCCATTATCTTGCCGATGCCTGGGAAGCTTGTGCTTCGCTGGGCGATCATGGCTGGGCGTGGGCAAAGACCAGTAAAAATATGAGTTCCGAAACTGTTATTCATCTTTTGGTTAAAGCAGTTGCCCGAAATGGTAATTTGGTTATCGGGATTGGCCCGGATGCGCAAGGTGCCTTGGATCCCGAAGTTGTAAAGATTCTGAATGAAATTGGAATGTGGTTAAAAGTTAATGGTGAAGCGATTTACAATACCCGGCCAATAAAACCTTACGAATCGGGCAATCTGTTTTTTACAACCAATCAAGATGGAACAGTTTACGCGATTAGTATTCATAGCAAAGCAGATTCGCTTATCAGCAATAAAGTGCGTATTCCTTCCACGTTGGTTGCTATGAATAGCCAAATTAGTCTGGTTGGGTTCAAGGGTGAAAAACTTCATTATACGCCAGTGGATGGTGATATGATTGAAATTACCCTTCCGTCTAAAATAAATTTAAAGGCAATACCAGCTGTTTCTTTCAAAATTTCTAAAAGAGGGGATAAATAGTAATCGTATTATACAATGCTTCGGTATCTGTGTTTTCAATCTCATAAAGCGTGTGCATCTTCATATCACCTTTAACTTATTAAAATGAAAAAAAATGTTTTTACTGCCATTCTCGCTTGTGCCTGCATAGTCTCTGGTGTGGCGCAAACAACGAAAAGAACCGAAGATGCATCCTGGGATATTGCTGTAAACGACCCTGCCGCTAAATACCTGGCCCGCCCCACCAAAGTTCAATACGATTGGCAGGAGATGGAACGTGCAATGTTTGTACAAATTGACCCGGCCACAATTCAGGAGGGAGAGTATGATAATGGTACTACAAAGATGCAAGACATCAGGTTTGAAAAGCTTGATGTGAATCAGTGGTGCAAAGCGGCAAAATCTTTTGGTGCCAAAGAGATCGTGTTTATGCTTGCGCATAGTGGTGGATTTTGCATGTGGCCAAGCAAAACAACAGCCTATCACATCGGAAATACAGCCTACAAAGGGGGGAATGGAGACGTGGTGAAGGAGTTTGCGCAAGCATGCAGAAGTGCTGGTTTGAAGGCCGGGTTTTATTTCTGGATGCCTCGTCCTTTATCCGCTGGCAGTGATACAAATACCGTTTCATACAGTCAATTAGATAAGGTTCAGACTTGGGCGGATGCCGATAAAGTTTTTAAAACCCGGTTTCAAGAGATTATGGATCGGTTGGGTTCCGACCTTGTGACCGAAATTTGGATTGACCAACCAATCCGCGCTTCCCTCGGTAAGGAGATTGCCGATCGTGCCCCTAAAGCTGTTGTCGCAGCCGTCGGTTGCGTTGATCCTTATCCTACTATTCGCTGGCCTGGGACTGAGCAGGGACAGGTATCGGATCCGTGTTGGTCCATGCTCAACAAAAGTTCGATAGCAAAAAAACCAGCTACCCAGTTTGAAGCTGACAAAAATCAAACCCAAGAGGCAGACGACCCGAATGGCGATTACTGGGCTCCTCACGAGGCAGACACGCCCCTGCACGATCATTTTTGGCATTTTCGTCCTGATGCTTTGAATCACCGGAAATCCTTAGATGAACTAATGGACTGCTATATTAAATCGGTGGGCCGAAATAGTTTTTTGATATTGAATTGTGCCCCAATGGCTGACGGCAGCATTCACCCCGATGATATGAAACGTTATCAGGAGTTTGGCGATGAAATTGAACGCCGTTTTGGTCATCCTGTTGCCCGTGTTGAAAAAGTTAAAGGAAAGGAAGTGTTGCTGAAACTTGACAAACCATCCAGGATTGCCTATACCGATTTATGGGAAGAATATCAATATGGACAACGGATTCGTGCGTATCAAATTGAAGGTCGCGATGCAACTACGGGCAATTGGATTAAAATAGCTGAGGGAACATCTGTTGGGCGACGGAAAATTGATCCAATAATTCTTGCTACTGAAGTTGACCAGCTGAAAGTAAAGATTAGTTCATCGGTAGGCATGCCTTTGATACGAAAGTTACAGGTACACGCTAAATAGGTTAAGTGAGATATTGGTTTTCTATAAGTAGTGAGAATAAATAGATGTCGTATTAAAGACGTAATATTGCTAATTGCAGTAACCAAATAAGGCAGACATGAGGTGAAGATTGCTTCGTCGCTCTGGGTGTCAATTATTTCGTTTGAAATTACCAAAGAGCTCCTCGAAAACCCCTGTCATTGCGAGTGGTCACCCAAAAATTTGGGCACAATGTGAGTATGACAACCATGGATAAACCATAAATTAGGGTAGATTGCTTCGGCACTCAAGGGTTTAAGATTAAACTGAAAGATTATTTTGGAGTGCCTCGCAATGACATTTCAGGCATTTTTATAAGTAAGGGGGTGGGGGG
>Ga0118677_10010970_pt1 | contig 13704 bp, 6 predicted proteins | sample AliMusrvi5mmetaG_FD_86154 | JGI IMG/M metagenome (GOLD analysis project Ga0118677, IMG submission 86154)
GCGTTCCTGGCGCTGCCCCTCGCCCATCCTCGCACGGCCTCGAGGTCCTGTTCCTCGCCTGTCGAAAGTAGGAACAACATGCCGATGGCACCGAAGCTCTTGCCAGGTCCGGCCGCCCGCGTGTAGTCGGCAAAACCACGCACAATCATATCAGACTTGGGACAATTGAGTGGCCAGGTTTTGCTATAGGTGCCGAGCACGGGGATTTGGACGACGACTTCCTGGGGCGGGACCTCCGGCCCATCCCTGACAACCAGTTTGATCAGTCCGTCGGCGGCCTCTGCCGCGGTAATGACGTCGCCGAGTTGGATGCGCGGGTCGATGTCCTTGAGCTTCTGACCGTTGATCGTCTCGATAACCTGGCCTTTGTTGAGTTTGCCGGTGGCGGCTGCGGGCGAGCCTGACTCGACGTTTTTGACCTTCATCACGAAGGCGGGTTGGTGCAACTCGATGCCGATGCCGACCGGCCCAAATCGGTCGATCGTCTGGAGCGAAGCCGTCTCTGAGGGGGCCGTGGAAAACAGCGGGGGTGCCTTGTAGAAGCCCGTGGCAGGCGCTTCCGCCGCGGCGCAGTGGGCGACACAGGAGAAGAAAAGCATCGCCAGTGGAAGGCGGAAAATTCGATGGGGGTGGGTCATGGTAGGATCCGAGGATTCGTTTGCTGAAAACATCTCAGCTGCTTTGTGTGTCTTGAAAATCAGTAGTCCAGATGCGGAATGACGAGGCTGACAAGCCGTCCGCATTGTGGAGATAACAGGGCAAGAGTGAGGGCAGAACTAACAAGTGACGGCGTTTTCATGCAGTTCATCCCATCAGGTTCTCATTTTGACATATCCGCCATGGCATCGGCAAAGGCCTTGCCAATGCGGGCCATGATCTTCGCAGAGCCGAGATAATGGTAGGTCGCATTCGACACGCCGATCTCCATCAGCTTCCATTCTTCGGGGGTATAGACTGTTTTGAGAAACGCGTCGATGGCAGCCTTCTGTTCATCTTTCCCGAGTTTTGAGCCCTTGAGTTCACGCGATTTTTCCTTCACCTTCTGCCATCGGCACTGCAGTTCCTCCAACTTGGGCTCCCAGAACTTCTCGAGCTGGACGGCCGCCACCTTGCCCTTGAATTCCGGCATGGCGGCGGGTGCGGCCATCGCCTTGCGGAACTCTCGCAACCAGGGAATGTGAGGCGGATCGATGTCGCGCGACCGCTCCGTATCGAGCTCCCCGTTGATACCTAACACCCCGATGACGGCTCGCATCTCCGGCGCGCCAAGGTCCTTGCGAATATCACGGATCAGACAAGCCAACAGACGGCTGTATTCATCGTATCCGCCGGGTTGCCCAGGGGTCGGATAGGTTTCCGTATTCCCGAAATCACTGCAGCCCTGCAGCCACACAAAACCAGCGACTTCGTATCCTTGGGCCGGGTCATACTCGGGATCGACCCGCTTGATATCACCCAGCACCAACTTGGCATGCGCGATCATCTTTCGGTAGCAATTTCCAGCGCGATCGGCATATTCCGCCTCTGCCTTCCGGGTATCCTCGTTGTTTTTCCGCAGTTGCTCCAGGCGCTTCGCCTGCGCCGCATGCACCCCGGCACTGGGTGGCCGGAAATCATAGCACAAGTTCGTGCCGCCCCAAGATGTCTTGATGAGCAGGACCGGCTCGCCAAGATGCTCCTGCATATAAATACCAAAGGTCAGCTCGGGACCGATCTTGGGGCCGCTCCGCTCGGCACCGAAACCCGCCGTCAACTTCCCGAACTTCTCCTCCTCACCGGTGCCGAGTGAAGAAATCCAGACGTTCTCAATAACCCGCGGGGTGTCGTTCTCATTGACCATTTTCTTGAGCATCGGCGCGGTTGCCGGGTCCATCGCAAGGCATGGGAACGTGGTGAGCTTGCAGTGCCCCTGCATGTTCGACTGGCCCGCCATGAGATATACCTTCAGCGGCTTGGCTGCCGCCTGACTCGCGACCGCCGGCATCAGGCTGGCAACGACTGCGAAAATCGCACACCTCACATTCTGTCCAAAGTTTCTCATGGCGTTCCTTTCTTTATGTTATTTGAATGATCCACATTCTCGGATGCATGCGCAATAAAATCCGTCAAACCCACCAACTTCGGCGCATCCGTGCTGGCTTCGATGTCATCGATAAGCTTGTTGATATCCTTGTTCCCCCCGCCGGCGTCCTGGCTAATTTCCTTCAACTGCGGCAACACCTCCTTGGCGTTCGCGCCATACTTGCGTAATGCATTCATGCAGCCCGGCACCCGCTTGCCACTGCCCCAGCGGTCAAACTCCATGACCGACACGCAGAGGGGCATCCCCTCACGAATGTGAAGCCGTGCGAGAAGTTCGAGGCCGGCCAACCGTACGCCGTCGCCAAACATCTCGTCGCTGGGTGCCAATTTCTCAGTCGCCTTGACGATATCCGGCAGCAACTTCGCCAGATCGCGCTCACTCAACTTGTCATATATCCCCTTCCCCACGCCCGAACGCACGACGCTATCTTCATTCTCCAAAGCCGACTGGACAGCCGGATAGAGCAGTTGGCGATCCACACCCTCCAGCGAGTCGGCCAGGATGCTTTGGGGACCATCGTGGACGCCGGGGGATCGTGCAAAGAGAGTCACACAGGCATCACGTTGGGCCAACCTTCTCGGGTCAGCAGGATTCGGACGGACCATCATCGCTAACAAATCATTAACACTGGCATTGCGCGCCGCCGTGCCCAGGTTCATCAAGGCTTTGCATGCCAGACCTTGCAGCCATGGATCTGAATCCTTAAGCAGGGCTCTCAGTTGCGGCAGCGCCGCGTCGGCCTGCGACCCCAAATTGCCCAGCGCTTCGCAGGCACCGTAGCGGGTATCCCGATCGGTTCCGGCCAACATCTTGGTGAGCGCCGAAACAACATCCGCCTGCCGCCGGCTCAGCGCTTGGGCCGAGCGATGACGCACCGCTGGCGACCAGCTAGACAAACCGGCCAGCAACTCATCGTTGGTGCGTGCATCGTATCCGCTTTTGCCGTTCACAGGAAAATAGTCACGCCCCGCAGATATAACCTGATCCACCTCACTGGCATTCAAGGCCACAACCGAAGATGGCTTTCTGCCCGTTAGGCATAGGCTTTTCAATGGCAGCGCATAGGCTAACAAATAGGCACCGGTGCAGTCCCAGCGGGTGTACTTGCCATGCTCCTGTTCACCACCGGGTTCTCCCTGATAGTCAAAACTGCCATCCCAGCCACGAGCTAAGTCGTAGTACCACGCTTGTTCTTTGATATAAGCGCCGGTTGCCAGCGGACCGGAGCGGGAGACACCAGGCAAGGCCCACAAGACATTGAAAAAATTGCCGGTGTGGCCCTTTTCCCGCTCATCGTACGCTGCCGTGCCCATTTTGGAAAAAAACGACGACGCCTCACGGTCATCCAGGAGGTCGAACAACACCGCCGCGCTGGAGCATTTTCCGTTATCTTCATGCGCCATCCACGGCCCGTGATCACCATACGGGATTCCCCCTTTGTTGACATATCTGCGCAGGAAACTTGCGGCCTTGGTGATGGCCCGATCCAATGCCGGATCATCAACGCCCGCCTGCCGGGCCAGCACCATCGAAATGGTCAGACTGAGTCCCGGCTGGTTCATGCACCCGTAGCCATTCAAGTTGCCATCCGGCCTCGCAAACTTGTGGCCCCAGGTCCCGACGCCGCTCTGGCCTCCAGCGGACTCCAGAGCCAAGCGCTTTAAGCCATCCAGCACCGACTCATCATGAGTTGCCAGAACATATTCTGCTAGAAACATGATCGCATATCCGTAGTGCCACGTCGCGTACTGCTCGGCCCGGTAGGCGGCCACCTTTTTGGCGTAGTCAGCCAATATGGGCCGGTACTCATCCTTACCGCTGGCCAGCAGCGCCAGCGCGTTAAGATCGTTAGGAATTGAGACATTGCCGAGGCCCTTCCTGACAATGGCCAGGCAGCCCCGCTCAAAGATCTTGCTAGACTTCGGGCAATCGTATGGGGCTGTGCCACTGTAGGTACCCATGACGGGCAGTTTGAGCCCAACAGTGGCGATCTCGCCGGCATGCCAGCGCATCACTTTGAGCAGACCGCCGGTTGGTTCTTGTTCTGCCATTGTGATCGCTTTCGCGAGCTCGATGCGGGCATCAGCGTCGAACGGCGTTTCACCGATCCCGAGAATCACGTCGCCACTATTGAGAACACCGTCGGCTGGTGAATCCTTGGCAACTTTGGTCACAAGGATCTGCCGCGCCTCGTCGGTTCGGCCATTGGAGCCATAGACCCAGCCGCGAGCCCCGGTAGCCCCGAGAGTCCAGTCATGAGTGACGTCAAGACTGCCCTGCGGAATCTTGCCGCCCTGGGTAAAATCAGGGATAGGCAACTTCTCGCGCGACTTCGGTGCCCCGCAGACAACGGGCACGATAGACAGCGTCACTGCGGCAACCGACAACACAAACAAGTTTCTCATGGCTGAGGGTATCACGGAAGGTTTCTTATGATATATATGTATTAGATCGAATGCAAGGATTACTGGCGTTTGGCATCCCCCGCGCCATCCACCGCGCCTTGCGGCTGTTTGACCAAATCCGCCATGGCCTCGGCAAACGCCTTGCCAATCTGTGCAATGATCTTTGAAGAACCTAGGTAATGATAGGCCTGGTTGGATTTCCCCTTAGTCAGAATTTCCTGCTCCTTCGGCGTGAAGAGTTCAGCGCTGTATTTCTCCACCGCCGCCCTTTGTTCCTCAGCACTCAGCTTACCCTCTTTCGCCAGCCTCTTGGACAATCCCTTGACCTTTTCAGACCTAGCGACCAATTCGCCCAATTCAGAATCCCAGTATTTCTCAGTTAGCACAGCTGCGACATTCCCCTTGAATTCAGGCATCCCGGCGGGAGCGGCCATTGCCTTGCGGAAGTTCGGCAAAATCCCCCGGGTCCGCTCCGGCTTGCCGGCTTCGATTTCCTCGGTGACCGGGCCGTCGATTCCCAACACGCCAATCACGAATGGCAACTTCGGCGCGTCGAGATCCTTGCGAACATCACGGATGAAATGACACAGCAGGTCCCTATAAAGATCGTAGCCGCCGGGTTTGTTCCTGTCTGGATAGACATCGCTGGCAACCAAGTCATTGAACCCCTGGAACCAGACAAAACCAGCAAGTTCGCATCCCTCGCTTCTGTTATAGGCTGGATAAACCTTGGCGGGATCAGCGAGCACCTTTTTAACATCATCGATCATCTCGCTGTAAAAATGGCCAGTGGCCGCCTTCTTTTTCTCCTTATCCTCCGCGCTCTTCTTATCGGCGGACTTTTCATCCCACACGAAAGGACCACCACTTGGAGACCGGAAGTCGGTGTGCAAACTCTTTCCACCCCAAGCGGTCTTGATAATCAAGATCGGCTCGTTGAGCTGCTTCTGCATATAGATGCCGAAAGTGAATTCCGGGCCGATTTGCGGGCCATGCCCCTGGGCACCAAAGTCAGTCGTCAGCTTGCCCTGCTTATACAAGGGAGTCGGCCCCTTCTCCCCTCCCCCTTTAGAAGTGAAAAACGCGATGTGGACGTCGTCACACACGTGAGGAGATCCGTCGGCATTGCGCATATCCTTGAGCAACGGCGCGGTCTTGGGATCCATGCCTATATGGTCAAAGGTGCTGACCGAAGCGTGTCCCTCCATGTTGGATTGCCCGGCCAGAATGAATACCTTAAGCGGCTTGGCGGCCACTTGGCTGGAAACGCCAGCCGTCAAGCCGATAAGTCCGGCGATGATTATACACTTCATATTCTGTGCTTTGGGTCTCATTGGTGTGGTAGTTAGCCGTGGTTGATCGAACATTGAATGACTGAGGTGGAATCGAGCTCCAGCCAAATGACGAGGGCTTGCTGTCCGTTAGTGTCGCGGACGATTCCCTGGCGAAACGCCGTGCCGGGAGACACCAGCTTGCCATTGATAGAGACTTGCGCCGCGCCATCGGCTTGCCAGTGGCTGATGACGAAACACGGGTTGTGGACCGGAGTGTCTGCGGAACCCTCCAGCGTGAACGAAATGGCCTTGTCAGTTGCAGTCAGCAGGTAGGCCCGCTGCGAGGGATCGTATCCCTTGGTTTCGCAGGCGCTTGCTGCGGTGAGCGCGGGAGGATGCTGCCATGACTTCGCCAGAGGCACGAGTTTCGTTACCTCTTGGTTAGTGAAACCATATAGAATGAGGCTGCCGGTATGATTTGCCCCGCCAAGGGCCGCGTGCGTCACACGGTCGTCGGAAACGGCGTAGCGTCCATCCGACGGGTTCAGTCCGACGGGCCAGTGGTTCCATGGGCCGGCGAATGGATCGGGCGTGTGCTTGGACTGTTCGTCGGCACCCCACGTGGTGATTTCCGCCCCTTCCTGATAGATCGAAAAGATTTTCCAGGTGGACTTGAAGTTGATCCGCTTGATGCAGGCGTCCTTGATAGGATTAGCTGGCACATGGTTAGGCGGTGCCCATGTTAGATCCGCACTTTTGCCGCTGAGATTGGCGAGACTGAGGGCCGTTAGCTCCATATTGTCGAGGCAGGTGGTGCCCGGCTGGGAAAGGAACTGGGTATCCTGCCACTCGCCGCCGGGAGTGTCCACGAAGCGGACTCCGACCCCGTCCGGGTAAATCGTATAATATTCGTCGGCCCAGACGTCAGTACGAGGAAATACATATCCGACGTCGATCGCCGGGTAACGCCAATGCACGACCACCCGGGCATTGGTATTCTCTATTAGTTGACAGAAGTTGAAGCGGCCCCGCTTATCCGCCATGTGCTCGGCGCAGCCGTGCGGTCCACCAATCTCCCAACTTTGGTCTGCCATCCACCGGTTATTCTCAGTCACCCAGCCTGAGCCGAGGCCCGTCCCCTGCCAGAACACCACGCGGCCCGGCGTAGTATCGAAGCGAACGACGATGTCTCGATACGCGCTTGGCCGCCAGAGGTTGTCCCAGAGTTCGTGATACTTCAGGGTTTGGCAGGTCGCGCCGAATTTCCGCGAGGCTGAGCCATCTGCCTCACCCGGCAGGATCCTCCTATCCAAATCGGGCTTGGTTAGCTCCGCTGCCGACGGGCAGAGCGACTCAAACGACTTGGCAATTTCCCCGGCCGTCAATGCTCGGTCGTAGATGATGACCTCGTCAATGAGTCCCTCGATGCCGTAAACGAGCGGCATGTTATCTCTGGCGGCAAACTTGCTATGCGATACGGGATCCGATACGCGCTGGGCGTCGCCGTTCAGGCCGATGAGCAGGTCCCGGTCCGGCAACGCGATGGGTCCCGTAGCCGCCTTGGAAGAGATAAGCCGTCCATCGACGTACAGGCACATCCGGCCACGACCATAGGTGGCAGCAAGGTGCGTCCATCGGTACGTCGGCAGAGCATCCTCCTTGCGGACAGTTTCCTTAGCCTCTAACACACCACCGCCGACCTGCTGGCCGTTGACCTTGAAGATCGGCCGACCGTACGGGTCAACTCCTAACATATATCCTTCGACCTTCCATGGCCTGTACACATACGGGTCGCGATAGCCGTGCTTGTAATCCTCCGCGCAAATCGGCTCGCCTGCCGATTGATGGACAATACCGGCGTCATTCCACGGATAGGCGCCTAGGGCGACCCATGCCTCTAGCGTCAACTCATCCTTGACGGCCGGTGCCTTGTCCTTGGGCAATGTTACCTTCGAGAAATAGCCATCGAACGCCAGAGCCGTGCCGGAGACTCCCATTTTCCAAAGTGTTTTATTGCCAGCGACGGGACAGGCGGTCCCATGAACGGCTTCTATGGTTTCATCGCGGTTAGGTGAAAGTCCATCATCGAACTTGAACCACGCCGCCGGTGTGCCAGCATCGGCTTTTCGCAGGGCGGCACCGGCAACGGCTAGAGCAAGCTTGCTCGCATGCGTCGGTTGGGTCAAGGAGAGTTCGGAGATTCCCTCGGCCGACAGGGCGAGCTCCTGAACCGTGACGTTCGCGGTGTCGTTGAAGTCGTCGAGTCGCGGCGTGCCAATGCGTATTTCCCGCCGCACTTTGCCATCCGGCGTAACGATAAATAGCTCGTGTATCTCCTCAGTCATCACAACACTGGCCGGATCCGGCACATGCCGCCAGTGAACAATGATCCGCTCGGGCCGGTCCTCGATCAGGCGGACGTAGGAACAAAGACACATGAGGTCCTCGCGAATCTCAGCCAGCGGCTTAAACGGATATTTGCCGCGGGCCGTCTGGAAGTACGGCAGATAACCGGTGGCCCGGCTGAACACAAGCTGCCTTCCCTCAGCGATGTTGACGACCAGGTCGGCGTACTTCCCCCAACGAATCTGCCCCGGCTTGGGCGGCCTGGGCGCTTCATCGGCCTTGTCCACTTGACTGCCGGCAAACGTCTTGGCGGCATTGACGGGGATTCTCCCGAGCGCTTCTGATGGAGGCGGCTGAGTGTAGTCGAGCTTCGTGTGATAGGCATAGAAATCTGCGGCCCGTACAGAACGAGCGAGAGCCGGAGCAAGCGCTGCAGCAAGCGCAATTCTAAATGAAAGCTTCAACCAAAATGGGTAGATAAAAACGGTTGTAGCAGCGTTTTTAACCACGAATTTCAGATTGAAGAGGGATGCACGGATCACTTCTGGACTCCCAGTTGCGGAATCTTCATCTCTTCCAGTGATACACTCAATGGAGGCCCAACCGGAATGAATGCACCGGCCGAGCGGTTGCTCATCGGGAAGTGACTCACCGCGACGGTCACCTTGCCACCTTTGAATTCATCGCGGCAATCAGTCCAGACATGCCCGCCGCGAGGTTTTCTCCCCTCTCTCCGCCAAGCGGCAACGCCGACCCTCGAGTCTGACAGAAGCTTGCCGTTGATATAGATAGCATAACCCTCACCCGAGTTGGCATGCACGCTGCCCGTGATCCTGATGCGGTAGCGGTAACCCTCCTTCAACGGCGGCAAATCAAAACTGCGGCGCATCAGCAACACGTCCCCTTTGAACCCCGTTTTGGGCTCACTTCGCTTGGCACTCTTGTACCAATCTGGGGTGGGGACCGGCGGTTCGTCACCTAGCACCCCGAACGGTGCCCCGCCGCTTTTCCAAGCGGCTTGCTTCACGTCAAAGTCCGGCGAAAACCACTTCTCCATGCCGGCCGGACAAGTCAGCTTGAGGTCACTGATCCCCTTCCCTTTCTCATCGGTAGATGGCAGATCAAAGCTATAGTAATCCCACAACATGCCATCGATATCTCCGCCGATAGGTTTCCAATCGTAGTCATGGATACCGGCCACACGGAAATATTCGGCAGCTTCGTCCAAGGTGTCATCTATATATGACGGCGTTCTTGCGGGCTTATCCCCCTTGAGCGCCTCCAACAATGACGGTTCATATCGCGGACTGGTCACGAATGCCACCAACGCGCCATCCAAAATAATCGGTTTGGCCGCCGCCAGCGAGGCGGCTTTCTGATCATCGGTCGGCCCTAGCTTCGCAGCATCGGCGGCCACCCTGGCGGCTGTCAACGCTTGCCTATCCGACGTCGAAATCTCCTCAGCCTTGCCGCCGAGCATGCGAACCATCGCCCGCCCCATGGTCTCGCCGACGAGCATGTATGTCTCGGCATTGCGGTTGTAGTGATAGTCCTGTTCGCGGGGTGACTCTCCGATTTCACGCCAGAAATCCCGGGTATCAACCGATGCCACCGTGCCTGAAAACTCCGAATGCTGTTTGGGATCGCCCACTGCCATCTGGGCTTCCCAGACGCCTTTCCACGGCCCGTCACCCAGTTGGTACCCATGGAATCCGACCGTTGCCACGACCACCGGCATCTTCGGCACCTGGAACTCCTTGCGAAGGTCGTTGATGAGGTTAACCAAATTTTTCTCATATTCTTCCTTTGTCGAACCGCTATCCTTATGTCCCTGAAACCAACCGAAGCCGGCAATCTCATAACCCTGCCCCTTGTAACCCGGTACGACCTTGTCGATCTTATCGAGGGTTTCATGAACCCCCTTGACCACCAAGCGGTACTCCAATCCTTCGTTTTCGTCAGCAGATTCCGCCCGGCCACTCGATGGCGGCCGGAAATCAAAACCCAATGAGCGGTTTCCTTGCGCCGTCTTGATCAGCAATACCTGCTCGTCATGATAGGTACCCATGACATAACCAAATCCGAGTTCCGGACCAATCGATTTTCCATTGTTCGATGTGGCGGAAAGTGGCGAACCCGCACCTTCAGGATGCAGACGGGCTTCCTTGTAAAACACGTCGTTGCGAATGGTCCATTTGCCAGCATCATCCACCAGATAAGGGAACTTATGGTCCTGCTTCGTCACCGTCTCGAGGTCGCCCTTGCCCTCCAGGTCAACCTGCTCCAACCAGAACGCCGCTGAACCGCCCTTGAAGTACGTGATCGTGACCGGATACCGCTTGCCTGGGTCTAGGGCAACCTTGGCGAGCACCGGCTTGCCGCCCGGTTCCTTGCGGTACACCTCTTTGCCTTCGAGGAGAACGACATTGTGACTGCTGTCTTCAAATCCCGCATGAACGGTGTAGGTTCCGGCGGTCGGCACGTCAATGAATGCGCTAACAACCACTGTGTGGGGGCCATCCATCGCAGGCAGTTTTTCGGACGCCGTCCCCAAGGCCACTGTGGCAGTCTTGGCGGGTGCCAATCTGGTGCAATCCTCCTTGACGTCGAAAGCCCCCTTGATGAGTGATACCTTCGCGCCTTTCGCGGCGTTCGCATCGGCCGATTGATAGATACCATGAGCGGCGAGCCCGAAGCCACCGATCGGCATGACCCCGGGGATAATAGCCGGATCAGCCGAGAGAAAAACGCTCGGATAAAGTGGCCGGGCACCGCTGATATCCCCCATGCCGACCATGTTGGATTGCCCGGCAAGGATATATACCTTGACCGGCTTGGTGGCATCACCCGGCTTGCCGTCGGGCTTGGGCAAATTTACAGGAATGTCAATTGCCGCTGTGGCCTGAAGGACAAGCCCCGCCAGCGCTACCGCAGCGAACTTCCATGTTGATGTTCTGTGAGTCATGTTCATATTTTTCTACTAACTTGTCTTCACTGCCAGATGTCACAATGCCAAATTCAAGATTTTCACTTCACCGGCCTGAGCGTGAATTCCTTGACGGTCACCCCGCGACTTCCGTCTTGGAGCGTGAAGTGGATAACATTCTTGCCGCTGACCAGGGAGAGTTCTACCGGCTGGGTCAGCTGCCACTTGCCAACGGTGTAGGGCACCGCGATTTCAACCGCCTCTTTGGCATCGTTCGATGCAAACTGGAACTTCTGACCTTCTTGCACCGTCACCACCGAGGCAGTCAACGCGTACTTGCCGGCATGCGCAACATCCACTGCGTACTCGGCCGTGAAGCCACCACCGCAATGCAATTGCATACCTCCCCCGAAACTCTTCATGGCTAACACAGGTCCCTTTGCATGGCTGTTCGCCACTGCCGGAATCATGATGGCACCGTCCGGTCCGACGGCAACCATCCGGTCCGCCTCAGCCAACCTCGCCTGCTCAACCTTGTCCTTTTGCTTTAACTCATTGGCTTCGCCAAGTTCCTGACCCAGTGGCCCCAAGCCAATCGCCGAGGCCGCAATCGCAGCCGTTTGGTAATGCGCCATGCCGCTCCAGAAGCCGCCAGCCACGTGTTGGCGGTCATTGTATGCTTGCTCGTCAAGGGCGCGACTGATCCACTGCGCCCGCAGCACCTTCCAGTAATCCTGGTGCTTGGCCCGCGCCTGCGTCTCCAACAGAAAGTCTGACCCGCTGCGCGGAGTCTCATCCTTTTCCCACCAACTGTGCTGGAAACCCGCTCCGAGATTCACCACCCAGCCCTTAGGCGTCCAATGACTCAATGCCGCATGAGCGTGCTGGGTCACTCCCCAAGTCGGGATACCAAAACTGCGCAGCATAAACCGCCCAAAGAACGCGCGCCGGCCACACACCCCGCCGTCCTTGATGATATTCTGATAGCTCTGGAGCGACGGGAGATCATACTTTTGGTTTTGTGATCCATACTGGACATCCGTCCTGACGGACATGGAGTAGCGCCAGCCATAGTCCGGGTTATAGATATGGTCGGGCCGGTAGTTCCTGAGCATCTCGCGCCCCCACGCCAATATGGAATCCGGCGCGTCGCAATCGACGACTTTCCGATATTCCCAGACACTGAGGTTTCTAAAGACAGAATCCAACTCGCCATCGAGGCACGCCTTTTCATAATGCAGGTAGCGCTTCACCGGGTCAACAATGGCCGGCGCATTGACTTGGTCCTGAGGGTTGGATTGTGCGACCGGCACGGCATGTTCCAGACTGGTGGCCAGCGCCATGCGTTGAAAAGCCCCTTCGCTGGCCTTCGGGCTGGCATGTTGGATAGCCATGTATATCTCCATCGCCCGGCCGTACTTGCCGAACTTGGCACCGCCGGCTTCGAGCATCTGTTTCATCAAGGCGGGTTCAGCCAGAAGCTTTTCCACCAGAGCATCCTGCTCCTTCCCCTGTTGGGCGAACCCGGCCAATCCCTGCGGCGTCGCTTCAGCGAGCACGGCACACTTCACGAGTTTCGCGTCCAATTGATCACTCGATAGGAAAGGCTCAATTGCCGTCAGAATGCCAGTGGCCGCCGCTTGCTCGTCACTGCGTGCTCGGGCCAGGGCGGCCTGGGCTGCCTGATTCTCCTGGAGCACCCTCGGTTCGTCGATTTTCGCCTTGGCCACCGCCTCCTGAGACTTTTTGAGTTCGATGGCTCCTTGGTCTCCGTCCGCCTTCGCCTTGGCTAACTCTTCCTGCGCTGCCTGCCGGGCTGTCTCATCTTTCGCCTGCTTGATCTTCTCCTCAGCAGCGGCCACCGCCTTGGCCGCTTTGCTGACCCATCCTTTCCGATGCTCCAACAAACCCATTGGCTTCTGGTTGGCATCCAAGGCCGACTGCTTGGCGTTAGCCTCTGCCAAGGCCACCTTGGTTGCATCACGGGCCTTCTCCAAAGCGGTCCTGCTTTGCTCGCTGACATTCGGCAGGGCTTTGCCAACCTCTGCCTGCAAGGCATTGAGCAATTGGGCATATTTCGCAAGCAGTCTATCCCCGTCCGCAGTGAGCGAAGTCTCCGGCACGGCTTTATTTGCAGCCGCTCTCACATCCATAACACCTATTGGCATCACCACCAGTAGGCACCCCATAACCAACAGTCTGTTCGTTTTCATCATTTGACTTGTTCTAGGCAACGCCAATCCCAACCTTGCGCGGAGGGGACAGACCATCTCTCTGCACTCTTTGTCAAGGACTGTTTCCCCGCCAACCAACCCATCTACTGGGTTGGTCATCCTGCGGTTACGATGCAAAGTGAATGGAACACCATGGCCAGCATGACTGAGGCTAAACCGTGATTATCGAAGGAGGAAATCGGAACTACGGCCCCTCGTCCCTACGGCTTGCGGAGGTGCCTTACATAATCGGTTAGAGCCAGCACCTCACCGTCGCTAAGCACCTCATGGCCGGCCATGTCGGTGCCTGGCAGACCAAACTTGACCACCCGCGAGATACGCAACTCCAACGAGTCGGCACCGGCCGTCCATAAGAACGGCCCGGCCGCCAGATTGGCCGGCGGCTTTGATAGGACGGCCGCCAAGGGCCCGTCGCCCCGCCCGCCCTCACCGTGAC
>Ga0118677_10010973_pt1 | contig 13702 bp, 15 predicted proteins | sample AliMusrvi5mmetaG_FD_86154 | JGI IMG/M metagenome (GOLD analysis project Ga0118677, IMG submission 86154)
ATTTTCACGTCCCACGTGCTGGGCGGCAAGCCGGTGCTGAAGCACGTGCTCGACGGCCCGATCGAGCAGATCGCCAAGTACGAAGTCCTGACCTGCGGCAGCGAGCGCTGCTGCTGGAAGGGCGATCGATCGTTCGAAACGGTGATCCAAGAGAAGTTGGCCGCCGCCGGCATTCCCGCCAATGACATCCGGGTGACGATCGGTAGTTGCTTTGGCGCTTGCAGCGCCACCGACGAGTTGAACCGCTCGCACATGCTCGTCCGGCCCGACAAGGTCCTCTACCGCATCGAAACCGAAGCCGATCTGGAAGAGGTCATCCGCCAGCACTTCCTCGGCGGTGTTGTGATTGATGGGAAGATGCGCCGCTTGCGGCCAAATCTTCAGCGCCGCGCTTTCCTGCGACAGGAAAGAAATGGAAGCGATGCGTGAGGACGGCACCAAATCCATCAGCAATTCGTCGGTGCAGAGCTTCAGGGACATAACGCGCTGCGGTGGCGCGGCAAGGACCGGCTGGCTGATTGCCAGCAATATCATCGCCGCGCCGATCGCTCGCTTCATTTAGAACGTCGCCCTGATACCCGCATAGAGGCCCCGGCCCGGCTGCAGGAAGCCGTTGGGGTTCTGATAGCTCTCATTGAACAGGTTATCGGCCCGGCCATAAAGCGTGAACATGTCCGAAATCACATAGCTGGCGGACAGGTCCGCGGTTACGTAGTTCTGGTCCTTGATCGGGGTGACAAAAGTTTCGCGGTTCAGATCCGCCGCGCCACTGACATAGCGGACGGTCGCATCCAGCGACAGCTGCGGCAGCACTTGCCACACGGCATCGCCGCTGAGCTTGTTGGCGGGACGCCGCGGCAGACGCTTGTTCGCGGTGGTGTCGCGTGCCTCGGTATAGGTGTAGTCGGCACGCAACTTCAGCACATCCATCGGCGTCCAGGCGAGATAGGCTTCCACGCCCTGCGTCCGCGCCTTTTCGATATTGATGGGCTGGAAGGTCGGCCCCGGGCCCGACAGGATCAGGTTCTTGATGTCATTGTGATACCAGGTGGCGCCGCCGCTTACCGGACCCAGTTGCTGGTCGAAACCAATGTCATACCCGATGCTGGTTTCCGGCTTCAGATTGACGTTGTGCGCGAAAGGTCCGAACAGGCTTTGCAGCGGCGGCGCTTTGAAGCCGTTGCCGAAGCTGGCCTTGAGCCGGGTGCCGGTCTCCACGATGCGATAGCTGGGGGCGATGCGGCCCGTCACGACGCTGCCGAATCGGCTGTTATCGTCAATGCGAAGGCTGGCGCTGTTGCTGAGTGCGCCCAGCGAAGATTGCAATTCGGCATAACCCGAATTGATGGTGATGCCAGCCGACAGCGGCAAGTGAATGGCGTCGCGGGCGGTTTCGGCCCCCAGCACCACGATTTCACCTTCAGACACGCTCCAGTTGCCTTGCCAGTCCAGCTTGGTGCGGGCGCCCGACGCGTGCGAGCGGCCATTGTTGGGATCATTGGTAGAGGTCACCGCCGTGGTGACGGCAAATCCCAAGGTCTGGTCGAAGCTGCCCAGCACCAGATGCGCCGTGAGGCGGGCATCATTGCCCGCCACCGCGATGCGCGTCCGGGTGAAAGCCGGAAAGCCGGTGAAGGTCACGAGGCTGAAGCCATCGCCGGTGATTTTTCCCAGCGAATTGTTGGTGCGGGCGACCAGGCCGATATCGAAATAATCGGTGACGTTGTAGCCCAGCTTGGCCGAGCCGGTGAAGCCATCATAATAGTCGCCTTTGGCTTTTTCGCCGGGCAGCAGAATCGAAGCCGGCGTCACCGGCGTATTGCCGGCATGCTGGTGCGCCACGGTCACGCGGTAATGAAAGCGGTCATCGGAACCGCTGGCGGTGGCATCCTGGTTGAAGGTGTCGAAGCTGCCGCCTTCGGCATGCGCCGTCAGGCTGAGCGGGCCGTCGCCGCTTTTGGTAATGACGTTGATGACGCCGCCAATGGCATCCGATCCGTAAAGGCCCGAGCCGGGACCACGCAGCACTTCCACCTGGGCGATGTCAGCGGCGCTGAGTTTGCCCAGATCGAAAACATTGTTGGGGGTCGAGGGATCGGCCACATCAATGCCGTCCACAATGATCTTGGTGTGGTTGGAATTGGTGCCACGGGTGAAGATCGAAGTCTGGCCGCCCTGCGCGCCGCTGCGCACGACATTGAGGCCCGGCACGTCCTGCAGCACATCGGGCAGCGATTTGAGCTGCTGGGTTTCGATCTGGGCTGCGCTCACCACGGTGACCGAACTGGCGATCTGGTCCTTGGGTGTGGCGATACGGGTGGCGGTGACGATGACGGTTTCGGCGTCATCGGCATGGGCAAGGGACGGCGACACCGCAGCAAGCGCCACGGTGGCGAGTAAAATGGACTTAAGCATGTACTTCTCCTGACAGGTTCAGGAGCCGCACGGCTGCATTTTGTTTGTGGTTCAAAAATGCCGACGCCACGACTCCAACTTTGTCGCCGCGACGGTTTACCCCGCGAATCCTTGGCGCACCCCGGCCGCGGATTGGACGACAGTGCGAGGCAGGTTTCCTGGCTCCCGGGTTCTTGCTCTCGCCCGCCTTCCCAAACATGGCTCAATGTTCAGTGGCTTAATGGACGATCACTCGCCGGTTACAGTTGCGGGGGCAGCCGCGGTTTTGAACCGCGTTCCCTAGACCTTGCACCTGCCCTCCCTTTGCGCCACGGCACGGGCTTCGTCAACCGCCAAATCCCCAGGCTGCTTTTGTAAAAAAGTTCGTGGCCGCCCCGCTACACCCTTTCGCGCAACTGGGCTAAGTTCCGCCCGCCATATTGCCAGAGGATATTCCATGCCGCTTTCGATCAACGACATCGCCCCCGATTTCACCGCCGCCTCCACCGAGGGGCCGCTGCACTTTTATGATTGGGCAGGCGACAATTGGGTGCTGTTCTTCTCGCACCCCAAGGATTTCACGCCGGTCTGCACCACCGAGCTGGGCGCTGTCGCCAAGCTGAAGCCTGAGTTCGACAAGCGCGGCGTCAAGGTGCTGGGGCTGTCGGTCGATCCGGTGGAGAACCACGCCAAATGGTCGGACGATATCAAGGAGACCCAGGGCATGGGTCCCAACTATCCCATGATCGGCGACACCGACCTGAAGGTTTCCAAACTCTACGGCATGCTGCCCGCCGACACCGAAGGCAGTTCGGAAGGCCGCACGCCCGCCAACAACGCCACGGTGCGCAACGTCTTCATCATCGGGCCGGACAAGCGGGTCAAGCTGCTGCTGGTCTATCCCATGACCACGGGCCGCAACTTCGATGAGATTTTGCGGGTGATCGATTCCATGCAGCTCACGGCCAAGCATAAAGTGGCGACACCCGCCGACTGGAAACAGGGCGGCGATGTCATCATCACCGGCGCGGTCAGCGACGACGAAGCCAAGACGCTGTTTCCCGGTTACAGGACGCATAAGCCTTATTTACGGACGACTTCGCAACCGAAGTCGTCCTAGGGAACCCCCTTTGCCTTCGCTGGCCGTCGGGCGCGCGGTCGTAGCCCGCGCCCTCGGCCAGCTACGGCATCTCCCCCTTCTATGCGCTCCGCGCAGAAGGGGGAGCCCGACCTGTGTTTGCTTCGGCTTAAATCAGGAGCCGTGATGCGCGCGGATGAAAAGTCCGACCGTCAATGCGATGCCGATCAGCACCACCACAAGCCGCAGGGCCTTTTCATTGACCTTGTTCACCATCATGCCGCCGGCATAGCCGCCGGCCACAGCACCGGCGCAGGCGATGCCGGCCTGCAGCCAATGAATTTCGGGCGAGAACAGAAATACCAGCACCGCCGACGCATTCATCACCCCGGCCAGCACATTCTTGGTGGCGACGGCGGGACGGATCGCCATGCCTGCCGCGCTCAGCGCGGCCAGCATCAGAAAGCCGATGCCGCCGCCGAAATAGCCGCCATAGATGGCGATGAAGAATTGCGCCACGGCGGCGCCGCTTTGGCCGATGCGCGGCGCGGCTTCGGCCTTGCGCGGCATGAAGCTGCCATAGGCGTAGGTGACGGTGGCGAACAGCACCAGCCACGGCACCAGCGCGGCGAAGAAATCGGACGGCGTCACCAGCAGCAGCAGCGCGCCCAGTGCGCCGCCCGCCAGGCTGATGATCACCAGCGCCTTGATGGAAAGGCCGCCCACGCCGGATGCCTGCTTGTAGCCGGTGGCGCCGGTGACGAGCTGGGCGGGAAACAGCGCCAAAGTTGAAGTGATATTGGCGGCGCGCGCGTCCATGCCCGTCAGCATCAGGACCGGCAAAGTAATGAAAGAGCCGCCGCCCGCCAGCGCGTTCTGGAAACCCGCCCACAAGGCCGCGATGAAAAGAACGGTCAGGATCATGCCAGCGGCATCGCATTTTGCGCCGCATCCGACAAGCGCGGCGCCGGCATACCGGCTGTCTGGACGCTAGTAGAGATAGCCGACCGGTTTTCCCCCGGTCCGCAAGGGGCGCAATTCCTTATGCGTGATGATCTGGCCGCCCAGGCCATCCACTTCGTCGCGCTGCGCCACAGTCCATTTGCGCAAATTCTCCAGCCCATTCAGCAGGCCCAACCGCAGGACTTGGGTATCGGCGCCCACCGACACGAGATCGAGCGAGCCCTTGCCGCCGGTGATCACATCGCCCGCCACGAGTTCGTGGATTTTTCCGTCATGATCCTTGAAGTCTGCGGTGCCGCGGATGATGCGGTAAATGGCGTTTTCGCTTTTCGCGAAGGCGCTGATATCGCCCTGCCCGGCCGAACTTTTCGGCAACAGTGACTGGCCGCGCGGATCGGTTGCAATAATGTGGCCGGTGACGAGATGGCCGCCGGGAATTTCGATTTCCAGATCACGCAGATAGACCGGCGCGTCCGACTTGATCCCGCCGCTGGCAAGCGGCTTGTAAAGCGCCGATAGCGCCAGCGGGTCCTGCAGCCAGAAATCCGCGCCCGCCGGCCGGTCGTGCAGCGGATGGCCCCAGGCCATGCGCGGTGTTTCAGATTCGTTGATCCCGGCATGGTCCACGATGGTGGGACTGGGAAAGCTTGCGGGATCCGTGACAAAAGCTTCAAGAAATTTGCCCGAATATCCCAAGGTCAGCGGATCCGGCACCACCGATTGCGGGGTGTTCAGATTCTCTTCCGTGCCCATGCCTGACCAGGTGTAGAAAAGTTGGCGATGCACAATGGCGCTTTGCAATATCACCGCGCCGGGCCCGACATGGAAGATATTGCCGTCATAATCGAAGCTGAAGAAACCGGACGTCACCAGCACGAACTGAAAGGCGCCCGGCGACAGATGCATGTGAAAATCGGTGGGGCCGGTGTCCGGCCGGTAGATGGGCAAATTGGTGCTCACCTCATGCAGCAGCAGATTTTCATTGTTGGCGTGAAAGCCATTATCGGCGCGATTGTAGAGCGCCTGCGGGCGATAGGTCGCCTTGTATTGCACGTCCTTCTGCCGGTCGATGGCGACGAATGTCTTTTTGTTGAGGCGGAGGGGCTCGCCATCCGGATGGATCAGGCCGGACAATTGGGGCGCAATCACGCTGTGCCGCGTCACGGCGTATGTTCCGGCGCATGGCTGTCGGCGTTGGCGATCACCGCCGCGACGCCGTTCCAGAATTGCGCGCTGACGGCGTCACCGGCTTTCGCATTCTCAGCGGCGAACTGGCCGATCAGGGACGATGCCTCGTCGCCATAAAGACGGTGCAGCCCTTCGGCCAGTCTCACAATGCTATCGCTCGGCGTCAGTGAAGCCTCCCAGCATATTGTGCAGCGCAAAAGCATTGTTCTCCCGATTAAAAAGCCCGTCAAGGAGAAATGTTGCGCCGCAACATGCCGCGGGACGGCTCTTTTTGTGCGGTATTCCGCCAAACAGGACACCTGACGCCCATCGCAGATGGCGCAAGGAGGCGCCAGCGGATATCGGTTTTGGGAATCATGCCGACGGTGCTGCGCGAATTGTGCCAGCTTCAATTGTGACAGTCACAAATCTCTGTCGTGACAATTTTGCAAAAAAAATGCGTTGGCTTTATATCCGTCGCGACGGAGAAATTTTCCATGCGCAATTTGGCAATCCCGCCGAGCTTCCTTTTGCCCGGCACCATCGTGAATGCCCCGATGAAGGGATGGTTCGGATTGACGCGCCATTTCGGCATCGTCAGCGCCAAGCGCGGCGTGGACGGCATGCCAATCATGATCGCCAACGCGCAGGATGCCGGTGGCCCAGCCGAAGAAGTCTGGGCGAAATTCACCGAAGGCAATTTGCACGAGCGCGCCTATTATCCCAGCAAGCTGCCGCCGGATCAGGTGCTCTACAATGCCTATGGCATGTTCGGCACGCGCTACCATCTGCTGGCCTGGAACTGCGAGCATTTCGTCAATGCCTGCCATGGCCTGCGTCCGCACAGCCGGCAGGTGGCGGGTGGGTTGGCGCTGGCCGCAGTGGTGGGCGGCATCGCGCTGGCCGCAGCGCGCCGCTGATCCGATTGTTCCAATACGCCGCATCCCCCGCGCCCAGGTTTGGCGTTTGGCGGCAGCGCGCCTATTGTCCCGCCCGAAAATCGCAACAGGAAACTCTGCATGACCCAGGTCCGCGCCTATGCCGCGCATGACGCGAATTCGCCATTGGTGCCGTATCAGGTGACGCGCCGCGCGCCGGGGCCGCATGATGTGCAGATCGAAATTCTCTATGCCGGCATTTGCCACAGCGATCTGCACCAGGCGCGTAACGATTGGGGCCGCTCCCTCTATCCCATGGTGCCGGGTCACGAAATCATTGGCCGCGTGGTCAAGGTCGGCGGCGACGTCAAAAAACTGAAGGCGGGCGATATCGCCGGGGTCGGCTGCATGGTGGACAGTTGCCGCGAATGCAGCGCCTGCCAGGCTGATCTGGAACAGATGTGCGAACAGGGCGGCGCGACCTGGACTTATAACGGCAGAGAGCGCGTGGGCGGCCTGCCCGCCGGCGCGCCGACCTTTGGCGGCTACAGCGAACAGATCGTGGTGGAAGAACGCTTCACCGTGAAGGTCCCGGAAAGCCTGGACCTGAAAGCGGCCGCGCCGCTGCTATGCGCTGGTATCACCACCTATTCACCCTTGCGCCACTGGAAGATCGGGCCGGGGCACAAAGTCGGCGTGATCGGGCTGGGCGGCCTCGGCCATATGGGCATCAAATTCGCCAAGGCCTTCGGCGCCAAGGTGGTGATGATCACCACCTCGCCGGAAAAGGGCAAAGACGCCACGCGGCTGGGCGCTGATGAGGTGCTGGTATCGCGCGATGACGCGGCGATGGCCAAGCATGCCAACAGTTTTGACTTTTTGCTCAACACCATTCCGGTGGGCCATGACGTCAATCCCTATATGCGGCTTTTGAAGCGCGACAGCACCATGGTGATGGTGGGCGTGCTGACGCCGATGGAACTAAGCGGCGGCAGCGTCATTGCCGGGCGCAAGAGCGTCGCCGGGTCGGGCATCGGCGGCATGGCCGAGACGCAGGAAATGATCGACTTCTGCGCCAAGCATAATATCGTCAGCGATATCGAGATGATCAATATGCAGGACGTCAATGCCGCCTATGAGCGTATGCTCAAGAACGACGTCAAATATCGCTTTGTGATCAACATTGCCTCACTGAAGGATGCTGCCTGATGAACACCGAAGATGAAGTCATGGCCGCACTGGAAAAGCCCATGGCCGTCTATGCCTTGCTGCAACGGGTTGATCCCAGCAACAAGAGCACTGAAGGTCTGCAGGACCAATTGATGCGCATGCGTGCCGCCGGCAAGGTCAAGTTTGACATCAAGACCGGCAAGTGGAGCAAGGCCTGAAAGCGAGCCGCCAGAACGGCATTCCCCGAATGGTGCGGTCTGCACCAAAGATGGCCTCAATGACGCATGCACAACAATCGAACGCGGCCATCTGCCAATGCGGCAAGACCATCATCGCATTGACCGGCGCGCCCATTCTCAGCGCGACCTGCTATTGCCGCAGTTGCCGGACCGCCGGGCAGCAATTCGAGCATGATCTGGGCGCCCCGCAGACCGTGAATGCGAGCGGCGGCGTGGATTACAGCTCCTACCGCAAGGACCGGATCAAGATCGCGCAAGGCGCTGAAAATTTACGGGAATATCGTCTGAAGCCGGACTCCCCAACCCGCCGCGTAGTGGCGATGTGCTGCCATTCGCCCATGTTCACGGATTTCACGCTGGGCCATTGGCTGTCGATTTTCCGGGGCCGCGTGCCGGGCGCGCCGGCCTCGCAGATACTTGTCATGACGAAGGACAAGCCGGACGGCGCCACGCTTCCGGCCGGCATCCCCGGCTATAACACCATGCCACCCGGTTTCATGGTCAAGTTGATTGCTTCCTGGGCCGCGATGGGGTTTCGCCGCCCGAAGATCATTTGGTGAAGCGGCGCGGCCTGAGCCGTGCCGTCATTACAAGCGTTATTCGCCGATCACCGTTCCCGGCGGGATCGGGATGTTCCAGGCATTGTCTTCAGCCGAACGGGTTTCCGCGGCCAAGGTGCAGTGATGCACGACGTCATAATAACGGCCGACATAGGCCCCGCCGACGACGAACGGGTTGGGCTGGCCCGGCTTGCGGGCGCGCACGGCAGCCAGGCGCGGTTCCACATCCGCCGCGAAGACATGGGTGTTGTAGTAACCCACGGCATGGGCGTCGGCGCTGATCTTTTTGAAGCGCAGGATGGCCTGGTCATAGGCAAGCAGGCCCGAGGCGCTGGGATCCGGCTGCAGATTGGGCGGCAGCGCCGCCATGCCCAGCAGCGAGATGGGATAGACTTTGCCGCCTTCGCGCGCCGGCAGAATGGTGGAGACGGCCCCCAGCGTGTGCCCGGGCGTGACGGTGAATGTCAGGGTGTCGGCACCCAGGGTCAGCTTCTGGCCGTCAACAATCTCGAAATCCTTGTTCGGCAATTTGCTGTCCGCCGCGGGCTTGGTGAAGATGGTCCAGTCCGCCTTGCTCAGCGCCACCTTGGCGCCATAGGTGCGCTGCCAATATTCGGCGCCGCCGAAATGATCGACATGACCGTGGGTGCCGATGACATATTTCACCTGCTTGGGATCAAGGCCCAGCTTGACCAGCCCCGGCTCGACAATGTCGCGCGCCTCGGCTTCGCTCTGGCCGCCATCGAACAGGATCAGCCCGGCGCTGGTCTGGAAGACTAATACGCCGACAAATTCCGAACTGATGGAATAAAGATTGTCGAAAATCTTGGTCGGCTCGATGCGGACCTTGGTGCCGTTCTGCAGCGCGTTGCGGATGACATAAGCCGCATGCGGCTTGCACAGGAACAGCGGCATGTCCTTGGCGTCGGCGCCCGCGATCTTGACGGCGGCGGCTGCTTCCGCCGCCGATTGCGGGCTTTCGGCTGCGACAGCCGGAAATGCCAGGGCGCCGACCATCAACGCGGATACGAGTTTGCCAATTTTCATCGTCTTCTCCCGGCGCAGCCGCGCTATTGTAATCTCTACCAAGTTTGTCGTGTAACAGCTTTTGACGGCCATGGGAAGGCCGGCTCAGGCCGGCGTCAAAATAACCAACTTGTAATCGGGCCGCTCCCGAGGGATGAAAGGTGGATTGTACGAACCGCAACAATCCTTTGCCCGGATGGTGGAAGGTGCGCAGCCCCCCTTCGCGTTCCAGCACGGCATGCGTGTTCCAGGCCTGGGCAAATAGCGTACTTTCGCGTTGCAGCTTTTCGACCAGACCCAGCGCGCGCGGATCGGAAAAACTGTGGCCGAAGTCGCTGCGAAATTCCGCCAGCAACCGAACGGCGCGGTCCTTCCAATTGGGAATGAGACCTTGCGCCGCCGGATCCAGAAAAACAAAGATCAGCAGATTGCGCTGACAATCCCGATCCAGCCATCCGGGAAAGAGATTTGCGGCAGCCTTGTTCCAGGCACAGGCATTCCACAACCGGTCCAACCCATAGGCCGGATGCTTGATGGCCCCCACCGCATCCACCAGCGAGGACGGCGCATCGCTCATGTCCGGCGGCGGACCATCCGGATCGCGCTTGCCGGACAGGTCAAAGAAATAGGCACGCTCCGCGCGCGACAGCATCATCGCGCGGGCCAGGCGCGCCAGCGCCTGCGGCGAGGCTTTCACATCGCGCCCCTGTTCGATCCAAGTGCACCAGGTGGCGCTGATGCCGGCGCGTGCCGCCAGTTCTTCACGCCGCAGGCCCGGCGTGCGGCGGCGAACTGCGCCCCCTTCGGGCGGCAGTTTTTCGCGGTGGGCCCGCACGAAATCGCCCAGCAGCCGCCTTTGATCCGAAGCCGTCATGGCACCCTATATACCAGGATAACATGTTATCTTGTACTAGGTTAAATTCAGGGCGAAAAGACGGGCGAATTTCGCAAAGGATACGCCATGACGGACACACACAATTCCCTGGTCACTGGCCAGTTCGGCCCCCGCGCGGACGCCTATGTCGAGAGCGCCGTGCATGCCAGGGGCGACGACCTGATCGCGCTGGACGGTTTCGCCGCGCGCGCCAAGCCGGCGCATGCCCTGGATTTGGGCTGCGGCGGCGGCCATGTGGCGTATCTGCTGGCCAAGCATGCCGCAGAGGTGACGGCGGTCGATCTGTCCGCCGACATGCTGGCGGCGGTGACAAAGACCGCTGACGCCAAAGGCCTGCGCAATATCCACACCCGGCAGGCTTCGGTCGAAAGCCTGACTTTTGCGGATGCCAGTTTTGATTTTGTCGCGTCACGCTACTCGGCGCACCATTGGCACGATTTCGAAGGCGGCCTGCGCGAAGCCCGGCGCGTGATCAAGCCCGGCGCAGCCGCTGTCTTCCTGGATGCCTTCGCGCCGGGCGCGGCGCTGCTGGACACGCATCTGCAGGCGATCGAACTGCTGCGCGACACATCGCATGTGCGCGACTATACGCTGGCGGAATGGTCGGCCGCATTGGCAAGGGCGGGCTTTGCCGTCGGCAATGTCCGCACCTGGCGCCTGCATCTGGATTTTTCCAGCTGGATCGCCCGCATGCGCACGCCCGATATTCTGGTCGCCGCAATAAAAGCGTTGCACACGGCTGCGCCCCGCGAAGTGCGGGCGCATTATGCCATCGAGGCCGACGGCTCCTTCACCATCGACACCATGATGATCGAAACGGTGGCGGTATAAGCAGGTCGTGGGCAAGCCGCAGTAAATCGGGTAACATGATGGCCAACTGATCGTTCTTTTCACACAATCAATGGCTTAGCATGACCATCCTCCTGATCGATAACTACGACTCTTTCACCTACAACCTGTTCCACTTTCTGGGGGAATTGGGCGCGCAGGTGCGGGTGGAGCGCAATGATGCGCTGACCGCCGATCAGGCGCTCGCTTTAAAGCCCGAAGGCATTGTGCTGTCGCCGGGCCCCTGCACTCCCAATGAGGCGGGCATCTGTATGGATGTGATCCGCAAGGCGGGCGGCAGCGTGCCGATTTTGGGCGTCTGCCTGGGGCACCAGGCCATCGGCCAGGTCTATGGCGGCACCATCGTGCGTGCGCCTGAGCCGATGCATGGCAAGCTGAGCAAGATTCATCACACCGGCAAAAGCGTGTTTCGCGGGCTGAACAATGATTTCAACGCCACGCGCTATCATTCGCTGACGATTCTGCCCGAAAGCATGCCTTCCGTACTGGAAGTCACCGCCACATCCGAAGACGGCGTGATCCAGGGCGTGATGCACAAGAGCCATCCCGTGCATGGGGTGCAGTTTCATCCTGAAAGCATCGCATCCGAAAACGGCCATGCGCTTTTGCAGAATTTCCTCACCCTCGCCCGCGACTTCGCCAAGCAACCTGCATGAGCGACATTCTTGACCTGATGCGGGTTCGCGAAGAACCGCTCAGCACCGCAGAAACCGAAAGCCTGTTCGACAGGATTTTCGAAGGCAAGCTGAGCGACGAGCAGCTGCTGACCTATCTCACCGCCACCGCCGACCGCAAACCCACCGTGGCGGAGATTACCGGCGCGGCCCGTTCCATGCGCAATTACATGCTGCCGGTGGATGCGCCGGACGGTGCGATTGACCTGTGCGGCACCGGCGGCGACGGCCATGGCACGCTCAATATTTCCACTGCCGTGTCCTTTGTTGTGGCGGGCGCGGGTGTGCCGGTGGCCAAGCACGGCAACCGCGCCGCCTCGTCCCGAAGCGGCGCTGCCGATATTCTGGAAGCGCTGGGTGTCAGGATCGGGCTGGAGCCGCAGGTGGCGTCGCAAGTGCTGGCCGATACCGGCATCGTTTTCCTGTTCGCCCAGACCCATCATCCCTCCATGAAACATGTTGGCGCCGCCCGCGCGAAAATTGGCCGCCGCACCATCTTCAATCTGCTGGGTCCCCTGGCCAGCCCGGCGCGGGTGACACACCAGCTGGTAGGAATTTTCGCCGAGGAATGGCTGGAGCCTTATGCGCAAACCCTGGCGGCGCTGGGTTCGTCACGCGCCATGGTTGTGCATGGCCGGGACGGGCTGGACGAAGTGACCACCACCGATATCACCGCCACCGCCGTGCTGGATGGCGGGCGTATCCTGCGCGGCCAGATTTCGCCTGAAGATGCCGGCCTGCCCCGCGCGAAACTGGCCGACCTGAAAGGCGGCGGGGCGCGGGAAAATGCGGCGCGGCTGACGGCGCTGCTGGCGGGCGAAAAGACCGCCTACCGCGACATTGTGCTCCTGAACGCGGCGGCGGCGCTGATGGTGGCTGGCCGGGCAAAAGATATACTGGCGGGCATGCAATTGGCCTCCCAGGCACTGGACAGCGGCGCGGCACGCGCCAAACTACAAGACTTGATCGCTGCTACGAACCAATGACCGACACCATTCTCGACAAGATCGTTGCCTATAAGCGGGACGAAGTCGCCGCCGCCAAGAAAAAGCTCCCGCCCAAGGACGTTGAGGCGCTGGCGCTGGCCGCTGATCCGGTGCGCGGTTTCCTGGCGGCGCTGGAAGACAAGAAAGAACGCGGCGAATACGGCCTGATCGCCGAGATCAAGAAGGCCAGCCCGTCCAAGGGCCTCATTCGCGCCGAATTTTATCCGCCGGCTTTGGCGGAAGCCTATGAAGCAGGCGGCGCGGCCTGCCTTTCCGTACTGACCGATGCGCCTTCGTTTCAGGGCGCGCCCGAATTTCTCACCGCCGCGCGCGAAGCAGTGCGGTTGCCGGTGTTGCGCAAGGATTTCATGCTGGAGCCGTATCAGGTGGCCGAAGCCCGCGCCTGGGGCGCCGATTGCATCCTGGATATTCTGGCGATGGTGGATGACGGTGTCGCCCGCGCCCTGATGGATGAAGCCGCCCGCTTCGGCATGGATGCGCTGGTCGAAGTGCATGACGAGACCGAACTGGAACGGGCGCTGGAGCTGGATGCTTATCTGGTGGGCGTCAACAACCGCAATCTGAAAACCTTTGTCACCGATCTGGGCGTCACCCTGCGGCTGGCGCATGGCCTGCCCAAATCGGTGCATCTGGTGGCCGAAAGCGGTCTGTCGGCCCCCGCCGATCTGAAACGGCTGGCGGGCGCGCATGTCACCTCGGTGCTGATCGGCGAAAGCCTGATGCGCAAGAAGGATGTCGAAGCGGCCACCCGTCAATTGCTGGGCGACGGCTTCCGCCTATGAGGGCGCAGGCGGTGGTGACC
>Ga0118677_10010975_pt1 | contig 13700 bp, 11 predicted proteins | sample AliMusrvi5mmetaG_FD_86154 | JGI IMG/M metagenome (GOLD analysis project Ga0118677, IMG submission 86154)
GTACAACTTTTATTTTGGGACTAAATTAATGAATAATTCACAATATAATACAATATATCCAAGATATTTGTTTTCATAGATTAAAGCATTATTCGTATTATCTTATTGATATTTAATATTATAATACATTCAAAATAAGATGTTTCAAGCCAAATTTTTATTTTATTAAATCTGTTTTCCGAAACATTTTTAAGCTACGTTTTTCAACGATATAAAAACAACAATTTATACTAACTTTAAGTTTATATTACTATTTTTGTGTGACTTTTAACAAATTTAACGAATAAGGCATATATGTCTGATTTAGAGAGAATTATACAGATAAACATTGAAGAGCAAATGAAAACAGCCTACATCGATTATTCGATGTCTGTAATAGTTTCAAGAGCTCTTCCGGATGTCCGGGACGGACTTAAACCAGTGCATCGCAGGGTTTTATATGGCATGAGTGAATTGGGAAGCTCATCCAATAAGCCTTATAAAAAATCGGCCAGAATAGTGGGAGAGGTGCTTGGTAAATTTCACCCCCATGGGGATTCATCTGTCTATTTTGCAATGGTCAGAATGGCTCAGGAATGGTCGCTGCGCTATCCGTTGATTGATGGTCAGGGAAATTTCGGGTCTGTTGACGGAGATAGCCCTGCTGCGATGCGTTATACCGAAGCCCGATTAAAAAAACTGGCCGAGGAGGCGCTTGCCGATCTGGATAAGAACACAGTTGACTTCCGCCCCAATTTTGATGAAACATTACAGGAACCAACCGTTTTACCAACCAAGTTTCCGAACTTGCTCGTTAATGGTACGTCAGGAATTGCCGTGGGTATGGCTACAAATATGCCTCCTCACAACCTTTCTGATACTATTGATGCCATTGTTGCATATATTGCTGATAATAATATAGAAATTAGTCAGTTAATCGATATTGTAAAGGCTCCCGATTTTCCTACAGGAGGAATTATTTATGGCTATGCGGGGGTAAAAGAGGCTTTTGAAACAGGCAGGGGTAGAATTGTTGTAAGAGGTAAGGCAGAGATTGAATCAGTTGAACATGGACGCGAAAAACTGATTATCACTGAAATCCCCTACATGGTCAATAAAGCAGAGTTGATTATCAAAATTGCTGAATTGGTCAATGAGAAAAAAATAGACGGTATCTCAAATATCAATGATGAATCTGACCGTACCGGAATGCGTATTGTCGTTGACATCAAAAGGGATGAAATGGCCAGTGTAGTACTAAATAAACTGTACAAATTCACCCAACTGCAGACAGCCTTCAACGTAAATAATATTGCGCTTGTCAAAGGTCGCCCACAAATGCTTAATCTGAAGGATCTTATTCATTATTTTGTGGAGCACCGTCACGAAGTGGTGATACGTCGCACTCAGTACGATCTTGATCAGGCAGAGAAAAAAGCACATATCCTTAGGGGATTAATAATTGCAATCGATAATCTTGATGCAGTTATCAGCCTGATTCGCAGTGCAAAAACACCGGAAGAGGCCCGTGAGGGATTAATGTCAAATTTTGAGCTCGACGAAATTCAATCGCGTGCAATTCTTGATTTGAGGCTCCAGAGGTTAACCGGCCTTGAGAGGGATAAAATCCATGCAGAATACGAAGAGCTAAGCAAACATATTGAATGGCTTAAAGAAATTCTGGCAAACGAGGATATCCGGATGGGAATCATTAAGGATGAACTGCTCGAAATTAAATCACAATATGGTGATGCGCGCAGGACAGAAATTGTGTATGCCTCTGAAGATTTTAATCCTGAAGACTTCTATGCCAATGAAGACATGGTGATTACGATTTCACACATGGGTTATATCAAACGAACTCCACTCACAGAATTCAGAACCCAGGCCCGGGGAGGTACTGGATCAAAAGGATCGAGCACACGTGATGAGGATTTCCTTGAGCATATGTTTATTGCAACAATGCACAATACCATTTTACTCTTTACAGAGAAAGGTAAATGCTTCTGGCTTAAGGTTTATGAAATCCCCGAGGGTACCAAAGTTTCGAAGGGACGGGCCATCCAAAACCTCCTTGGTATTGAAGCAGATGATCAGGTAAGAGCTTATATCAACGTTACATCTCTGAAAGATGAAGCCTATATTAATAATAATTACATCATCCTTTGTACAAAGAAAGGAGTCATCAAAAAGACACCGCTCGAAGCCTATTCACGACCACGGCAGAATGGGGTTAACGCAATAACGATCCGTGAAAACGACCAGTTAATCGAAGCCCGACTGACCAATGGCAATAATGAGATATTACTTGCTATTCGTTCGGGGAAAGCAATCCGTTTCCATGAAAAGCATGCACGCGCTATTGGCCGTACTGCCTCTGGAGTCCGGGGAATAAGCCTGTCTGATGAAAATGACGCATTGGTTGGTATGATTTGCGTTGAAAATGACCTTGAAGACGTACTGGTTGTTTCAGAAAATGGATATGGAAAACGATCGAAAATCGAGGATTACAGGGTTACAAACCGTGGTGGCAAAGGGGTGAAGACCATTAATGTCACAGAGAAAACCGGTTCATTGGTTGCAATCAAAAATGTAACAGATTCAGATGACCTGATGATCATTACCCAGGCCGGAGTTATTATCCGCTTGCCGGTCTCCAAAATCAGAATGACAGGACGTGCTGCTCAGGGGGTTAAATTAATTAATCTGCGAGATGATGATTCAATTGCTTCGGTAGCCAGAGTTGAAATTGAAGAGGTTGATGAGCTTATTACCGAGGAGAACCTATCTTCAGATGAGGGTGACAACCTGGATGTAAATGATGAAATAATTGATACTGAACTCGATTAATTATTGTTTTTTAACAACTTAACAGGATAAATATTTTTGTATTTTTTGAAAAATGGATCTATTTTGCATTAAATTATAACACAAACATTTTTAAATCATGAAGAAATTATTTTTCACAGCACTGTTTCTACTGATAGGCTCGGCTGCTATATTTGCCCAAAAGGGAAAAGTTGCAAGCGCTCTTTCCTATAAAGAGTCTGGCAAACTTGATAAGGCTTGGGAGGCAATTAAAGAGACTCTTGATCCGGCTAATCCGAAATCGGAAAAAACGATAAACTGGACCGGTACCTGGCAGGCTCGTGGTGAAATTATCGAGGCAATAATTCTTTCAAAAGATGAGAATTTTAAGAAACTCGTTCCAAATGCAGTTGAAGAGGCCTATAATTCCTATATGAAAGCAGTGGAACTTGACGAAAAGGGGGGCAATCCAATCCTTAAACTTAAACTTGTTACTTTTTCAAATACCCTGATTCAGTCCGCTGTAGCAGCCTATCAGGCTAATGATTACGCCAAAGCTGCAGATTATTTTGAGAAAAAGCTGAATATAGATAAATCACCATTATTTAAAACCGAGGCTCAAATCGATACCGCAATTATCTATAATACAGGTCTTGCCGCTATGAATGCAAAACTGTACGAAAAGGCAATCAAGTATTTTACCGACTGTACCAAATACGGGTATAACGGAGGCTCATCCTATGCACAGATTATCAGCGCTTATCAGCTATTGGGAACCAAGGAAGATACGGTTAAGGCTGTAGGAATAATGAAGGAAGCCTTCAATAAATACCCTAATGATCAAAGTATTAACGTTCAACTAATTAACTATTATATAATGTCCGGCCAGCCGAATGAGGCAATTAATTATCTGGACAAAGCTATTGCAAAAGAGAAAGATAACTCCTCTTTCTACCTGGCAAAAGGGGTGGCCCTTGACAGATTAGGACGTCAGGATGAAGCGATTGAAGTATACAAAAGGGCCACAGAGATTAAACCTGAAAATGCTGATGCTTATTATAATATCGGTGTAATTTACTTTAACAGGGGTGTAAAACAATTCGACGTTGCCAACGCTGTTCCAACAAACGATCAGGCTCGCTATGAAGCCGAGAAAAATAAAGCCGACGAATTCTTTAAATCAGCTGTTCCATATCTGGAGAATGCTGTAAAATACAACCCTAAAGACACATACATTTTAGACCAGTTGAAAAATTTGTATTACAGGCTAAAAATGATGGATAAATTTGAAGCCTTAAACAAAAAATAGATACTTTATACATCACTGAGAATAAATAAAAAGAGGGAGATCTTCCCTCTTTTTATTTCATTATATAATTTACATAATATTAATTATAAGACAAGTGAATATATAATTATAACTTGTATAATAGGCGCAAATCACTAAAACAATTTGGTATTTCTAAACAAAGCGTTCCGCTATCTGTTTATTAAGAAAGTTAACTAAAATGAAAATAATTACATCAGTTATAATTCTGGTTACGCTAAATATTAATACTACGGTTATGTCGCAAAACGATATCAGAACAACAAATTTAAAAGAACAGCATATTACTCCCAGGGTCGTAAAATCGTCCGATGAATGGAAATCCACCCTTACACCACTTGAATATGAAGTAACCCGGAAAAAAGGGACCGAACGCCCGTTTACAGGGCAATACTATGACTTTTACGAGAAGGGAAATTATTATTGCTCCAATTGCAATGCCTTATTATTTAATTCAGCATCAAAATTCAAATCCGGCTGTGGCTGGCCCAGTTTTAATGATGTAACAGACCTTAAGTCGATCAATATCATAACAGATAAGAGTTTTGGAATGATAAGGACAGAGATCACCTGCTCAAATTGTGAGGCCCATTTGGGTCATGTCTTTAATGATGGGCCGCCACCTACCGGGTTAAGATACTGTATTAATTCGGTTTCACTTAAGTTTGTCCCCTCGGGAAAATAGAGGCTGTATCAAAAGGTGCAAAAATAAACCGAAAAGGGCGCAAAGTCCGCCGGCTGGCCGATCGCAGAGATCGCAAAGTTCATATTTACAATGATTTAACTTTGTGCCTGCTTAGCGTTCTCTGCGGTTAAAAAAGGCTTTTGATACATCCTCTTAGTTTATTCTACCTTACGGGTAATATATGCCGAATAATCTTTTATAATCGGCTTATAATCAAGATGGAATAATGGTGAAGATATTATAAAATCGGCTGTTGACCGGTTTGAGGCAGTCGGGATATTGTAAAGTACTGCGATTCTCAGCAATGCCTTAACGTCTACATCATGCGGTTGTGGCTGCATCGGATCCCAGAAGAAGATCAGCAGATTCACATTCCCTTCACAAATCATTGATCCAAGTTGCTGATCACCACCTAACGGACCTGATTTTAAGATGATTACTTGTGGTGGCATAGCATCGAATTCCTTGCATTTCGCAGTGATCGTATCTTCAACCATTTTTCCGGTTGTCCCTGTGCAAACGAGGGTATGTTGAGCCAATTCCTTCCAGTTGTATCCGACCCACTCTGCCATATCTTTCTTCCGGTTGTCGTGAGCTACAATGGCGATTGTCTTTTTAATTTTCATTCTCATGTTTCAAATTTTTCTGCAAAGTTAGAGCTATAATGCAATTTACAATCATCAATTTGATTATCAAATCATTAATATTTCATTAAGAATTTTCCAAGAGATATTATCTCCGTGTATCTGGGATCAACGACAATATTATCGAATTTTTCAAGGTTGTTGCTGGCGATTATCGACTGGGCCATCTCTGCATACTGGTTAGATCCTTCATGATACCGCCCAAGGTAACGCAATAATTGAGAAGATCCCCTTCCCTCCCACCGTTTATCTCTGAATCGCCTGTAGGAGGATACCGTGGAGACAAGCAGGTAATAGTGTTCAACTGACTCTAAAATAGAGTTATAGGTGCGGATATACCGATCGTCATCACCCTCGTTATATTGGATTAAAGAGCGTGGATCATCGCTTGAAAAGGACATAATTCCAAAAATATTATTTCCGTTTCGAAATACGTTGGATGTTCCCCATCCAGATTCCAAAACTGCCTGCGCCAGTGCAAGGCTAACAGGATGAGGGTAAATACGTTTCCTTAATTCATTTAATGAATCGGTCTCATATTTCAATTTTATTGCAACGAGAAAAGTAGAATCCGATTTTAAGATCGGTTTTCGCGTTTTTGCGCGGTTTTCGATAAATTCAACATGGTGTAAATCATCCAACAACCGCTCCCTTGTAATTACAATAGCCGGAAGGATATGCATAATAAAAAGGTCCTTCCGCTTATCAGGATCTACATTGCGAAAATCAATCGAACCAATGTAATTTACAGGAATTAATGTAGAGTCTGACTGAAAAACAATAGAATCGGCAACTGTCAGTTGAATATCTCTGACCCGAATAATTTCATGCCAGTATCTTGACTGATAAATTTCTGCCTTTATAACGATATATAAAGGCAGAATGACTAACGAATAATAAAAGAGCTGGCGAACTATTCTAAGCATAAAAACGCATGGTTAAAATGCTGCCAAACTATAATGGTTCAGCGGTTAATGACCCTATATTGACAAATTTAAAGGTTAAACTCTTTTTTAAGGATTTCCACCCAGTTTTCAATTCTTTTGTGGCTTAACCTGGCCTGATTTTCCTGGTCTAGCGGCAAGCCTCTGAACTGACCTTCTTTTAAAGCTTTTGATTTCTCGAAAGTATATCCTTCTGCAGGAAAATTACCGACTATCTGAGCCCCTTTTTCTTCAAAAAATGTGGCCATGATCCCTATTGCATCACAAAAATTTTCAGCATACCCTTTTTGATCTCCTAATCCAAAGATGGCAATTTGTTTATGCGTAAAATCGACCTCTTCAAGGGCCGGAAGCAATTCATCCCAGTAATTTGGTAATTCTCCGTCAAACCAGGTTGGAACACCAAAAATCATCCGATCGTATTCCTGAAAATGTGCTTCATGAACTTCATCAACATTTACCAGTTGCACTTCAACTCCAGAGAATGCGTTATGAATAATTCCGGCAATCTTTGCCGTTTTTTTTGATTTAAAACTATAAAAAAGGCCAATCTTTCCCATTCGATACTACTTTAAAATAATGCCGGATGTATCATCTGAACAGACTTCATCCGATTGTTTTTACGAATATAAACTTTTTTTTTTAATAATTGAGCAATCAGTACTTTAATAAATCCTGAACTGCGGCATAGATCTTATCCTCGTTAGGCAAAACAGCAGCTTCCAGAATCCGGTTAAAACCAACAGGCGTAAAGGCAGATCCAACTCTGCGAACGGGTGCATCCAGAAACTCAAAGGCCTCTTCGTTGATTATTCCTGCAATCTCGCCACCAAAACCACCAAAAACTTTATCTTCATGGACGACTAAAACCCGGCCTGTTTTCTTGACAGTATTCAGGATCGCTTCTTTATCAAGTGGGATCAAAGATCGGATATCCATTACTTCAATATTAATTCCCTCCTTCGCACAGCGTTCTGCAACTTTAAGTGATAAATGAGTTGTATTACCATAAGTTATTATACTTAAGTCTGTTCCTTCACGACGAATTCTGGCTTTTCCAAAAGGAACCTCAAAATCATCAGGAACAGGCGCTGAAGCAGCAGGTGAATTATAGAGTGCCTTCGGTTCCAGAAACAATGTTGGACCCATTGAGCGCATTGAAGTACGCAGTAATCCTGCCGCATCATCTGCAAAACATGGATATACGATTCGGATACCCGGGAATGTTGCCAGCGCACCCTCTGTCGATTGCGAGTGGTATAACCCACCACCGATATAGCCTCCCGAAGCTAAGCGAATAGTAACGTTCGGACTGAATTTGCCATTTGTTCGCCAGTATTCGTGGGTCATTTCTACGTATTGCTCCATTGCCGGCCAAAAATAATCGGCAAATTCAGCACCTTCAACAACAATACGGATTTTATCATTATATCGGGACATCCCATTTGCAGTTCCAGTAATAAAATCTTCTGCAATTGGACCATTAAATACGCGCTCAGGACCAAATTCCTGCTGCATCCCTTTTGAAACATTAAATATTCCACCCTTTTCCTTATTGGCAATATCCTGCCCCCAGATAAAAGTATCCGGATTTAAACGGAATTCGGCTTTTAAAGTTTCATTAATACCTTCAATCAGCTTTTTCTTTTCTCCGGTAAAGTTATGTAAACCATCAGGGTATTTGGAGGCGGCATAAGGCTCGGGGATAATGAAATCGTAGATTGAAGCCGGATCAGGATCGGGTGATGCCATAGCAGCTCTGTGAGCCAATTTAACCTCCTCTTTTGCGCGATCTTCGATTGCATTCATCTCTTCCTTGGTCAGACGTTCATAACGCGTTAACATCCGCTTAAATTTCAATAGGGGATCAGATTCCAAAACATACCCTAATTCAGCTTCATTACGATATAGATCGTGCCTGTCTGAATTGGAATGTGAGTGAATCCGAATGCAATTAGCCTGAACGATGCACGGTTGCTGATGCTCCAGTGACCAGGTTTTAGCTTCAGTCATTGCATTCATAGAATCAAAGACATCCTTGCCATTGCAATGAATAATTCTCAGATTTTTAAAGCCTGTGAAATTATTTGCGACTTTTCGGTTGGCAGTCTGATCCTTTTTGGGCACAGAAATTCCGTATCCGTTGTCCTGAAAAACAAAGATAACAGGAAGTTCTTCTGTTGATGCACCATTAATAGCCTCATAAACATATCCTTCCGAAACAGATGATTCTCCCTGTGAGCTGATTGCCACTCCTTTTCCTTTATAATATTTTATCGCACGTGCTACCCCAACGGCATGCAATGTATGATTTCCGGTAGCAGATGAAACGTTGTGAATATTCCATTCCGGTTTACCGATGTGATTCGACATGTGCCTGCCTCCTGAGGTAACGTCGGCCGCCTTGGATATCCCGTTTAAGATAATCTCTTCTGCTGTAAGGCCGGCTGAAATATTGGTCAACATATCGCGATAATAAGGGAAAAGATGATCTACTTCCTTATTAAATATCTGTCCGATTGCAAGTTGAATTCCATCATGACCGGCATAGGGTGCATGATATGACCACCCGATTGCTTGTTTGAGATAATTTGGTGCCTTTTCATCAATAATACGCCCTATTGTCAAAAGATAAAGCCATTTTTCAAGAGTCTCCTTATCCGTATTTTTGATTGTAAAGAGTTTATGTACGGGCATATCGTGTAAAACTTTCATATTGTGTATTTTATTTCTAATCAAATATTTTTGGTATGTTCAAATTGTTCCAGTAAATCGGCAATACGGCGTAAAAACTTGCCCCCTAACATTCCGTCAACCACCCGGTGGTCGTATGACAGTGACAGGAACATTTTATGCCGCACCACAATAGCATCACCGGTCGGAGTCTCCATAACTGCAGGCTTTTTCTCAATCATTCCAACAGCCAGAATAGCAACCTGTGGCTGATTTATTATCGGGGTTCCGATAAGACCCCCGAAAGATCCGAAATTCGTAATTGTAAAGGTTCCACCCTGAAGATCATCCGGGTTTAATTTATTTTCACGTCCTGCTTTCCCAAAGTTGTTAACCTCACGTGCTAATCCAACGATGTTTTTGGAATCTGCATCCTTTATGACTGGTACAACAAGATTTCCATCGTTTGTAGCTACTGCAATTGCTATATTAATATGCTTGCGCAAAATAATAGTATCTTCATCAACCGAAGAGTTGACCTGCCTGAATTCTGCAAGTGCCTGTGCCGTGGCTTCGACGAATAATGGCATAAAAGTTAGCTTTTGACCATGTTTGCGCTCAAATTCATCTTTTACCCTGTTGCGCCAAAGGACAATATTGGTAACATCAGCCTCTACCACAGTGGTAACATGAGGCGAAACCTGTTTTGACATCACCATGTGATTCGCAATCAATTTCCTGATTCGATCCATTTTAAGAATCGTATCCTCCGCACCAACCGAAACAGAAACCTTCGGCCGCTCAGCCTGAGTTACAACACTATTTTGTGCAGGTGCCGGTTGAACAACTTGCGAAGTGATCTCCTTTTTGCCATTCTTAAGCTGTTCGACATACTGCATAATATCATTTTTCTGAACTCTACCTCCTAATCCACTGCCGGTTATAGAATCAAGTTCGGCCAAATTAATCCCTTCTTTTGTCGCGATGCTTTTTACCAAAGGAGAATAAAAACGACCTGTACTTTTCAGTTCATTTTTAACGATAACCGGATTAACCTCTGTTTCAATGACAGGTTTAACTTCCGGAATTTCAGCTTTAGAAGTTAAAATTACCGGCTCAGGCGCCGAAGTTTCATCATTGTCAAGGGCGATCACAATTACAACCTGTCCTACAGGAATTAAATCATTCTCAGCACATCTGATCTCTTTAATGACTCCGGCAACAGGTGAAGGAATTTCAGAATCGACCTTATCAGTAGCAATTTCGAAAAGAATTTCATCTTCAATTACTGTATCTCCTTGTTTTACAAATAATTTAGTAATCGTAGCTTCCTGGATACTTTCACCCAATTTGGGTATTAAGACTTGAAAATCAGACATTGTTTCTTATTTACATTATAATTATTAATCATAAAAAAACACAAGTTTTTGAATGTATATTAGTATCTAACAAAAAGAATAAAATTTAGTTTAAATATAGTTTATAAAAGTTTAATTACTAAGAAAAGAAAAAAGATTATAATCCGGCCATTGAACAACTTTTTGTAAAACATGAGACATTACACGATCCATCTCTTTTGCGAGATGAGGACCCTTATAATTACTGGTATTGGACAGTATAACCCATGAAATACCATCAGGTTGCCGTTTTATCAGCGCCGAAGAGCCCGGCAAAGTACCAGTCCGCCACCATTCGCCCTTTTCATTGGTTGCTCGCCATCCCAATGGATCCAAACCCATAGGGTCGACCCTGGTCATTTCACCAATACTGGATGTCGTCAGTATATCTTTTACCTTAGAATTATTGTCGATGACAACAACTAATTTCATAAGATCGATCGGTGAAGCAATCCAGCCTCCGGCCGATCCCAGTAAATGAATATCATTTCCACCGTATAGTTTCGATACCATCCTGCCACTTCCGTCAAAAGATTCAATGGGCTGTCCATCCTCCGGCTGATAATATCGAACCTCATTGGGGCGTATTTCGTCAAGAAAAGAGCCTCCAAGCTGCATGTCAAAGATTCCTGCAGGTACTAAAACCTCTTTCTTAACAAAGGACTCGTAATCGGTACCTGAAACTTTCGCAATTACCTTCCCCAGAATAAGATACCCAAGATTAGAGTAGACACTGTTTGAACCTGGTTCAAAATGTACCCTGTGGGTTGTCACGAATTTAATATAAGAGTCTATCGTAACTGGTAATGGGTCACCCACTGCTTTGGATACTGTTTTAGGCAGAAAAGCAAGATCTCCATAATGCTGCGTCCATCCTCCGGAGTGATTTAGTAAATTACGGACAGTGATTTTTTCAAGGCGCTTATCCCTTATATTGAGAAATTGATCATCGTTGAGAATCCCTTCTTTTCCAAATACCTTTGACTCAAGTGAAATTTTTGAATTCTCAACAAGTTTCATAATAGCTACCGCAGTGATTAGTTTTGAGACACTGGCCAGACGAAAAAGGTGATTCGGGGTAACCTGAATCTGCGCCTCTTCATCAGCATACCCATATCCTTTGGCAAAGACAAGTTTTTCATCCTTTACAACTGCTACAGCAACTCCTTTTAATCCATTCTGAATCCTGAATTTTTCCATGTATGAATCGATCACTTCGGCATTTTGCTCTTCTATTAATTTATTGAATACCAATTTGTTAAAGGATTCATCAAGAGGTGACAAAAGTGAATTTCGAATCGAATAAGAAGCTTGCCTGAACGGACAAAAAAGGAAAATCAGAAGACACAAAAGCGATAGACGGTTCCGGAAATTATACATAAACAACCCAGATAGTTAAAATTTTTAATTATTAAGTAATATCACAACAACGGAAGTTTACATATGTAATTTACAGATGTAAACTTCCGACAATATCCTTTAAGTTATTGAAATTATGGCGATTAAGGTATGCATCAATACCTTCAATTATTTTTAGTGAGGATAAGGGATCGATATAATTAGCTGTTCCAACTTCAATAGCTGAAGCTCCTGCAAGAAAAAATTCAATTGCATCGGTGGAATTCATTATGCCTCCCATGCCGATTAGTGGAACTTTAACTGCTTTGGCAACCTCCCAGACCATCCTTAGGGCAATCGGCTTTATAGCAGGCCCTGAAAGTCCGCCGGTTATTGTTGCGAGTACCGGTTTACGGGTTTCGGCATTTATAGCCATACCTAATAATGTATTTATCAGCGATATGCTGTCTGCCCCTGAGCACTCGGCAGCCCGGGCTAACTCACCTATATTTGTCACATTAGGTGATAATTTCACTACCATGGTTTTGTGGTAAACCTCCCTTACTGCTGAAACAACGGCATCAATGGAGGCGCAGCTGGTACCAAAGGCCATACCCCCCTCCTTTACATTAGGGCACGAAATATTGAGTTCAATTCCAGCGATATGATCCAGCTCATTAATAATTTCAGCACAGGCTATATACTCCTCTATGGTAGATCCCGAGACATTAACCAGGATATTAGTGTTGTATTTGGTAAGCTTGGGATAGATATCCGTTGCAAAATATTTTGCTCCACGATTTTGCAGACCTACGGAATTTAACATTCCAGAGGCTGTTTCTGCCATTCTGGGGTAGGCATTTCCTTGTCTCGGATGGATTGTAGTCCCTTTAACGACGATACCACCCAACTGACTAACATCAAAAAAATCGTCAAACTCAAGACCATATCCAAATGTGCCTGAAGCAGTTAGAACCGGATTTTTGAGTTCTAAATTGTGAATTCTTATACTTAGATCAGCCATCGTAGTTGATTTATGTTAAATACAGGACCGTCGGTGCAAACACATTTGTGACCCTGAGTTGTTTCTGTAATACAGCACAGGCAAACTCCAAAACCGCAGGCCATCGTATTTTCAAGTGAAACCTCACAGAAAATTGATTTTAAATGTGCTTTTAGTGCAACCGCCCTCATCATTGGTTCCGGGCCACAGCTGTAAATCCGTGTAAAACCGTTAAGTTCTTCGCCAAATAGCGGGTGGTCGGTTACATACCCTTTTACACCTGCAGTTCCATCTTCCGTAGTCGTATAAACTGAACAATATTTTGAAAATTGTTCAAGTTCTACCAAATCGGCTGAAGACCTGGCTCCAATAAGGATTGAAACATCATTAGATTTCATTTTAAGCACCTGTGCAAGCCCCATTAATGAAGCAACACCACTTCCGCCGCCGACAAGCAGAACTCTCTCCTTACCTTCCGGAATAGTAAAACTATTACCTAGCGGATACATCACATTTAGAAAGGTGCCAACTTCTGTTTTGGCAAGTTTACGCGTACCCTCACCGATTACTTTTATATATACTGAGATCGTATTTAGCGAATAATCAACAGAATATATTGAAAAAGGTCGGCGCAGAAAAACTGATGGCGAGTTATCCACCAATAAATTAGCAAATTGGCCTGGATTAATCGTTTCCAGTGGTTTGGAAGCCTCTAACTGTAATAATTGATGATCGTCGTTAAGCCGTTGACTTGAAATGACCTTTAGCTCCTGAACGGTTTTTCTCATCTGCATGAATTTAAATATTTATTGATTACTGCCAGTCACTAATTGCACTATTTATTATGCAAAAAGAGCTAATATCCAGCGCTATTTCATGCAAATATAGGTCAAATTCTATTT